>Ga0182018_10001081_pt1 | contig 32683 bp, 25 predicted proteins | sample 812P2MmetaG_FD_120490 | JGI IMG/M metagenome (GOLD analysis project Ga0182018, IMG submission 120490) | Permafrost microbial communities from Stordalen Mire, Sweden - 812P2M metaG | ecosystem: Environmental > Terrestrial > Soil > Wetlands > Permafrost | place: Sweden: Stordalen | collected...
GGTTCGTGCCCGCGTTTTGGAATCTGTTCGTTTGCGACTGAGAAGCGATGTGCCGATCGGGGCATTTCTCTCTGGCGGCGTGGATTCAACCTGCATTGCCGCTGCGATTCGCGAGTTACAGCCCGGAGTTAAATTCAATACTTTTTGCGCATCATTCGACAATCCACAGTTGGATGAAGCTCCCTACGCGCGTGTGGTTGCCGAGCATCTGGGAACGGACCATCACGAAGTTCATTTCTCGTCGGACGATCTTCTGCCGATTTTCGACGCGCTGATCGATCATTACGACGAGCCGTTTGGCGACGTATCCATGTTCCCAACGTTTGCCGTTTGCCATGCGGCGCGGGAAGTCTGCAAAGTGATGCTCTCAGGCGACGGAGGCGACGAGTGTTTCGGCGGATATTCGGAGATGTTCGGCTATTATCGCTGGCATGGTTTGCGGCGGACGCCTGGGATCAACGCCGCAGCTCGGGGTCTTCGACAATTTTGGGGTAAGAGTTGGCGCGGCGCTGGATGGCTAGGATTTCTGTCGAAGAGTGATTGGGAACTATTACATACGTGGGATCGTGGGAATGTGATCTCGTCGTATTTCACGCCGGATTATCGCAGCGCGGCGGAGACTGGGTTGCTGGAACTTGAGGCGAGCGCGCGAGAACACGAAAGGCTTCCGTATCCGCTTTCTGCGTTCGAAGCCACGGCGTCTTCTTATTTGCCAGAACAGATTATGGTGAAGGTTGACCGGGCCAGTATGCGAGCTTCTCTCGAATGCCGTGCGCCTTTCTTGAATCCAGAACTGATGCAATTCGCGACAAATTTGCCTCTCGATTATCACTTCAGGGCGGGACTGGGAAAAGCCCTGCTCAGGGATGCGCTCCCGGCGTGGGTTCCGCCGGAGATTCGCTGGCGGCAGAAGCGGGGATTTACTCCTCCACTGTGCCATTGGCTTCGCGCTGAACTGAAGAGCGAGATGGAAAATAGTCTCGACGGCGGCATGGGAGAACTTCGGACCCTGCTAGATCCGTCGCCGGCGAAAGAACTGTTTCGTCAGCACCTGGCCGGCTCCGATCATAGCAACGCGCTGTTTCGTTGGCTGGTGCTTACCCGCCGTTGCCGCGATGCCTTTCTTAACTGACGGTGTCCGGTTTCGATTTCTTTTCCAGTGAACATAGGATGGATTATTGAGCTTCTCTAAGTCCTGGTTGCGTTACGGAGGATTCGCACTCTCCGTTACTACTGCCCGTGTAGTGGGCACGCTGCTTACGGCCACCACTTTTCCTTTTCTGGTGCGGCGCCTCGGTGTTGATATTTACGGGCTGTGGAGCTATGTGCTTGCGGTGTGCGCGTTCACCGGGCTGGTGGCGAATCCAGGACTTAGCACCTACGCGGCGCAGCAGGTGGCAGCTCGGCGCGAGGCGGCGTTTGAAACGATTTCCGATGTGCTGGTGCTCCGCTTTCTGGCGGGGGTGCTTGCCGTCGGCGTGGTCCTGTTGGTCGCAAGCTTTGAGATTCGACCGGATGTGCGCTTTCTTCTTAAGTTCTACGGAATCACTTCGCTGTTGACCGGTGGCCTCTCGCTCGACTATCTGCTGTCTTCGCTGGAATTGTTCCACGTGCAATCGCTCATCTCGATCATGCAGCAGAGTCTCTATGCCATCGGTATCTTCGCGATGATCCGATCCCCCAAGGATGTGGTCTGGGTGCCGGTGAGCATTCTTGGCTCTTCATTCCTGACGAGCATGATTGGCTGGACGTTTCTGTTGCGGGCTGGATATCGCTTTAGGTTTTCCATCGCCCCGCGGCGCTGGGCTGTGATTCTGGCACCTAGCCTCCATTACGCGGGATCCTCGCTCATGTCGAATCTCTACCATCGCAGCGGACAGATTGCGGTGCGATGGTATCTCGGCGAGCACGCATTGGGTTTGTATTCTGCAGTAGCGCGGCTGGCGGATGTGCTGCGCAATTTTCTGCAGGTGATACAGACGGTGTTAATGCCGAGAATGGCGTTGCACGCGCACACGTCGGGTGGCCTTGCGCGGCTCGCGCGGATTGCAGTTTCAGTCCTGATCTTCTTCGGCATTCCGCTGGCAGTGGGAGGAATTGTCACTGCGCCAGTGGTTGTACCGTGGCTGCTGGGAACTCAATTTCAGCAGGCTGTACATGCTTTCCAGTGGGTCGCTCTGTACGTGATCACCGCGCCGGCAGCATCGTTGTTCGCCGGGACGATTTTGTATGCGATGGGCCGTCACCGGGCTTATTTCGTATCCACGCTAGCGGGCGCAGTCACTGCTTTGTGTCTCTACTTTACTCTGCCGCTCTTCTTTGGCGTCGCGGGCGCTTGCGTGGCGTTTGTGGCGGGCGAATTCGCGGTTGCGCTTTGTGCCTATTTGCTCTGTCCCCCAGACGTTCGCGCTGCGGTGAGAACTCCGGTGCTGGGTGTCGCTATCGCTGCAAGTCTGGTCATGTGGGCTGGGTTGTGGATCGCGCTGCCGAGGCACTTGCCCCCCCCGGTTCTGGTTGGGTTGGGATGTTGCATCTATGTCATTACGTGGGCTGGCATCGGGCTTAATCTGCTGAAGAGGGAAATTGAAGGGAGTGCATGACGCTGCCACCAAGTTCAAATAAAGTCGGCGGATCTGATGTCAGAATATCGACGCCCGAGCCAAAAATCCGTGGCATGGATCTGGTGCGCCCTTCCCTGCGAGATTTCACCTATCTTGATTGCCGACGCCGGGCCGAGTTGATCGAAGAGCAAGCCGCAAAACTTCCCTTGCAGACTCAGAATCTTCTGGATGTCGGAGGAAAAGGGAAACCGTACGCCTGCTTTTTTTCGGGCCGCGTCATCCATCACTACGTTCTCGACGTTGCGCCCGCCGGCTCGGTGGATGTTGTCGGCGATGCTCGGGTCATGCCGTTCTCCGATGCATCGATCGACGTCGTGCTCTGCACACAGGTTCTGGAGCACATCCCCGAACCGATCGCCGTTCTTGCCGAAATTCGACGTGTTTTGAAACCGGGCGGAACGCTTTTGCTGAGCGTTCCCTCTATCTTTCCGCAGCATGGATCGCCCGGCGATTACTGGCGTTACATGCCGCAGGGCCTGCAATGGATCTTGCGCGACTTTCATAGCGTGACGGTGCAGGGCGAAGCGGGGACCATCCCGAGCATTTTCCTGGTGCTCAACGTGTATTTGCAATTGATCGCCAGCCCTCGGCCGTGGCTCGTCAGATTACTCCAATGGACGATTTGTCCGTTGAATAATTTGGCCGGGTTGCTGGCGGGGAAAATTTATCGCGGTGACCAGTTTGCCAGCAACTACTTCGTGGTGGCTGTACGCTAGAATCAGAATTCTGTTTCGCTTTTCTTGCGAAATTGGGGCGTGATTGAGTGGGATCGAATTCGAAGCGGATTTTGCTGACAGGCGGTGCGGGCTTTATCGGGTCCCACTTAGCGGATGCGCTGATTCGCCGCGGGAACGAGCTGTCTATTGTGGACAACGTCGACGATTTCTACGCCTCGAGTCGCAAACGGCGTAACCTGCAGGAGATTGGTAACGCCGGAAGCTACCAGTTTTTCGAAGTGGACATCCGCGATCGCGATGCTTTGCGAAAAGCTGCAGAACGCGCCACGCCTGAGGTCATCATTCATCTCGCGGCCCGCGCCGGCGTGAGGCCGTCGATCGAACAGCCCGCGCTGTATGAGAGCGTCAACGTTGGCGGGACCGTGAACTTACTGGAAATCGCCCGTGAGTTTAAAGTTCAGCGGTTCGTCTTCGGCTCATCGAGTTCGGTGTACGGCGTTACCAACAGCGTTCCGTTTTGCGAAGAGGACCTCAGTATTCGCCCCATCTCGCCTTATGCGGCGACCAAGCTTGCGGCGGAGTTGATGTGCTATACCTATACGCATTTGTATGGTTTAGCGGCGATCTGCCTGCGATTCTTTACCGTCTACGGTCCGCGGCAAAGGCCCGATCTGGCGATCCACAAGTTCACTGCGCTCATCGAATCCGGGAAGCCGATTCCGGTCTATGGCAATGGGTCGATGGGTCGCGATTACACTTACGTAGACGACATCGTGGCTGGGGTGATTGCGTCTCTCGAATACGCGCCGGACCCCAAGCAGCCGTTCGAGATTTTCAATTTAGGGAACTCGCATCCCGTTCGTCTCACGGAATTGATCGCACAACTGGAAATGGCAACCGGGAAAAAAGCGCTGCAGGAACGTTTGCCCGAGCAACCCGGCGATGTTCCGATTACCTGGGCCAACATCGACAAAGCCAAACGGCTTCTCGGATATGCTCCGAAGACAGCGATGGAGCAAGGCCTGCGAAATTTTGTTGCTTGGTATCGATCGAGCATAAACTCGATAGAGCCTTCATGACCGTTGGCGCCGAACTAAAGTCGGCCCGTTGCATTGTATTTTCAAGCGCTCATCTTTTCCGTGAGCGGGGTTTCAGCAGGAAGTGTTTTCCTGCCGCGCAATCGCAGCACGGGTTGTTCGATCATGTAATAGGAAAGACAAGCCAAGCCCACGCCGAGAAGCAATTTGTAAACGGACGGCCTGGTTTGCGAGAAGAAAAACGGTTCTTGCCACAGGTAGAGGCTGTAGCTGATTCTCCCCAGCCACATAACCGGGGCAACATTCAGGAAGCGATAGGGCGACTGGATGACATGCAACACCAGTCCCGCAATCGCACAGTACAGGACCGGGTTGAGCACGAACAACTCGGCCAGGGTGCGCGTTCTAGTATTGGTAGCAAAGCTCGGAATAAGGGCGACAGCGACCAGCATGACGAAAGCTGCCCAACCAGGAATCTTGGGCAGACGCGAGCTCACAATCGCAAGCAAACATCCGGCCGCCAGATTGTCGGCGACCGCGGGGAACGTTCCCCAACCGCCATCGAGAATATGGAAACGATAGCAGAATGCCCTGTAGATGGGGGCAAACACCATGACTGCCACAAGGATGGCAATCCTGTGCCGATACCACTTTCTCAGCACGGTCGGCCACAGGAAATAGAATTGCTCCTCGACGCTAAGCGACCACAGGTGCGAGACCATCCAAGGTCTTTCCGGGTCAAAGTTTGATACATACAGGAGCATGGTGGCGATGTCATACCAGCGAAGTTCGTGCCAGTAGGCGACAAAAGCAAATAGCATGAAGACAGCCGCCGCGGGCAGGATGCGATAAGCGCGGCGTATATAGAACTGGCGCAGATTGATCGTGGAAGTTTGAGCGTGCTCAGCTAGCAGTAAAGTAGTAATCAGGTAGCCGGAGATAACGAAGAAAACTTGCACTCCAGTGAAAGCATAGGGAGCAAGAAAACTTGGCATCGGCCCGGCGTGGGTGAGATGGCCAACGCAGACGAGGGAAATTGAAATTGCGCGCAGGCCGTCGAGAGAAGGGATGCGTTTCACTTATGCAGCCTAGCATTTCCCATGGCGATGGGGCGAGAGTTTCAAGCAACGTTTTGTACCTCGCGCCATGGCTGAACTCTAGACCATGCTTTCCGCGTATTGAGCGCGCCTCTCGAATCGAGCCGATGCAGGGTTCGTTCACATCTCCGCTGGAGCAGTTGAGTGCGACTGGGGTGGTTGGCGCAACGTGATGACCCGAAAGACTGTGATCCTTACGGAGATCATCGCTCCTTACCGTATCCCGGTTTTCAACGTCCTCGCTCGTCGAGCGGAGCTGGACCTGCACGTCGTTTTTCTGGCCGAGACAAATGAGACACTGCGGCAGTGGCGCGTTTACCGGGACGAGATCCGATTTTCGCATGAGGTCTTGCCATCCTGGCGTTGGCGCGCCGGCAAGAACAGCGTTCTGCTGAACCGAGGATTATGGCCAGCTCTGAGCAAAGCCCGTCCGCAGGTCCTCATCTGCGGTGGATACCCGTATGCCGCTTCGTGGGAAGCGATGCTCTGGGCGCGCCGTCACGGTGTTGAGTTTGTTTTGTGGTCAGAGAGCAACCGCCACGATGCGCGCGCGGGACGCGCATGGGTCGAGTGGCTGAAGAAGTATTTTCTGAGGCAGTGTGACCGATTTGTCGTACCGGGAAAAGCTTCTCTTGAATATCTCCACTTACTCGGGTCGCCGGCAGCCAAAATCGTGACCGCGCCCAATGCCGTCGACAACGACTGGTTCGCCGCGGAGTCCGGGAATGCCAGGTTGCATACCAGTGGACTTCGAGAAAGACTGAATCTGCCCTCGCGCTTTATTCTGTTTGTGGGGAGGCTGGTTCCTGAAAAAGGTATTTTCGATCTGCTGGCCGCCTATGCCAAACTGGAGAGGGGGTTGCGGTCCGATGTGGGCCTGGTGTTTGCCGGCGATGGGGCGGCCAGGGAAGAGCTGAAGCAACGGGCCAAGGGAGTGAGTCCGGGAAATATTTGTTTCCCGGGGTTTGCGCAGCGGGAAGATTTGGCCGGTCTCTATGGGCTAGCGGAGGCACTGGTTCTTCCGACGCATAGCGACCCATGGGGTTTGGTGGTGAATGAAGCGATGGCATGCGGACTTCCGATCATCGTAACCAGCGTAGCGGGGTGTTCAGCCGATTTGGTCGATGACGGTTGGAATGGATATGTTGTGCCTCCGGGTGATCCGGAGAAACTCGGCATGGCGATTCAATCCATACTGCTGCAACCTGAACTTCAACGGCAAATGCGGGCGCGCAGCCTGGAGCGCGTTCGCAACTACTCACCGGAAGCTTGCGCCGACGGGCTGGCCGCGGCAACGATTTCCGCCGACATGGAGGCACGATGAATTCCGGGGGTCCGCTAAAGTGGGTCGGAATCGTGCTGGGCTTGAGCACTGGTCTCTTTCTCGTTTTTCACTACCTGGACTATTTCGGTGATGTCACTTTCCTGGGAGGAGTCCTTCTGTTGGAGGTAATCATCGCCTGCCTCTGGAACTATGACCGGTATTTCTTTGTTTTGCTGTTGATCGCCTTTGCCTGGGCTGGTATGCATCTTCCCTTGGAAAGCTCGTGGATAATTGCGCGTTGGGTCGTGCTGGGATGCGGCGCGGTCGCTGGCTTCATTATTTGGACGAAAACTCCTCGCCGGCCTTTCGGGTCGTTGCATTTGCTTGCGTTTTTTTGCGTGTGCGCCGCGTTCGTCTCTGCCACGGTTTCTTCGTTTGTGCAAATGGCGACCTTGAAGGCTTTCAGCCTGCTTCTCCTGTTTCTCTATTGCTCCACCGGCGCCCGACTGGCCGTGCTTCGCCGCGAGAAAGATTTTTTCGCAGCGCTACTTCTGGGAAGCGAACTGATGGTTTATTTCACAGCCATTTGTTACTTCGCGGGGCTGAGTGTCTGGGGCAATCCCAACTCCCTGGGCGCTGTCATGAGCATCGCAGTATTTCCGTTCCTGCTGTGGGGATGGTTTACCAGTGACGGCCCAGTTGTGAAGTTTCGCAGGCTGGTCTCCCTGTTGTTGTCTACCTACCTTGTTCTTTTCAGTATGGCTCGTGCGGGAATGGTTTCGCTAGCGATCGTCACGCTGGCGTTCTGTTTTTGCCTTCGCCAGTACAGATTGCTGGTGAAGGTGGTATCGGTGGTGCTGGTTGTGATTGCCGCTACAGGGATGTTCTTCCCAGAGACCTTGGACAGGCAACTCGATGGTCTCGAGGACGCACTGCTCTACAAGGGACACAAGGAAGAGGGGGTACTGGGTTCGCGGCGAACACCATGGGAGAAAACGATCACCACCATGAAGCAGCATCCGTTTTTCGGAACGGGATATGGAACAAGTCCGACCGGTGAAGATCCTGGATTGGATTTCGGAAAGGTTGTGTCCAGCTCGGAAACGGCTCGCGAACATGGCAGCAGCTACATGACAATCACGGAGTGGGTGGGCTTGCTGGGAGTTCTGCCCTTCATAATGCTGATCGGAGTGACGGCGTTGAATCTATGGAAAACCTGTGCTTGGATGAGACGAACTACCGATTCCCGCTCTTACTCCGTCCCTCTGGCCATGATGGTGCTGGCGGGCCTAATTCACGCGGGCTTCGAAGACTGGCTTTTTGCCGTGGGGTATTATCTCTGCGTGTACTTCTGGTTCTTCGCTTTTGTTCTTGCGGATCTCGTACCTGACCCAGTTGAGTCCCCGGCGGCCGAGCTCGTCTCCCGCACCTCCCGTTCGTTGTCAGCTAACCTGGGTCCGCTTGTGCCCGACCCTGTCATGCGTAACTCGGCTGCGCACAATCGATGATCCGATTGTTTATCAATGGCCTCGCCGCAAGTGCGGGCGGAGGCCTGACCTATCTGCGTAATGTAATTCCCCATCTGGCACGAAGAACCGATGCGGAAACAACAGTATTGTTGAATCCCGCCATGCGAAGAGAGTTCGAGGAATTCGGGAACATTTCGTTCATTGAAGACGATGCGGCTCTCGCCGCTGGCCGGCGTTTTATTCACGAGCAAAAGACACTGCCGAAACTGGTCCGGTGCAGCGGGGCGCAGGTCTTGATCTCCGCGGGGAATTTTGCACTGTGGCGCTCTCCCGTACCGCAAATCCTTCTGTCGCGTAACTCACTCTATACATCGAGCGACTTTTTCCGCGACGTTCGTGCTCGCGGAGACTACGCAATATGGGCGGACACAATGATCAGAGGCTGGCTGGCGCGACGATCGATCGGCCGTGCAGAGATTACCGTCGCCCCAAGTGAGGCGTTCGCTCAGGAGTTAACCCTGTGGAGCGGCCGGAAAGTGCGGACATTGCATCATGGATTCGATGGCGACGCTTTTACTGGCGATACGACCCCTCTGCCTCCGCCCGTTCACGACGAACTGGAACGAGGAAAGGACGCTTTCCGCCTGCTTTTTGTAAGCCACTATAACTACTACCGAAATTTCGAAACGCTGCTGCGCGCGATGCCCATTGTGCGCGGCCGTCTGGGGCAGGAGCGCCAGGGAGGGAGCAAGGTCAAGCTCTATCTCACCTGTCGGTTGAAATCGGTGGAGAATCCGGGGACTTATCGAGCTGAGTCCGCCGCTGCGCTGGCAGATCAGCACCGGGGAGGCCACGACAATGACAACGATAACGACATCGTCGAGCTAGGAGCGGTTCCTTATCGCTCACTGCATCACCTCTATCGCGCCTGCCACATCTATGTGACGCCGGCTTACGCCGAATCGTTTGCTCATCCTTTGATCGAGGCGATGTCGAGTGGGTTGCCGGTTGTGGCCTCAGATCTGCCGGTTCATCGTGAGATCTGCGGAGACGCGGCAATCTATTTTCCTCGTTTCTCTCCCGAGGCGCTGGCGGAACAAATATTGCAACTCCATCGATCGACGGAGTTGCGGGAGAGACTTTCGCAAAACGGATTGCGCCGCGCTCGCGACTTCAGTTGGAGCGAGCATGTTGAAGGTCTGGTTTCTCTGGCCGGGGAGCTGGTGCAACGCGAAATGGAGGGACACTGATGTCGGTGGGTCGACAGGTGGGTTCAGCGTTGCATGTTTTGACCATCACTCCATTTTTCCCATCGGATCAAAATGAGGTCAGCGGTTGCTTCGTCGCGGAACCCATCGAGCAACTGAAACAATTAGGTGTCGATTGCAGCGTGATTGCGGTATCGCCGATCTACCGTCCCCGGCGACGGGCGATTGCAACAGTTGCGGCTGAATGGGTGCGCTATCCGCAAATTCCCGGAAATTTTGGGCTTTCAAGCGCGGGGAAGATACTCTACGCCCGTCTTATCGGACGAGTACGGAAACTGCACGGCGCGAAGCCGGTCGATGTTATCCATGCACATGGAGCGCTGCCCTGCGGTCACGCATCTGCTTTGCTTTCGCAACACTTGGGAATTCCGTTCGTAGTCACCGTGCACGGGTTGGACGCCTTCAACACGTGCTTCCACGGTGGAACTCTTGCGAACTGGAGGCGGCAGGAATCCACCGCCGTTTATCGGGCCGCCCGGATCGTCATCTGCATCAGCGAAAAGGTGCAGCAAATCCTGCGTGACGGATTGCAGACCGGGGTCCGCAGCGCTGTAGTCTACAATGGCACGGATGCCGAACTGTTTTCGCCGGGACCGGTGGCTGTTGTCCCGCCCGGAAAAGAAATCCTTGTCGTCGGCAACCTGATAGCCAGCAAAGGCCAGGAACTCGCCTTGAGGGCGATCGCTCGTATGGGAACTCTCTTTCCGCACCTGCGATGCCTGATCATCGGGGAAGGTCCCGATCGTGCGCGATTGCAAGCCTTGGTGAGCAAACTGGGACTCGGTCAGCGAGTTCGGCTTCTGGGGCGTCAGAGCCGGGCTGCGGTGGCAGACGCCATGCGAGCTTGTTCCGTATTTGTGCTCCCAAGCCGCAACGAAGGACTTGGATGTGTGTACCTCGAGGCAATGGCCTGCGGCAAACCGGTAGTCGCTTGTCGCGGACAAGGAATTGACGAGATTATTGAGCACGGAAAAAACGGCTGGCTCATCCCGGTCGATGGCCTCGACGAATTAGCGCTGGGGCTCTCCACCTTGCTCCAGTCTGCCGATGTTTCCTCGCGCATGGGGACAGCTGCGCGCCAGACTATCCTGAACGGATTGACCCTGGTGGATCAGGCGCAGCGCCTGGCAAACATCTACAGCCAGGCGATCGCATGAGCAATCCAGCGTCGCGCTGGTGCGACGGGCTGGGGCATCGTTATCGTTGCACTCCGGGGTTGATAGGGGATTCGGTATATGGCGATCGATAAGAGTTACAAGCGCTCGGAAGAGCTCTCCGCCGTTGAAGTTCAGCGCGGCAATTCGGCATGGTGGACGCGGAATCCGATGGCCTACGACTGGGCTGGGAAAATCGAGCTTCCCCGGTTCTCTCCGGAGTGGTACGAGGCGATTGATGCTGAATTCCTATACGGAAGCCGGCTTTTTGCTACATCGCAACAATCGTTTGATCGGATTATTCCCATTCCAGAATTGCGCGGGGCCCGAGTACTGGAGATTGGTTGTGGCATGGGTCTGCACACTCAGACAATGGCCGCCGCCGGAGCCGAAGTGACCGCTGTCGATCTCACTTCAACAGCTATAGAAGCCACCCGCCGTCGTCTCGCTTTGAAGGGTCTCCGAGCGCAGGTCTTGCAGTGTGACGCGGAGAACCTTCCATTCTCCACTGGCGTTTTTGATTTTGTCTGGTCATGGGGCGTAATACATCATTCCTCGCGCACCGCTCGCATCGTTCGCGAGATTGCACGTGTGCTCAATAGGTCCGGTGCATGTCGTGTCATGGTTTATAACCGGGAAGGCATGCCCGCTCGTATTTGCTTCATTCGCGACTACATTCTAAAAGCGGGGTTCGTGCGACGGAGCTTTGAGGAAACGTTGTATCGATCCTGTGACGGGTTCTCCGCGCGTTTTTATGTTCGTGAACAGATCGAGGACGTCTTTCGAGCATTCTTCAAGGATGTCTCATCGGAAGTCTGTGGCCAGGAATCAGATGCGATTCCCTTGCCGTCTCCGCTGCGTCGCTGGGCCCTGTCCATCGTTCCGGAAAGGTACTTATCGAAGGCACAGGCCAAACGTGGCGCCTTTATTTTCATCAGCGCGAGTGGACCCGATTGATTCCGGCTCGTCATGCTGCTCTATAATAAGTCTCATCAATAAGCGGTCATCGTTGTCGGAGGACGGGTTGCTTCACCAGCGCTATAAAGACATCGCATTTTGGGGCATTGCCAAGGCCACCCTTCCCAATTATTTCCTGCGCCGGTATGTGATCGGCGCACGTCCCACGAACGGCGCCTGTCATCTGCATCTTGGCTGCGGCACAAGATATCTTCCCGGCTTCCTGAACATCGATGGCAACCTCTTCAACAAGATTGAGCTTTGGCTGGATGTTAGAAATGGACTTCCATTTCCTTCGAACTCGATTGACTCGATCTATTCAACCCACATGTTCGAACACTTCTATCCGGATGAGCTAAAGCGGCTTCTTCAGGAATGTGCGCGGGTGTTGAAAAACGGCAGGGGCGTCCGGCTCGTCGTTCCGAGCCTGGAAAGCGCGATTGCAGCGTACAATCAGCAGCGCAGCGATTGGTTCGCTGATTCCTTCCCACGTCACTTCGATTCGCTCGGAGGCAGGTTTTCCAATTTCGTTTTCTGCGATGGACAGCACCGGACCGCGTTCGATTTCAGTTATATGAGCGAGGTGCTTCGCGAAGCGGGATTCCGAGAGGTGGAGAACTCCGCGGAAGGGAAGAGCCGCTTGTATGGAACGAGCGTTCCGCCGTACGAACCGGGAGACTCGATGGACTTGCCGCATTCTCTGTATGTCGAGGCGTTCAAATAGCGATCGGTCTCCTGCTGACCTGATCGCGCAAACCGACTCAATGTGGGTTTGCTCGGCTTCGGAAACGAGCAGGACGGAACGCCATCCCCAATGCGGTAGCGGTGACCGGACGGACAGAAGAGTCTATCGAATTCCTGGCGAAGATCTTGCTTGTCCCGTGGACAGACTACGAGTTTCAAGAGTTCTTCGTCCATCGGAGGCATAAGAAGGCAATTTCAAACGCAGTGCCGCCCATACTGCCTGTCAACCGGAAACAGGTTATTATCAAAAAGCAAACGATCGATCTCGAAGAATGTGCGGAATTTTTGGTGTCGTGTCTCGCGGCGCGCCTGCGGCCAACCTAGGGTGTGCCGATCTCCTCGCGAAAGCGGTGCAGAGCCTCGCTCATCGCGGACCGGATGACTCGGGCACGCTCCTTCTGCAGGCGGGCGCAGAAGAGATCGGGTTCGCTCATACGCGGCTTTCCATCCTCGATCTTTCGCCCCTCGGGCATCAGCCCATGCGAGATCCAGTCACCGGTAATTGCATCGTCTTCAACGGAGAGATTTACAACTTTCGTGAACTCCGCAAGGAACTCGAAGTAACCGGCGTCGAATTCAAGAGCCACTCTGATACGGAAGTGATTCTCGCTGCCTATCGCGTCTGGGGCGAGGATTGCCTGACCAGGCTCGGAGGCATGTTTGCCTTTGCCCTTTGGGACGCCCCGCGAAAGCGGCTGCTGCTGGCGCGTGATCCCATGGGAATCAAGCCGCTCTACTATTACCAATCACAGGGAACTCAGTCGGAGCAGGCGTTCCTTTTTTCTTCGGAAGTACGAACCCTCTTGCAGACTGGGATTCTGCCGCGAAAGGTAGACCCGACGGGAGTTTTAAGTTATCTGGCGTTTGGTTCCGTGTACGAGCCCTGGACGATTGTCGAAGGGGTCAAGGCGGTTCCGCCGGGACATCTGCTGACGCTTGAAAACGGATCGCTGAGTGGACGCGAATACTGGAATGCCCTGCAGCCGTCCTCGTGCTCTGTGCCGGAGCCGGCACAGAAAGGCGGCGCAGGGGCACAACTTTCCTCGACCTTGCGCAATGCCGTTTTGTCGCACCTCGTGAGCGACGTACCCGTCGGCGTGTTTCTTTCCGGTGGAATCGACTCCAGCGCGCTGGTCGCTGTGATGAGCCACAACGGCGTGCGCGCGAATACTTTCTCGCTGGTTTTCACTGGAGCTGAAGAAAAAGAGTTTAACGAGGCGCAGTATTCGCGCGCTGTCGCCCGCCGCTTCGGCACCGAGCATCATGAGATTCCGGTTTCGCAGCAAGACATGCTGGCGGTGCTGCCCGACGCTCTGTGCGCCATGGACCAGCCGACCATTGACGGCATCAACACGTATCTGGTCTCCGCCAAAACGCGGGCTGTTGGAGCAAAAGTTGCGCTGTCCGGCTTGGGCGCGGATGAGATGTTTGCGGGCTATTCAAATTTTCGTCACGTGCCCCGGATGGAAACCATCGCCAAAGGCCTAGGACAATTGCCGAAGCTGGCGAGGCGCCCGCTCTCCTCCTTCGCGGCATTGTTCGCTGCCCGCGACGATCGCAACCGCAAGGTCGTGGAGTTGGTTACGGGCGACGATTCGATGGTGCATCCGTATTTCCTCGCCCGCATGTTGTTTGGAGCCGCAGAGCGCAAAGCGCTGTTCGAGGCGGTGAACTCTCAGGAACTGGGGCAAGACTTGGATCGAGTTTTGCAGGCCTCTATCGCGGAAAGCCGGTCGTTCGACCCCGTCAACCGCGTTTCTTATCTGGAATCGCGTTGGTATATGCGCAACACGCTGCTCCGCGATGCCGATTTCATGAGCATGGCGCACGGCCTTGAATTGCGAGTGCCTTTTCTCGACCGCGCGCTGGTTGAAGCTTGCTTCCGCATTCCAGGAAATAGGAAGCTACAGGGGGATTCGCCGAAGAGCCTGCTACTGGCGAGCCTTGGAGTCGAGTTGCCACCGGAGATCGTGAATCGTCCCAAGCGCGGATTTACATTGCCTTGGGAACGATGGCTGCGTGGCGAGATGAGGGCGACGGTCGAAAATACGCTGCTGAAAAGCGCATGGGACCAGACTGCGATCAACCCCAGCGGCGTGCGAGCGACGTGGGGTCGTTTTCTTGCCGGCGAGACTTCATGGTCGCGTCCCTGGTCGCTGTTCGTGTTGCAGCGTTGGTGCGAGCAGAATATGTGATGGCTCGCCGCAGGGACGATCGGCGTTCAACAAAGCGGGCAATTCGGCTAACATAGTGAAATCTTCTGCCTGCCACGATTGGACTTGATTGATACGAAACTTGATCTGAACCATAGCGATCGAAGCAAGAAAATGATCGAAGCAAAATTAGAGTGCGAGGTGTCGCCTGCGAGTGTGGGAATGCGGATGTTTGCGCCGGTTCTCCCGGTAAGCGTGATCGTTCCGGCGCGCAATGAAGCCCGCAACCTGCCGCGCTGCCTCGAAGCGCTGGCCATTGTCGGCGAGGTGTATGTGGTCGATTCGCAGAGCGCGGACGACACGGTGGCGATCGCTCAATCGTATGGCGCGAAGGTGGTCCAGTTTCACTATGCAGGTGGCTGGCCGAAGAAACGGCAATGGGCGATGGACACGCTGCCGCTGGCCTACGACTGGATTTTTCTGGTCGACGCAGACGAAGTCCTTACGCCGGAACTCGCCGAAGAAATCCGGCGTGCGCTTCAGAATCCCGATGTGGACGGATACTTCATCCGCCTGCAAATGCATTTTCTTGGACGCGTCTTGCGGCATTGCGATGCCAGTTTCAGCAAGCTGTCGCTGTTCCGCAAAGGCCGCGGCCGTTTCGAGTGCCGCTTGAAGGATCAAGATACATCGATGGCGGACATCGAGATCCACGAACACGTGGTGGTGAATGGCCTTTCCGCCAAATTGCGCAACTCCCTGGTCCATCACAATGTCGATTCCCTCTCACGTTACGTCCTGAAGCACGATGAGTATTCGAACTGGGAGGCGCGCGTGCTCTCGCAGCCGGAGGCCTCTTCCGAAGAATTGAAAGCGGACTTGTTCGGGACGCAGGCGCAGCGCAGAAGATGGCTGAAGCGCAATCTCTACCGTTTGCCAGGCTCTCCGGTTCTGTTGTTCTTGTATCGCTACGTCTTGCGTCTCGGATTCCTTGACGGTGTGCCCGGCCTGGTCTATTGCACATTTCAAGCAGTGCAGATGTTTCACACCAAGGCCAAAATCTACGAACTGAGAAAAAACGAGCTGCGAAAAAACGAGCAGAGAAAAAACGAGTCACTGGCAGGGAGGAGCTAAGCCGTGTGCGGCATCAGCGGACTCGTGAACTGCGGCGATCGAGAGGCGCTCGTCCGGATGACCAACGTGCAAACGCACCGTGGTCCCGATGACTCCGGGCTCTGGGAGCGGCGTTTCCCGGATGACACCTATATCGGACTCGGCAGCCGCCGCCTCGCGATTCTCGATCTCTCCGCTGACGGGCACATGCCTATGGGTAATGAGGAGGGCACCGTCTGGATTACCTATAACGGAGAGATCTACAACTTTGCCGATCTGCGCCGCGAACTGGAGGGCAAGGGGTACCGCTTTCGATCACACGCCGACACGGAAGTTGTGCTTCATCTCTACGAAGAATACGGCCCTGACCGCTTCAAAGATTGCCTGAACCGCCTGCACGGTATGTTCGCTCTGGCGATCTGCGATCTTCGCGGAGCGTCGCCAAAGTTGTTTCTGGCGCGCGATCATTTTGGAATTAAGCCGTTCTATTACTGGGAGCGCGGTGGCAAGCTGGCGTTCGCCTCCGAGGTCAAGGCGCTGCTCGAAGTGCCGGAAGCTGAAACGCGCATGAGCCTTCAGGCTCTCGACCAATACCTGACGTTTCTCTGGGTGCCCGATCCGCTGACGATGTTCGAGGGAATCCTCAAACTTCCCGCAGGGCACTACGCGACCTGGCAACGCGGCGAGTTCAAGATTGAACAATACTGGGACTTAACCTTTCCCGCAGCGGACCATCACTTCCCGCGAACTGAGGCCGATCTGGCCGACGAGATTCGCCAGCGCTTCTGCGCCTCGGTCGAACAGCAGATGGTGAGCGATGTGCCGATCGGAGCGTTTCTCAGCGCGGGGCTTGATTCATCGAGTATTGTGGCCGCGATGGCGCGAAAGCAACCGGTGCGGACGTACACCATCACATTTCCCGAAAAATATCGCGTGGGCGAGACCACGATCGACGATCCCGGAGTTCCTAAGCGGCTCGCCCGCAAGCTGGGATGCGAGCACCACGAGATTGTCGTCGAGCCCGATGTGGTCGATCTGCTGCCAGGTCTGACCTGGCACATGGATGAGCCTACCGCCGATCCCGCAATTATCACGGCGTATCTGGTGTGTCGCGAGGCGCGCAAACAGTCGACGGTACTTTTGTCGGGAGTGGGTGGCGACGAAATCTTTGCGGGATATCGCAAGCATATCGTGCACGGTTGGGCGGCACAGTACCGGCGCGTCCCGGGTTTTGTCCGCTCCGCCGCCGAGCGTGCGGTGCTGGCCTCGCCGTCATTGCGCGGCACGCGACTGAAAGGCCCGATGCGCCTGGCGAAGAAGATGGCGCGTAGCGCCTCGCTCGGCCCGGCAGAAGCTTTCATTCGAAACTGCACTTATCTCGACCGACAGCAGCGGGGCGACTTGTATGCTCCGCAATCACAGCCGATGGATGGCAATCCCGTCGGTCAGCATCTGGCTGCTTTCGATAAAGTGCGGCACGCGGATTTTCTCAATCAGATGCTCTATCTCGATTCCAAGATTTTCATGACCACCTTGAACCTGACCTACAACGACAAAATGAGCATGGCGTCGTCGGTCGAAGTGCGAGTGCCGTTCCTGGATCGTGAACTTGTCGAATGGGTAGCGTGGAACGTCAGACCGGAATGGAAGTTGAAAGGGAAACGGCTTCCGGTGACGAAGCACATTTTTCGCGAAGCCATGCGCAGCATGCTGCCCTTGGAGGTGCTGAGACAGCCCAAGGCAGGTTTTGCGGCGCCGGTAGATTACTGGCTGGCGCACGATTTGCGTCCTATGGTTGACGATCTTCTTTCGGAATCGCGAGTGCGGCGTCGAGGATTGTTTCGCGCCGAAGAGGTGCGCAGATACATTGACGAGCACCGGCGCGGCGCGGAAGACTGGTCGATGCAAATCTGGCAACTGCTGACGCTGGAAATCTGGATGCAACTATTTATCGATGGCGATGCGAAAGCATTCGCCGAGCGCCAGATCGGCGCATCCCAACTCGCTCCACCACTCATGACGGCATGAAGCAGCTCTTACAAGACGCGCGCACGGGCGAGTTGCAAATCGCCGAGGTTCCGGCTCCGCAGTTGTTGCCCGGTTGCGTGCTGGTGCGGGTCGCAGCGTCGCTGGTTTCGGCCGGCACGGAGCGCGCGTCCGCGGAATTTGCCAGCAAGGGCCTGTTCGCGAAGGCGAAGGCCCGTCCCGACCTGGTGCGTGACGTGATGGCGAAAATGCGTCGCGACGGATTGGCGGCTACCCTGCAAACGGTGCGCTCGCGTCTGGATCAGCCGCAATCGCTCGGCTACAGCAGCGCAGGAGTTGTGGTTGCAGTCGGCGATGGCGTCGTCGACATCCATGTCGGCGACCGCGTGGCTTGCGCCGGCGCTGGATATGCCGTGCATGCGGAGTTGGCCTGCGTGCCGCGAATGCTGGTGGCAAAGATTCCCGATCGCGGAGAATTCTCTGCGCAGGTCACTTACCAAGAGGCAGCTTTCGGAACCATCGGCGCAATTTGCCTGCACGGCATTCGAACCGCACAGGTCGTACTCGGCGATACGGTCGCGGTGATTGGCCTGGGCCTGCTGGGACAAATCACAGTCCAGTTACTGAGGGCAGCTGGTTGCCGGGTCTTCGGCATGGACCTGTTGCAGCAGCGCGCCGATCTGGCGCAAGAGAGCGGAGCCGAGGCTGTATGCATTGGAGCGCGCGAATTCCGTGATCGGTGCTTCGAAAAAACGGGTGGTGTTGGCGTCGATTCGGTGTTAATTACCGCGGAAACTCCCAGCAGTGAGCCCGTGAATCTGGCGGCGGAATTGGCACGCGATCGCGCGATTGTGGTTGCCGTTGGGACTGTTGGCATGGAATTGCAGCGCAAACTTTATTACGAGAAGGAATTGGATTTTCGTATTTCGCGCTCCTACGGCCCCGGCCGTTACGATACTGCGTACGAGCTGAAAGGGCGCGATTATCCGATCGGACACGTTCGTTGGACCGAGACGCGCAACCTGGCGGCCTTTCTCCAATTCATCGCGGACGGCAAATTGAATCTGCCTGCGCTGATCACCCATCGCTTTCCGTTGGAGCAGGCCCAGCGGGCTTATGATCTGATTGCCGGGAACACCCGCGAGTTTTTTCTGGGTGTGGTGATCGACTATCCGGACGCCGAGTCTGCCACCATTCCAAACTTGGCCGAGAGAATTCCTGTTGCGACCGTTGCGCCGCCTTCCAACTCCGTCGGTCTAGGTGTGCTGGGGGCTGGGAGTTTTGCGCAAAACACTCTGTTGCCAGCACTGAAAGCGATCTCGGGGGTTTCCTTCATCGGAGTGTGCAATGCGACCGGCCCGCGCAGCCGGAAGGTCGCAGAGAAATTTGGATTCTCGTATTGCACAAATTCAGAAACTGAGTTGCTGCAGGATCCGAAGATCAGGGCGGTATTGATCGCAACGCGTCATCACCTCCATGCCTGCCAGGCGTCGGCGGCTTTGCACGCAGGGAAAGCGGTTTTCTGCGAAAAGCCGCTTTGCCTGAAGGAAAGCGAGTTGGCGGAACTGATATGCGCGTCGTCCAACAACCCGGCGGCGTTCCTAATGGTTGGTTTCAATCGTCGATTTGCGCCGATGGCGGTGCAGATGAAGAATTTCCTGGCGCAGATTGACGAACCGCTCGCCATCCACTATCGGGTGAATGCGGGGTTTATTCCGGCCGATCATTGGGTGAACGATCCGGAGCAGGGAGGCGGACGCATTCTTGGCGAGGTCTGCCATTTCGTCGATTTCCTCTGCTTTCTGGCGGGCGCGTGCCCGGTCGAAGTGCAGGCGCAGATCGTGGGCAACCCAGGCCAGTACAGTATGGATAACGTGGTGGCCTCATTCAAGTTCGTGAACGGTACTGTCGGAACGATCAGCTATCTTGCCAACGGCGACAAGTCTGCTTCGAAGGAGCGCGTGGAGGTTTTCGGTGGCGGGGCGATTGCGATCCTCGAAGATTTTCGGCGACTCGAACTGGTCCGCAACGGACGGAAGCAAGTCACGCGGGCACGCTGGACACAAGACAAGGGCCACAAGGCGGAGATGCGGGCGTTTGTGGATGCACTCCGAGGCGAGACCGGGATGCTGATTCCGTTCGAACAGATCGTGGGCTCGACTCTTGCCACTCTGCGCCTGCAGAACTCCTGCCAGACGGGGCAGCCCCTCAGGGTGGAGTTGGGCGAGTTCGTGGCCTCAGCGCTGCGAGGGAGATCCCGCACTGAATGATCTGTACGCGTATATCCGAACTAATCAATACTCACCAGACATCAGTGGAAGAGAGCGAGCCGTAAATGCTGATTTTGGGCCTGAATATGTTTCATGCCGATTCCTCTGCGGCCATTGTCGAAGACGGGAAGATCCTCTTTGCCGTAGCCGAGGAGCGGCTGAACCGGCAAAAGCATTATGGCGGATTTCCTGCGCTCGCGGTGAAAGCGTGTCTCGATGCGGCGGGCGCGAAGATCACCGATGTTCAACACGTCGCAGTGGGGCAGGATAGCGATGCCAACCTCTCGAAAAAAGTGCAATATGCGCTCTCGAATCCCGCGAAGATACTGAACTTCATCAAGATGCGGCAGCGCAAGGAATCGATGCGCGATGTGCGATCGCTGCTGGCGCAGGCGCTGGACGTGGATCCATCGACGCTGAAATTCCAGGAACATCATCTGGAGCACCATATCGCGCACATCGCGAGTTCGTATTACTGTTCGCCTTGGGAAAAAGCCGCGGGCTTTAGCTACGACGGTTCCGGGGACTTTGTTTCCACCATGATGGCGCGCTGCGAGGGCCCGGAAATCCATGTGCTCGATCGCGTTTTTCTCCCGCACTCTCTCGGCAGTTTCTACACCATGATTTGCGATTTCATCGGCTATAGAAAATATGGCGACGAAGGCAAAGTCATGGGACTTGCGCCCTACGGGAAAGACACATACGTCGACGAGATCCGGAAAGTTGTAACGCTCAAGAATGGCAATTTTCAACTCGACATGAGCTATTTCAAGCCGCTCGGCAGCACTCAGGGAATGCAGGTGCTGCCCGACGGAACGGTGCGTCTGGCGCGGCATTTCTCCGGCAAAATGGAGAAGCTTTTCGGCGCGCCCCGCGAGCCTTACACCGAGATCACGCAACGCGACATGAACCTGGCGTATGCCATGCAGCATTGTTTTGAGGAAGTGTTCTTTCATCTTGCGAATGAACTGCACAAGCGCGTTCCCGATGAGAATCTTGCCCTGGCGGGAGGGTGCGCGCTCAACAGCGTCGCGAACGGCAAACTGTTCAGCCGGACGCCATTTCGCCGTACCTGGATTCAGCCGGCGGCCGGCGATGAGGGCTTGGCCATTGGCGCAGCGCTGCATACCTATCATTCAGTATTAAAACAGCCGCGGCGCCAGCAACTGGATCATGCTTATCTGGGCCCGGAGTTTTCCGAGGTGCAGATCGAATCTGCATTGAAAAGTGCGAGTGTAAAGTATCGGCGTCTTGATCGGATGCCGTTGCTCGACGCGGTTTCCGATGAGATGGTGCAAGGTAATGTTGTGGGATGGTTTCAGGGGCGCATGGAGTGGGGGCCACGCGCGCTTGGCAATCGCTCGATCGTCGCGCATCCCGGCCTTCCCAACATGAAGGATGTGTTGAACTCCCGCATCAAACATCGCGAGTGGTTTCGTCCCTTTGCACCGTCGATCTTGGCCGAGGCGCAACACGAATATTTCGAGCACGATCATCCTTCACCTTACATGCTCCACGTGTATAAGATCCGTCCGGAAAAAAGGAAGAGCCTCTGTGCTGTTAACCATGTCGATGACACGGGCCGCTTGCAGACCGTGGCGCGCGAAGAGAATCCTCTCTACTACGATTTGATCCAGACATTTGGCAGGAAGACAGGAATTCCGGTGGTATTGAACACGAGCTTCAACGAGAATGAGCCAATCGTGTGCACGCCGCAAGAAGCCATCGATTGCTTTCAACGCACCAAGATGGATGTGCTGGCCATCGGTCCGTTTCTTGCGCGCAAATTTGAGAGCTGAATCTGCTTTCCATGACTAAAACGCCGGCTGCGGCGGCTGCTTCCTCCGCCGTAAAGCTTCGAAGAGTCGCAGCCTGGCACGGAATTCGCGTGCTCGCATGGAAGAACGATGTTCTCTATGCATGTCGCGGGTACCAGATCCTTCGCCTATGCGTTGGTTCGCGGATCGGCGAAAGCGAGCCTTGGGAAGTTGTTGCTCGATTTTGTCCAGCCTGGTGGAGGAATCTTACATCCCGCAACACGCTGAGCTACCGGATGATGCGCGACGGCTTCCACGCCCTGCTCGTACTCGACGACGATAAGAACGATAAGGAGGACAAGAACGGCCCGCCCATGATCGGCGCCGTGCCGGGCGCGCTGGTAACACGAACCGGCGAAAGCGACCAGTTTCACGTGACTCACCGAGTGCGGCGCGGCACGCGGCCGCTGCACATAACCGCCGTTCCCTCGGGCAAAATTTATTGGGGCGAGTACTTCGACAATCGCGAACGTGCGGAAGTCCACATTTATGCTTCAAGCGACTGCGGCCGCACGTGGCAAATTGCGTATACGTTTCCGGCGGGCAGGATCCGGCACGTCCACAACATTGTCTATGATCATTGGGCTGATTGCCTTTGGATACTGACAGGCGATGACGGCGCGGAGTGCAAGGTGTTGCGCGCAACCTGCGACTTGGACAAGGTCGAAGTCGTGATGGAAGGCAATCAGCAGGCCCGCGCGGTGGCTGCGATTCCAACGCAAGTTGGGTTGTATTTCTCAACCGACACGCCGTTCGAGAAAAACCACGTGTATCGGTTAGATCGAGCCGGGAATGTTCAGCGGGTTGGAGATCTTGCCAGTTCATCGATCTATGGCTGCAAGGTGAACTGTAGGGCGGGGGAGACATTGTTTTTTTCCACGATGATCGAGCCGAGTGCGGTGAACGCTAGCCGGGAAGTCCATCTCGTTGGATCGAGCGACGGAGCGAATTGGCAGGTGCTGGATCGTTGGAAGAAAGACAAATTCCCGATGCATTATTTCCAGTACGGTAACGCCTTTTTGCCCGATGGCGAAAATTCCACTTCCTACCTTGCAGCAACCACGATTGCCGTCGAGCACGACGACCTGGTCACCACGCTCTGGGAAGTCGAACTGGCATGAGCGTGGCGACGCGTTGGCAATACTACCGGCGCATTGTTCGCGCTTATCTTGTTCCTGGCCAAAGCCAGTTGACGTTTTGGCATGAGGTTCCCGAGGGCAATCTTCGAGCCGGCGCCAGCGGCGGCCAGGTTGGCGAGTATTACATGGTGTTCCGCCAGAAGGCGGATTACCCCGGGCACTACGACGCCGCGGGCATACCCATGCTCGACTATCACGGCGCGATCGGGTTGCAATATAACCCGATTGCGATTGCACAGTGGGGACTCGCCAATTACAACCGTTTCTGCGAGACAAGAGACGACTCTCGATGGCAGAAAACCATCAAGGCGGCCGATTGGCTTGCCGCTAACCTGGAACAGAATGCTCACGGCGTTTGGGTCTGGAACCATCATTTTGACTGGGAGTATCGCGACACCCTGAAGGCCCCGTGGTATTCGGGACTGGCACAAGGGCAGGGCGTTTCGCTTCTCTTGCGTGCCCATGCTCACGCCGGGGATGCGAAGTACCAACTTGCAGCGGAAAAAGCGTTTGTTGCATTGACCAGACTGATCTCCCAAGGCGGCGTGCTCTTTGAGGAAGAAGCTGAGGGCCGAGCAAACAATCTCTGGATAGAAGAGTATCTCGTCGACCCGCCGACGCACATCTTGAACGGATTCATTTGGGCTCTGTGGGGCGTGTTCGACTTCTGGCTGACGACCGCGGACGCCGTGGCGAAAACAATTTTCGATCGCGGAGTCGAGACCCTGATTCGCAACCTGGACCGCTTCGATACCGGATACTGGTCGCTCTATGAACTACCAGCGCGAGAAGGGCCGAAACCCGGCGGGGAAAAAACCGGGCCTAGAATGCTGGCGAGTCCTTTCTACCACCAATTGCATATTGTGCAGTTACGGGTAATGTCGACGCTGACGGGTGACGCGCGGTTCCTGGCCTTCGCCGAACGGTGGGAGGGTTATGCGCGGAGCCCCGGCAATCGAACCCGTGCACTCCTCGAGAAAAGCGCTTTCAAGTTATTGCACTACTGAGTAATCTAGGTACTCATCGTGAAAATTCTTTACGTCTCGCAATACTTCCCCCCCGAGATGGGTGCCCCGGCGGCGCGTGCCGCGGAGTTGTCGCGGCATTGGGCGCGGATGGGGCATGAAGCAACGGTGCTCACCGGATTTCCGAATCATCCAACCGGCGTGGTACCGCCCCAATGGCGGGTGCGTTTTCGCCGCCTCTTTTGCGCGGAAACCGTCAACCAGGTGAGAGTCGTCCGCACTTGGCTGTGGCCGCTGCCAAACCGGAAGGCGCACGAGAGGGTCCGCAACTACGTTTCGTTCTGTATCTCGGCAGCGCTCACCGGGCTTACGCTCCAGAAGCCGGATGTACTCATCGCCACGTCTCCGCAATTACTATGCGCGCTTGCGGGATGGTGGATTGCATTCTGGAAGCGCGTCCCGTTTGTTTTCGAAGTGCGCGATCTTTGGCCGGAATCGCTCGCCGCCGTCGGTGCTGGGAACGAAAATACTTTGCTCCATCGGACGCTCGGCTTCATCGCGGGCTTTCTTTATCGTCGTGCCAACCGCATCGTAGTCGTGTCGCCCGCGTTTCAAGACCGTCTGGTCCGGCACTGGAAAGTGCCGCCGGAGAGAATTTCGGTTGTCGAGAATGGAGTGGAGACCGATCTCTTCCACTTCGATCCGGCAGCGATGGAATTGCGAAAGCGATTAAATCTTGAAGGCCGTTTCCTGATTTGCTACATCGGAACGATGGGCAACGCGCACGGCCTGGAAACTTTGATTGCCGCCGCCGAACAACTGCAGACCGCGTTGCCGAACGCGACATTTTTGCTGATTGGGGAAGGGGCGGAAAAAGGGAGGATCGTCGAACTCGCCGCCCAGCGCGGCTTGGCCAATATTCGCTTCCTGGGCGAGCAGCCGCGGGAACGAATTCCTGCTTACATTTCGGCCGCCGATCTCTGCCTGGTGCTGTTGAAGAAGAGCGACCTGTTCAAGACAGTGATTCCCACCAAGCTTCTCGAATACATGGCTTGCGAGCGTCCGGTTGTTGCTGCCGTAGATGGACAGACGCGTCAGATCGTCGAGCAGGCTGGAGCCGGCGTTTTTGTCGAGCCCGAGAATAGTACGGCGCTGGTGAAAGCAATTCTCGATATGGCCGCGAACCCCGAGCGCATACGGCGGATGGGAATCAACGGACGGCGATACATCGTCAAGACTCTTTCCCGTGAAAAGACAGCTCGGGACTATATTGCGATGCTGGAAGCCATGGGGTTGGGCGCGGGCGATCCAGGCTTGCAACCCGTCACCGATGAAATCGAAGCGGATGGGAGAATCCGCCGTACAGGAACTTAATGTACCGCCACGACGGCCAGGGCGGCTATCGAGACCGCTGCGTCAGCTGTGCGATAGGCAGCTCCCTTCGCCGCACTTCCCGGTACGAACAACACGTCACCCTTCACTAGGGGCAAATCGGGGGCCTTGGCGTAAAGGATTTTCTTCAGGTTAACGGGAATTTCCTGGATGCCATTCGGCGTTTGCCGCAGGATCTTCGTTTTGCCCAAGGCCGAGGTGCGCGTATTGCCTCCGGCAAGCGCCAGGGCTTTGAGAACGGTGAGAGAACTATCCTCGATCGAAAAGCCGCTGGGATGCTGCACGTCGCCGACGACATAAATGATGCCAGCGCGCGAAATGAAGATGGTGTCTCCGGGAAGGACGTCTACGTTGCTCTTAGAATCATCAGCCAGGTTTGACGTCAACTGAACTTCAACCTTCTGATCGGGACTTCCGCGGTGTTCAATGGTCACGCTGCGGCCCGCTTTATCGGTCAATCCCCCTGCTGCCGAGATCACGTCGAAAAGGCGGCGATCGCCAATGGCAGGGTAGGGCCCTGGGCGATTGACCTCTCCCAGCACAGTAATCGCTTGCGACGCAGATTCGTCGACGAAAATCGCGACATGAGGGCCGCGGACGAAGCCGCCATCCTCCAACCGCTTTTGAATCAACTCCTGCGCTTCATCGGTAGTCAGGTCGGCGACATGAACATAGTCGATCAGTGGAAGATAAACGTCTCCCGAACCGCCGATGCGGGTCTTGGTGGAGAGATCGGGCACTCCGAACACAGTGATTTCGATGAGATCGCCGATTCCAAGTCTTACGTTGGAATTTGCCAACAGGGGTGTCGAAGCCGACTTGCTAGAGGATGCGGCATCGTTGGCAATTGCGGATGACGGCTCTTGCGGCGTCATCTGCCCGGGGACTGTGGTCTGGGCCACTAGAGGGAGACTGCACAAACCGGCAACGAACGCGAGTAAAGTGCGTACAAGAAAGCGGCGGTTACGCCCCGGCATACCCAGTCTCCAAGATTGATGCGTGGCACGAGTCTAACACACGCCTCGCGTCGAATCTTGCGCCGAGTGCCCGTTTCTCCCAGGTAGTAGCGTCGAAGTTAATGGCAAAAACTTCCCAAAGCCGTTGCTCATTCTCAGCAACCGGTTGTATAGTTTTTGAAACTAAACTTCTTACATTTGACACAGCGCTACTCAAATGGGGAAACCCTGTTCTGAAGCAATTGACTGAAACATCGGGACTGCGTCGGCCAGCCGAAATCCTGAATGTTTCAGCCCAAGGGGGACTCTGGTTTTGACCGTTTTGTTTTTTTCTTTGTTTGCCTTCTCGCTGGGCATCTCGTTCGCAGCGACGCGTCAAGTGCGAGACATGGCGAACCGCCGCGGCTGGGTTTCTCCTGCCCCGGATGGACGGCATATCCATCAGACGCCGCTGCCCAGATTGGGGGGCGTCGCTATTTTTCTCGCGTTCTCGGTCACTTTGGGCCTGTGGCTGGCTCTCTCTCTCATATTCCCACGTTTGCTCGACGGACACGCGCCACAAATGCTTCTCCGCATCTATGTCCCCGCTTGTCTGATTTTTTGTCTCGGCATCTATGACGACCTCCGCGGTGCCGGTCCCTATTTGAAGTTTGCTGTGCAGGCGCTTGCCGGGGCCATGCTTTTCGCCGGCGGAATGCGGATTCTCGATCTGCCGGTGATCTTTCCCCACGCGCTGCCCTGGTTTGTCGACTTGCCTCTCACGGTTTTGTGGGTGGTTGCGGTCACCAATGCATTCAATCTCATCGATGGCCTGGACGGTTTGGCTGCTGGATCGGCGCTGTTTTCCACGATGGTGTTCTTTGTCGTTGCGCTGGTCTATCATTCCTGGCTCGGTTCGCTGATCAGCGTGACGCTCGCCGGCGCGATCCTTGGATTCCTCCGCTTCAACTTCAATCCCGCCACCATTTTTCTGGGTGACTCCGGCAGTTTATTCATCGGGTTCATGCTCAGCGCGCTGGCTCTGGCAGGATCGCAGAAGGCGCCGACATTTGTGGCGGTGGCCATTCCCGTCGTTTCGTTCGGATTGCCGATCCTGGAAACTTCGCTCTCGATCGTGCGGCGGCTCATCAGTGGACGCCCGATTTTCACCGCCGATCGCGAACATATCCACCACAAGTTGCTGCAGATGGGGTTTTCGCATCGCCAGGTGGTGGTCGTTCTCTACGCCGTTTCCGCTGTGTTCGCTATGCTCAGCCTGTTCCTGCTGTGGCCGACGGGCAGCACGTTGGGATTGGTGCTCGCGGTGGTCGGAACCGGCATCTGGCTGGGGGTGCAGCATCTCAACTATATCGAGTTCGGCGAACTGCGGCGTGTGGCCCAGCGCACCATCGATCAGCGGCAAATTGTGATCAACAATCTTTCTGTACGCCGCGCCGTCCAGGAACTCAAAATGGCCCGCAATTTCGATCAGGTGCGGAGCATTATGGTGGCCGCTTTTGACAGCAACGACTTCGATGCTTTCGAGTTGCAGCTCAAGACGCTTCCAGGGGACCAGGCAGCGCCAGCCGAAGCGAACATCCACTTTCATTGGAGCAAGTTCCCCCACATGGCCGCCATCTCGATGCAGCCTTCGTGGAAGCTGACGCTCGATCTTGTGACCACATCGAACCGCCGTCGCGGAACCATGATCGTCAGCCGCATCTACAGCCAGCGCGACCTGCAATTGGATGTCAATCTCCTGACCTCTGAATTTCCGACGACTCTCGCTGACGCTCTGGATCGGGTGCTGACGATGCCCGAAATTCTTGTGCCCCTCGGGCAAAGCGATCGGCCTCCGCTGGCTGCAAGCCTCTAAACCCCGGCATGGTCTCAGCCGCTTGATATTGCACCCTTCCCGTAAGTGATGAGTTAATATGGAGTCGATTGCGGACCTGAACAATCATGGATCGGAGCATGCCTCGGTCACGGGATCCGGTAGCACGCGCTCCCCAAAGTGAGCGCCGCCGCTGTATTCGTCAGAAACTGCACACTCCGGTATATGCCAGCTTCACCGGTCCTCAGAGCGGCATGGTGGTGGATCTGAGCGAGTTGCTCGATCTGCACGAAGAGGGTTTCGCCATCCAAACCAGTGAACGCCTGGAAGTGAACCGGGCCGTGACGCTGTGCCTCGATCTGCCAGAAACGAAAAACTACATTCATAGCAGCGGCAAAGTGATCTGGAGCGACGACCTCGGGCGCGGAGGTATCCGATTTTCGGCGCTTCCCGAAAATTCCCGGCAGATTTTGAAAGAGTGGCTTTTCGTCAATCTGCTAATCGGCTGTTCGAACCACGCGGCCCGGAATGAGCAACTCGCGTTTCTCCAGCGACAGAAATCGCCGGAGGTGGTGCTTGCTGACCCGTCGGCCGAGTTACCGGCGAACGTACCGGCTAGTGTACCGGCTAACGAACCCGCGATCGTTATCCCAATCTCTGAGGGCAGCGAAATCCACCCTTCGTTGGAAGCAGTCCGTGCTGAAGCGGGAGAACTCGGTGACGATACCGAAGCCGTTCTGCAGCTCATTACCGAGCGTGCCACCACCCTCACCGGGGTTGGCGGTGCGGCGCTGGCGCTTTTCGCCGGTGACCAGATGATCTGCCGCGCCCGCGCCGGTGAACCGGCGCCCCCGCTCGGAGTGCCCGTCGATATAAAGCAAGGTCTCTCGGGTGAATGTGTTCGCAGCGGTCTTCCAGTTTCGTGTGATGATACCGAAAATGATCCGCGCGTGGATCCCGAGGTCTGCCGCGCGCTAGGCATCCGTTCACTCATGGCCGTTCCCGTCTTTTCCGATTTTCGCGTAGTCGGCCTTCTTGAGATTTTCTCTCCGCGTCCGCGCGCTTTCACGTCGGATGACGAGACGGTTTTGAGCCGCCTTGTGGAGCTGATTCCCAATACTCATCGGGAAGAGATTCGTCCAGAGAGGATGCAGCCCGCTATCGTCGAACCAGATGAGATTCGGCAAGAGACGAGCGAGGATCTTCATTCTGAAAAGCCGCTGCCCGAAGAACTCGCGGACGAGCCGCTTTTCGCGCAAGAAATCAAGACCGCGCCCACCCCTCCATCTCGCTTGCTGTATCGCGCGCTGCTGGGGTTAGTCGTTGCCGTGCTAGCTGCCGTCCTCGGATATTTGGTTGGTCCTGTGATTGCCAGGCGTTGGACCAGTTCGGTGCAAGCCTCGCAGCAGCGCGCAAGTATCAAGACAGTTTCAGAGCGCGCGACCGTCCCCAATCCGTATCCGATGTCGTTGGCGGATCTGCAAAGACTCGCTGACAACGGTGACGCGGATGCGCAATGGCAGATGGGCGTCCGCTTCCATAACGGGGAGGATGTTCCGCGCGACGACGCGCAGGCGATGCAATGGTTTAAGCGCGCCGCGGAGCAGGGTAATGTTGCCGCCCAGCGCGCGCTCGGAGCCTACTATTTTGCGGGACGGGGAGTACCCACCGACTTTTCCCAGGCCTACTTCTGGTCTGCGATCGCCGGCGCGCAGGGCGACGAGATGAGCAAATCCCGACTCCCTGTGCTCGCTTTGCAAATGACTCAGTCACAAATCGCTGCCGCGCGCCAGCAGGCCGAACAGTGGATCCACGCCCATAGTCAACAGATGAAGTCCGCGAACTGAGCCTCGTTTTCCTCTCCCTCGCCATCCGATTCAGGCTTGAACAAACGGTCGGGATAAACGAGACGGGCGCAATCCCGCAGCCGTAGAATACAGTTGTGGCCACGCTGCATGACATCCTCGCAGCCGACTCGTACGTTCGCGAAGCCGACCCCGCTCTCTGGGAAAAGCTGGATCGCAATCGCGTCCGCTGCTACGCCTGCGGACATTGCTGCCCGATTCCCGACGGGCAGCCCGGCGTGTGCAAGGTCCGCTTCAATCGCGGCGGCACGCTCTACGTTCCTTGGGGATATGTTGCCGGCGTGCAGTGCGATCCCATCGAAAAGAAGCCATTTTTCCACTCCTATCCCGGCGCTCTAGCCTACAGCTTCGGAATGATGGGTTGCGATTTGCACTGCGCCTATTGTCAGAACTGGGTCACTTCGCAGGCGCTGCGCGATCCGAATGCCGTATCGCCACCGCTCCATGCCGACCCCGAGCTGCTGGTGAAAGACGCGCTTTCCCAAAATGCAAAAGTTGTGGTCAGCACTTATAACGAGCCGTTGATTACCAGCGAATGGGCGGTTGCGGTTTTTCGCGCTTCACGGCAGGCCGGATTGTTGACCGCGTATGTTTCGAACGGCAATGGAACGCCCCAAGTGCTCGAGTATCTTCATCCGTGGATCGACCTCTACAAAGTGGACCTCAAGAGCTTCAACGATCGCCACTATCGGGAGCTGGGCGGACGCCTGCAGCCCATCCTCGACACCATCCGCAGTCTGCACCGCATGGGAATTTGGCTGGAGATCGTCACCTTACTCATTCCCGGCTTCAACGACAGCGACGACGAACTGAGAGGTCTCACCGAATTTCTGGCGGGCGTTTCGCCCGACATTCCCTGGCACGTAACGGCATTTCATCAGGACTATAAAATGACTTCGCCCGCCGACACGCGCCCGGAAGACTTACTGCGTGCCGCCGCCATCGGTCGCGAAGCCGGACTGCGCTACATTTACGCTGGCAACCTTCCCGGCCGCGTGGGAGATTTTGAAAATACACGCTGTCATCAGTGCGGGGAACTGCTCATCCGGCGTTATGGTTATTCCATTCGGGAATACGAGCTGACCCCGGAAGGCAATTGCCCTCGCTGCCATGGGTCCGTCCCCGGCCGCTGGGCGAATAAATTTGACGGCCAGATCGCGGCCTCGCCTTTTCTACCCCGCAAGCAGGCGCAATTGGTTAAAATCCTCTCGCAGCGATAATCACTCATCACGACAATCATCATTGATGTGCAGGCTGAGAACATTCCGAGGCGCTGTCTTGTTTGTGGTCGCGTTATGTTTGCTCGGGTGCTCTCCGCGTGATTTCCTCACGCGTCGTTTGGCTGCCGATTTGATCTCCGCCTCGGATGCGTTCAAGGCGCCGCAACTGTTCTGGCTTCGCAGCGGTGTCGTTTCCAACAAAGACTACAGCTCTCCCGATTCGATGGTGCTGCAGCGGCGAGGATGGATCATCGGCACCGAGCAGAAGTGTCCAGAGGGAGTCGAACCTCCGCCGTGCTGGGACATCGTGCTTTCGCCACTTGGCGTGGATACGATTCGGCCGCTGATTTCGAAAGCGCTTTCCGATGAAGGGCTGATCGGCATTCAGGTCGCGCGCCGCGAACTCGTGGAAATCTCCGGCATCAGCAAGGCCGGCAACTTTGCCGACGTTGAGTTTATCTGGCGCTGGGTTTCGCTCAATCCGGTGGGCGCAGCCCTTTACGACAGCGGCGTGCGGTACCAGTCGACGGTGGCATTCCGCAGGTACGACGATGGCTGGCGCGTGGTAGATCAGAATGTACGCAGCGCTCAGCCCCTGGATGATGCGCTGCGCATTGCCCGACCGGCAACACCCTAAAACGACCTCTATGCGACGACCTTCTCTCCCAAGACGTTCTCTCCGATCATTCCCGTTTATCTTGCTAATGGCGGTCACCTGCGCTTCGGTCTTCACGCATTCGATCGCGGCTCACGCCCAGACGGCCAAGCCCAAACTCACAATCGACGACCTCTTCAATTCGGTCAGCTTCGATGGAGTATCAGTTTCGCCGGATGGCAACTCCGTCATTGTTGCGACGGAACGCGCCGATTGGGAGCAGCAGATCTTCCGCAAGGAGCTCTGGCTTTACCGGATCGCGAGCGGGAATTCATCGTCTGCGAGTCTGGTCCAGTTGACGCAATCGGGACACGACAGCTCGGCGCAATGGTCTCCCGACGGGAAGTGGATCGCGTTCCTCTCGGAGCGCAAGAGCGGCGATGCCAAGGACCCAGATGCGGGAGATGACAAGACAAAAGAAGTGTCTCAGCTCTTTCTGATCTCGCCCAGTGGCGGCGAGGCGTTAGCCGTTACATCTGGCGATGAAGAAGTCCACTCCTTTGCGTGGTCCAGCGATTCGAAGGCCATTTACTTTGCCACCCGTCAGCCTTGGACGACGCAGCAGACGGACGACCACAAGAAGGAGTGGAAGGATGTGATCCGCTTCCGCGGCGATGAGCGCGGAGACGTGCTCTACCGGCTGAGTCTCGACGAAGCGCTCTCGCGACACGCTGCGCTCGGAGCGAAGGAAGCCGGGGACGCGGAAAAGGACGCGAACGTGACTCCTGGAGCGGTCGCGATTGCGCGGTTGGCGTTGCGCATGGATCAGATAACCGTGTCGCGCGACGGAAAGCGCCTGGCATTTGTGAGCAACTCGGTTTCGCAGCGACAGGAGAAGATGGACGACAACGAAATCTATCTCGTCAACCTGACTGCCGATACGACGACCGCGACTACGGCGGAAGTCGCGCCGATTCGCTTAACGCACAACGAAGCGGAAGAAGTGAGTCTGCAATGGGCTCCCGACAATCGGCATCTGTACTTCCGCGTTGATTTGGGATCGACCGACAAGAAGTACGAAGATCCGCAACCGCGGCTTTACTGGGTGAAC
>Ga0182018_10001083_pt1 | contig 32636 bp, 24 predicted proteins | sample 812P2MmetaG_FD_120490 | JGI IMG/M metagenome (GOLD analysis project Ga0182018, IMG submission 120490) | Permafrost microbial communities from Stordalen Mire, Sweden - 812P2M metaG | ecosystem: Environmental > Terrestrial > Soil > Wetlands > Permafrost | place: Sweden: Stordalen | collected...
CTCAGCCCTCAGAAATCGAGTTCCGCGCTTTAGAGTTCGGATGAGAACCGGTTCATCCCGCCGTTGACTTGCATCGTTAAACCCGTTCAAAGACTCGATACAGATTCTCCTTGCACTTGCGGGTTGAGTGCTGAATGCTGAGTGCTGAATGCCCGACTTTCCCATCACTCTGACCGCATCTTCCGACGCCGCGGGGCAGCGCCTCGATCAATATCTCGCAACCCAACTTTCGGAGGTCAGCCGGGCCCGCGTGCAGCAACTCATTGCCAAGGGCGGAGTGCTGGTGAACGCGGCGGCGGCCAAAGCCTCGCTGCGTTTAAAGGGCGAAGAGCAGATCACGGTCATCGGGCCGCCGCATCCTCCGGCACTGCGCGCCATTGCGGAAGAGATTGCGCTAGATATCGTCTATGAAGACGACGACCTGGCGATCGTCAACAAGCCGGCGGGCATGATGGTGCATGCCGGAGCAGGATCGACCGACGATGCGCGCAACCGCGGAACCCTGGTCAATGCGCTGCTCCATCACTTTAAAAAGTTGTCGGAAGTCGGCGGTGAACTTCGTCCGGGGATCGTGCATCGCCTGGATCGCGCGACCAGCGGGCTCATGGTGGTGGCAAAGAACGATGAATCGCACCGCCGGCTGGCCAAACAGTTCAGCGGGCGCGAGGTCCACAAGACTTATATTGCGCTGGTCCATGGCTGGCCGAAGCAGGATCGCGGCACGATTCAGAGTGCGATCAGCCGCCACTCGCAGCGGCGCACACGGATGACGACGAAGGGTTTCGGTGGCCGGGAGGCGGTGACGCACTACGCCGTGCTACGAAAAATCGATGGACCTTATGGCAAGTTTGCGCTAATCGAAGTCAAGATCGAGACCGGGCGCACGCACCAGATTCGGGTGCACATGTCGTCACTCGGACATCCCGTTGTAGGCGACGCGCTCTATGGCGCGCCCGGCGAATTGCGCTCACAGTCGAACAAACGCCGGGCGGCCGGCATGCCGGCGACGCTGACGCTGGATCGAAATTTTCTGCATTCGGCGGCGCTCGAGTTGACCCATCCGCGGACGAAGCAGTTGTTCAAGTTCTCCCGCCCGTTACCGAAGGAACTGGAGAACTTGCTGGGAAGCCTGGAGAATGCTAGGCAGGAAGGTCCTAGGCTGGAACCTGGCCGGTAACGCTCTGGAACTGGCCGGTAACGCTGTGTAGAGACGCGGCTTGCCGCGTCTTCTTGCGGATGAATACTGCCACTGCCAGCCGAGACGTGGCGAGCCACGTCTCTACCGAGAATTCGAATAACCGTCCGGTGCCTGTCTGCGGGCTATAATGAAAACATCAACTCTGAGCAAATTGTCCCGATGAAATTACGCATTTTTCTGCTTCTGATTACTCTTCACGTCCTGGCCGGCTCGCTCATCGGCCAGACGGCGCCGCCTGCTTCGGCGGCGGGGCAGAGTGCGGCGTCCCCGGCACAGGCTCCGGCGCAGTCCGACAATCCCGCCAAGGAACCCGACGACTCCCTCACCACCCTCAAGACGACGGTTAACGAAGTTCGGGTGGTGTTCACGGTTACCGACCGGCACGGCCGCTACATCAAGGATCTGAAGAGCAACGATTTCAAAGTAATCGACGATGCAAAGCCGGCGGAGCTGCGCAGTTTCCGGAGCGAAACCGATCTGCCCCTGCAAGTGGGGTTGCTGGTGGACGCCAGCAATTCGGTGCGCGACCGCTTCAAATTCGAGCAGGACGCAGCCATCGAATTCCTGAACTCCATCATTCGCCCGCGATATGACAAGGCATTCGTGGTGGGATTCGATGCGACTCCCGAAGTCACTCAGGATTTCACCGACAGCACAGAGAATCTGTCGGCCGGCGTGCGAATGTTGCGGGCCGGCGGCGGTACGGCGATGTACGATGCGCTCTATTTTGCGTGCCGCGACAAGCTGTTGAAACAGGCGCAGACAGGACCGGTGCGGCGCGCCATCATCCTTCTGAGCGACGGCGAAGATAACCTGAGCCACGTGACCCGTGAGGAAGCCATCGAAATGGCGGAGCGGGCGGAAGTGATCGTTTACACCATCAGCACGAACATCAGCGGCACCAAGGGGAGTGGTGACAAGGTGCTGGAGCGCATCGCGGAAGCGACGGGCGGCCGGTCATTTTTTCCGTTCCAGATGCGCGAAATGTCGGACGCATTTGTCTCCATCCAGGAGGAGTTGCGCAGCCAGTACGCAATCGGCTATAAACCGGCGAATTTCGTGGCCGATGGACACTTCCGTACCATCGAAATTCTGGCGCAGGAAAAGGGTCTGAAAGTCCGCACCAAAAAGGGATACTACGCTCCCAAGCAGTAACGTCGCCGCCAAAACCATCCTCGTTATAATCCTATTTCTATGCCGGGATACTCGGGAACTCCGCTGGCCAGGAAACTGGGGATCAAAGACAATTTTCGAGCCGCGCTGTTGCATGTGCCGGACGAAGTGAAGACCGAGCTTCGCGACGCGCTCGGGAAATGCCGTATCCAATCCTTCCGGGGACAGACCAGCAAAGACAAAGACCTGGATTTCATTTTTCTTTTTGTAAAATCGCGCGCGGGGCTGGAGCTTGAACTGATGCCGGCCGCAAAAGCCCTGGCGCCGGCAGGCATGTTATGGATCTCGTGGCCAAAGAAAAGCTCCGGCGTCGCGACCGATCTCACCGGCGACGTGGTTCGCCAAAGCGGGCTTGACGCTGGGCTGGTCGATATAAAAGTCTGCGCGGTCACCGAGGTCTGGTCGGGATTGAAATTCGTGATTCCAGTCAAGAATCGGCCGAAAGCGCGGCGGTGAATCGTCCAGTAACAACTCAACTAGTAACAACTCAATTTGTCATTGCCGTCGGTTCTGAGCCCCGGCAGGGGCGATTGAAAATAGCCCGGCGCTTCAGCGCCGGGATAAGATCGAAAACCGAGTCAGTCCCGGAGGGACGGCTGAGACTACCCCCAAACGTGGCTCTGACCCCCGAGCTTGCCCACGGGGAAAAATCTGCTGTTGCTCGGGAGTGCCCAGCCCATCCTAATTCGCAGACGATATCGGAGTGTCCGCATCCACGAATGCGGTAAACGGCGCACCCTGCTTGATCTCCGCGTTCTTGCCATGCACGAATATACCCACGGGAACAACCGGAACAAACATGAGGCCCATCGAAGTTCCGTGCTCGTCCTGACCCTGCTTCGCCGCGCCACCGTGCAGTTTGATGAGAACGCTGCCGGCCTGGAGCGAGTCGACCTGAAAGAACACTTCGCCCGGCGCTCCGCCCATTCCCGTCTTGTCCACTTCCGTAACGGTTGCAACCGCAGGCGTTCCCTTCCTGGCCACGACCACCCCATCAGCCTTGAGGTCCTCGGCTAGCGTCATAGGAATCTTGTCGCCCACCTGGGCTGTCTTTGAACTCACGTCTGCAGCGAACACCAGAGGCACGGCCGTGCCTTGAGCCAGCAAGACCTTCGCGGGTGCGGATGACGCTGCGCCCGGGCTTAACGCTGCACTCGGGGCTGGGGCCACTGGCTGCGCCACAGGCGCGGTTGCGGGCACTCCATTCAGCGTGTAGACCGCAACGGCGACGCGACTGCGCCATCCGTGGGACGAAATGGCAATGGCTTGCAGAGAGGTGGTCGAACTGATTGTAATCGCGCCAACGTATCGGGCTGACGCCGCCGTCGGCATCCAACCGTCCGTCGTGTAGTAAATGATCGCTCCGCGGGTCGAGTCTCTCATTCTCACCGTCACGGGCGAGGAATACGGACCGGGTTTCACGGAGAATTTGGGTTTTGCCACGCAGCGATAGCACGGCGTGTTCTGCGACGCCTGCTGCGCGTTCTGCATGGCCGTCTGATTCGCCTGCTGGGCAGCCTGGTTCATCTGGTCAATGGCCTGTTGACTTGCCTGTTGTGATATCTGTGCCGCTTGCTGCGCCGCCTGCTGGGCCGCCTGCATACCAGGGTCTTGCGCCAGCGCGAAGGAGACCGCTGTGGTCAACATCAACAGAGTGAGATAGGTCCGCATAAGAACCCCCTATCCGGTTAGACGAACATGGCGCGAAATGGCATCATACGATCCGCGTAAAGATTTGTCGCGTAAAGATTTGTATCGATTGCCCGTGCGCAACTTACAACGGAAAAGTGGGTTTGTATATTTAAGTAACGAATCAGTAACTTTGCGATGTTAGTAAGCAGCATTAGTAACTTGCGATACAGGGCCAGCCGGGTTTCATATGTGGTGAGAGAAAACTATGCGACTCGTGACTCGGCTGGCGGCGGCGGCGATCGTGGGAATTGTCCTGTGCTGGTCGGCGTATGCCGAGGCTCCTGCATTGAGGGCGGAACGGGATCTGTTTGCATCGGTCAACCAGGCGCGACGTGCGCAGGGACTGTCTCCGCTCCGCTGGGATGAAACGCTGGCGACAGCGGCGCGGCGTCACGCGCAGGTGATGGCGGAACACGGATCAGCGCAGCACGGGTTTGAGGGTGAGCCGAGCCTTTCGGTGCGGGTCAAGCAGGTGGGCGCGCATTTCACCTGGCTCTCGGAAAACGTAATCCAGGGCACGTCGCCGGAGTTCATCCACGCGCAGTTCATGAAGTCCCCTCCACATCGCGCGAACATTCTGGACGGGGATATGGATTCGATTGGTGTGGGCGTAGTCGAGCGCGGCGGGCAGTTATTCGCGGTGGAGGATTTCTCGCAGGCGCGGTGACTTCCGCCTGATGTTATTCGCCCGCACGCGACCTCTAGCAGGCCGCGGAAAAAGTCGGTCTTGCACCCGATTTTGGGTTCGGTGTCGCACTGATTTTGGGTGGCGCAGCGGTTCACCGCTGCGGTAAAAGCACTATTTTTAAATAAGGCTTTAGCCGCTGAGGGTGTCGCTGTCGCTCAGAAAAGACTTTTTCCGCAAGCCGCTAGTCTTCGTGGCGCGGCGTAGCGTAGTATCCGCTGCGGGCCTGGACTTTGTAATCCGACTGCTTGGGCTTGATCTCAACCTTGCGGAAAGACCCGTCCCGGGCACTATTGGTGGGCGTATAACCAATATTGTACTGACTGCGGAGTTCCTGCGAAATCTGGTCAAAGGCCTGTCGAAGTTTTTCGATCTTGTTGCCGACTTCGATCACGCGACCCCCGGTTTCCCCGGTGAGCTTTTTCATTTCCGAGTCGCCGGAATATCCCAAGCTACCCAAGCCGTAGAAACCGCGGTCGGCAATCAGCAGGACGTAGCAGATGGCATCCGCCTTCTGGGCGGCTTCAATTGCTTCTTGAATCTTGAGCCGGCTGCCCTCGTCTTGTCCGTCTGTGAGCAGGATCATCGCCTTGCGGCCCACTTCGTGGCTGAGTTCATCGTGGGACGCGAGGTAGACCGCGTCATAGAGCGCAGTGCCGCGCTGGCCAGTGGAAGAGCACGGAATCGGCCCCTGCGGGCCGATCGGACCTCCGGAACAGCCGACGCCGCCGGTGTTGATCTTGGCTTCGTTGAGCGCATGCCGGAGCCTGCTGACGGAGTTGGTGAAATCCTGCAGGAGGGTAATATCGATATCGAAGCTGATGACGAAGGCCTCGTCCTTGGGGCGCAGCGTGCTTTCGAGGAAGGACGCTCCCACTTCTTTTTCCATATCGAGCACGCGCATCTGGCTGCCGCTCGAATCGATGAGAATGCCAAGGGTCAGAGGTAGATCGGATTCGGCCTTAAAATATTTAATGGTCTGGGCCTGGCCGTCCTCGAACAGGTCGAAATTCTCCTTATTGAGGTGAGGGATCAGCGCGCCATGCTTGTCTTTAACGTTGAAGAACAGCTGGACGACCTCGACGTTGACCTGCAGGGTCGTAGTGGGTTGGTCTTGCGGCTGATCGTTGGGAGCAGCGGGAGTAGCCGGGGCGGCGTCCGCTGGGGCTGGGGCCTGAGCCGGCGAATTCTGTGCCAATGCGGGAAACGACAGGGCCAGAGCCAGAACGGCCAGGCCCGCAGCCAGGCATAATTTACAGTTCACTTTAGGCATCAGCGTTTTTCTCAAGACTTTGCTAGTCTATCCTGTAAAGGGCTGCAATGGTTAGATGCACCGAAGAGACACGATTGGCATCTGAATCATTGAAAAAAGCGGCAGGGACCGGCGGAGCGCTTGGCAGGAAGTCCGCGAAAGCCCGGTGAAAGAAAGCGCGGTTGAAGAAAGAAAGATAGAGGATTGCGGGCCATGAAGATTACCGCGGTACTGATTCTGGGGCTGACATTGCTGCTTGCGGGCACTTTGGCCGCGCAGCAGCAGTCTAACGACATCCCGGATGCTCCGTCGGCGACGCGTCCGATACCGCCGCCGGAGCCGCCCAGTCCGCGGCCCGGAGCGGATGAGAATGCCGCGTCGGATACGCCGTTGCCAGATAATTCTGGCGCGGGGGTGACCACCGGGTCGAAGGACCTTCCCCACACGGTCCCCGATATTGTCTACGACAAATCGGTTGTGCCACCAATGCCTCCGGTCAAGACTGTGCCTGCGGGCAGCATTCCGAAGGATGCTGAGACCGGGCAGGATGTCGGCTACACCATCACGGTCAACCCAACCCTGGTTATGGTTCCGGTTACAGTAAAGGATAGCGACGGGAAATTGGTTGGCGGCTTGCTCCCGAAGGATTTTTCAGTTCTGGAGAATGGCCAGTTGCAGATTCTGAAGTTTTTCACCAGCGATCCATTTGCTCTATCGGCCGCGGTGATCTTCGATACCGGCATGTCGGATGTAGGTCTGAAGAAGGTGCAGGAAACGCTCTCCGCGTTGCAGGGAGCGTTCACGCAGTTTGATGAAGTTGCAATCTATACCTACAGCAGCACGACTGGCCGGGTATCAGACTTCCTCGGCGTGGGTAAGGAATTGACTTCGGTTCTGAACCAGGTCAAGGGATACAGCGGAGCCAATAACGGACCTCCGGTAACGAGTGGACCCCTGGGGCCGCAGGGCCCGATCATCAACGGTCGTCCCATTGACTCTCCCGTAGACCCGGTGAGCACGCCTCCGAAGGTTGCGCGTGTGCTGAATGACGCCATCCTGCTGGCGGCACGCGATCTTTCGAAACGCCCCCGGGACCGGCGCAAGATCATTTTCATCATCAGCGACGGACGGGAGCAGGGCTCCGTCGCCAGCTACAAAGACACGCTGAAGGTGCTTTTGACGCAGAGCATCACCGTGTACGCGGTGGGACTGGAAGGCGCGGCGATTCCAATCTACGACCGGCTGCAGCGGCTTCACCTGCCAAAAACCACGGGGCTGATGGGTTACAGCGACATTTTGCCAAAATACGTAAACGCGACTGGAGGAGGCACGGTGTATGGCGAGCTGTCGCAAGCCGCCATCGAGCGGGCTTATGCCGATGCCATGGGCGACGCGCGCTACCAGTACACCTTGGGTTATTCGCCAAAATCGAGCATCGGAGGCTACCGGGACATCGATGTGCAAGTGCACGGGCACCCGGGCGTGAAGAAGGTATTCGCCAAGGCCGGATATTATCCGCTGCCGACGCCTTTGCCGACGCCGCGGTAGCGCCCCCGAGCAGCGCGGCATTTGGACCGGTGGTGGTTTAGTAACGTGGGTAACCTGCGCCAGACCCTTCCGGTGTGATATAAAAATCCACAGTATCCGATTCCGTAGTCAGGTGTATTTATAGCGAGAGGCTGGCGCGTTGAGGGAGTGGTTCGCGAAAGTCTTTTTCGCAGGAGTTTCTGAGGAAACCTTTTGAGTTTCATCAACTTCGCAGCACGCGAGATCAACTGCAAAATCGTCTACTACGGCGCCGGGTTGGGCGGCAAGACGACGAATCTGCAGTTCATCTTCCAAAAAACAGCGGAACAGCAGAAGGGCAAGATGATCTCGCTCGCCACCGAGACCGATCGAACCCTGTTCTTCGACTTCCTGCCGCTCGATCTGGGCACGGTGCGGGGCTTCAAGACCCGCATTCACCTGTACACGGTTCCAGGACAGGTCTTTTATGACGCCAGCCGCAAGCTGATTCTGCGCGGCGTGGATGGCATCGTGTTCGTGGCCGATTCCCAGCAGGAGCGCATGGACGCCAACATCGAGGCGCTCGACAATCTGATGTCGAACTTGAAAGAACACGGTTACGATTTCAACAAGATCCCGTACGTCCTGCAGCTGAACAAACGCGACCTGCCGAATGTGCTGCCCGTGGACGCTCTCTCCAAAGAACTACGGAAGAAAAACGAGCCGGTGGTAGAGGCAGTGGCCTTCCAGGGCGTAGGCGTATTCGAGACGCTGAAAGAAATCGCCAAGCAAGTGCTGACCGAGTTGAAGCAGGGCGGCTAGGGCCCGTTGCCAGTCATCAGTCCTCAGTAAGCCAAGACAAATTTTCAGTAGAGACGCGGCTCGCCGCGTCTGCCCTTGCTCGTGTGGGGACGGGTGTCCTCGCGAGCCTGCCCTGCGCGAAGCCGAAGGGTCCAAGCCGAGCGCAGCTCGGCGCCGGTCGCAGTCATGCGCTCTCCCGGATGCGCCGTAATTCTCATACCTGTGATATGATACAAGGTACTATGGCGAATGCTCATCGAGCTGTTAAGCAGCGGCGTACATTCACTCTCTCGCCCGAGAGTCTGGCCTACCTTGAGCAGCAAGCACGCGAGCGCCAACTGAACTCCCAGTCCGCATTCCTGGACGAGTTACTTCAGGAAAAGAGCATGGAACAGCGCAGAGCGTCGCTCGAAGCCAATGTCACCGCCTACTACGACAGCCTGAGCGACGACGAAGTCGAAGAAGACAGATTGTGGGGGGAGTTTGCCGGGCGCCATCTCGCCCTGAGTGAGGAGGAACACTCGCATGCCCAGTCCACAGCGGGGAGAAATCTGGTTCACGAAGCTTCCGACCGACCCTCCGGAAAAAGGAAAGCGCCCGGTGGTCATCGTCTCTATCAACGCGCGAAACAATCATCCGCGCGCTAGCACCGTGCTGGTAGTGCCGTTGAGCACCTCGGTTCACAAGGACGAGATTCCCACGCACTTGCTGCTGGAACCGGGACAAACCGGCCTGCGAGAGCGTGTGGTGGCCAAGGCGGAAGACGTTGCGCCGGTCTGGAAAGTCGAGCTCAATCCTCCGCGCGAGCGCCTGCGCATCCTCAGTTCGCAGCAGGTTTGCGATTTGGCGCGGATGGTGGAATTGGCGATGGGGTGCTCGCCATGATCGTGTATCCATTTCGATCACTTCGTTGGAGGTGCCTACTAGCCGCCAGCAGTCTGCAGTTCTTCCGATAGCCCCTCCCACTCCTTCATCAAGCTCTGCATCTCGCTTTTCCGGCGAGCCAATTCCTGGCTCTGCCGCTGCGTTTCCACCGCGCTCACAAAGCTCTGAAGGCCAGTTTCACACTGGGCAATCGCGGCTTCGCCACGCACAATTTCTTCTTCGATTTCGTGCAGACGATCTTCCATCTGCCGCCGCTTGATTGGGTTCAAGCGCTTGCCTTTTGTCTCCACGACCTCGGGCTCTGGCGGGCGGTCTCCGTTTACAGGCACAGATGAGGATGGAACTGAAGGCACGACCCGCTTCGACGCTTCCACTGCAACCGCGCTTCTTCCCTGCTTGCGCCAGAGATAGTCTTCATAATTCCCCGGATAGATCTCAACTTTGCCGTCGCCGATTTCGAACACTCGCGCGGCCAGCTTGTCGATGAAATAACGGTCGTGAGACACGAAGACCACGGTGCCGGTGTACTTCATCAGGGCTTCGAGGAGGACGTCTTTGGCACGCAGGTCAAGATGGTTCGTGGGCTCATCGAGCAGCAGGAAGTTGGCGGGATGCAGCAGCATTTTAAGCAGCGCGTAGCGATTGCGCTCGCCTCCGGAGAGGACGCCGATGCGCTTGAAAACATCGTCGCCGGAAAAAAGAAAACAGCCGAGCAGGCTGCGCAGCTGGGTTTGCGTGGAAGCCTGCGAGAGTTCGCCGAGATCGTCGAGGATGCGCGCCTCCGGATCGAGTTCTTTATATTGATCCTGCGCGAAATAGTCGGGCTCGACGTTGTGGCCGAGCTTGTATTCGCCGGCGGTGAGCGGCTCCTGGCCGGCCAGCAGTTTGATGAGTGTCGACTTCCCTGCTCCGTTGACTCCGACCAGCGCGATGCGCTCCCCGCGCTCGATCATAAAGCTGACTTTCTCGAAAACCTTGTGTTCGTTGATTCCGCGTTCGCCATAACTTTTGGCGACGTTGGCAAACTCGGCGACGATGCGCCCGCTCGGCTTCGGCTGCGGAAAAGAGAAGTGCACCGTCTTCTCTTCTTCCGGAATTTCGATCCGCTCCATTTTTTCGAGTTCTTTAATCCGGCTCTGGACCTGCTTGGCTTTGGTAGCCGTGTAGCGGAAGCGGTTAATAAACACTTCAAGCTGCTCGATGCGATCATGCTGCGTCTTGTAGGCGGATTCGAGCTGCTCCTTGCGCGCCGCTTTGCCCGCCAGATACTGATCGTAGTTGCCGGCGTAGAAATGCATCTGTTTGTTCCAGATTTCCACGATCCGTTTCACGGTGATATCCAGGAAATAGCGATCGTGCGAGATGATTACGTACGCGTAGGGATAAGTGGTCAGGTACTCCTCGAGCCAGTTCCGGGCTTCGAGATCAAGGTGATTGGTGGGTTCGTCGAGCAGCAGCAGGTTGGGCTTCTGCAGCAGAAGTTTGGCAAGCGCGATGCGCATCTGCCAGCCGCCGGAAAATTCTTCCGTCTGACGCGTCCAGTCGTCGCGGTGGAAGCCGAGGCCAGCGAGAACCTGGCCGACCTGGGCTTCGAGCGTGTAACCGTCGCGGGCGACGAATTCGTGTTCGAGCTTCTGGTAACGGTCGGCAACATTGGAGTACTCAGGGCCTTCGTGATCGAGTTCCGACATGCTGCGAGTCAGCGATTCCATTTCTTGTTCGATGGCATGGAGCTCGGCAAAGACGGACATGCACTCGGCGAAAACGGTGCGGCCGGTCATGGTGAGGCCGTCCTGCGGAAGGTATCCGGTGGAGATGCCTTTGGCGCGCGAGATCGTGCCGTAGTCGAGCGACTCGCTGCCGGCAAGAATCTTCATAACGGTGGATTTGCCGGTGCCGTTCGCTCCGACCAGACCAATGCGCGACTCTGGCGTGATCAGCCAGTCGGCATTTTCGAACAGGAGCTTGTGGCCGTAGCGCTTGCCGGCGGAGGAAAGTTGGATCATGGTTGTCTCTATTAAATATAGCGGACGGACACTGGCTGGCAGCCCTCAGCCTTCAGTGGTCAGCTCGCAGTGGGCGCACTCTTGACATGTGCCACAACATGTGGCACAATCTCAAAATGCCAAGCGTAAACATTCGCCAGCTTCGGGACACCAAGCGGCTGAAGGCGTGGCTGCGTGCCGGCAAGACTGTCGAACTCCGGGAGCGAGACGAGGTGATCGCCCGCATTGTTCCAGAAGGATCGCCTCCGCAGACAGGCGATTGGCCCGATTTCGCGGCCCTGCGCAAGGAAATTCTTGGCGACCGCATTTTGCCCGGGGCCGATGTGGTAATTGAAGAACGCGGTCGCTATTGAGGCTCCCTTCTCGACCTCTTATGTCGACCGTCTTATGACAACCGTCCCGTCAGCCATTCCAGCGACCATCTACGCCGATACCAGCTTCTTTGTTTCCCTTTATCTCACCGATCGACACACGGCAGAGGTCGAGCGCCGGCTCATATCGCCGCCATCTTTATGGATGACGCCCCTGCACATCGCCGAGTGGGCGCACGCCGTCGAGCAACATGTATTCCGCAAGGCGATTTCGCGCAGCCAGGCTGACCGCTTGTTGCGGCGATTCCAGGAGCATCGCGCCCGGAATCTGTGGAGAGAAGCACCACTTCCCGATCGAGCCTTAGAAATTTGTGCGGAACTGGCGCACCGGCATGCGGCGCGGCTTGGTGTTCGGACTCTCGATACACTGCATGTGGCTTCGGCCCTGGAACTCGGAGCCGGGCATTTTTGGACCTTCGACACAAGGCAAGCGAAACTGGCGCTGGCCGCCGGGTTGAACACCGGCTGAGCGCTGCACAGCCGAATTCTTTCACCACCTGTGTTTCAGCGAGCGGCCGCAGCCATGCGGGCCACGCCGAGTCGCTCGAGCGCGCGGTCAATCACAGTCTGGAGTTCGTGGGCGTACTTGACTTCGCGGCCTTTCGCCAGAACAACGCGTGCTTTTTCGGCGTCGAACCACGTGGGATTGCGGTTGTCTTCCTCGGGAGCGCGGGTGAGGCGGACTTCCATCAGGAAAGCCTTGACCACATATTCCTGCACACCGCCAGCCTGCCAGAAGACACCCTTCGAATGAACATAGATGTGGAAATGGCGGGGCTCGATGATCCCAATGGCTCCCGCTTCTTCTTTGGCTTCGCGTTCGGCGGCCTGGCTGTGGGACAGGCGAGGTTCGGGGGCTCCCTTGGGAAACGTCCACTTGCTGCCGCCGTTGGTGTGGACTAATAGAAACTCGACACGCGAATTCACCCGCCGGTAGCAGACCGCGGCGACCTGCAGGGGCAACGTGAAGCTAGATACCCGAGGCAAGCTCATGTGATCGTAGTTTACTGCAAAGATATTTCAAGAATGTTAAATGCATCGAGAATGGTGCATATCGTTGGTGCCCGGCCCTTTGGTGTACCCCGACGGCCCTTCGCTCAGATCTTAATTGTTGGAGGTTGGAGCAGTCGCACTGCGCTGCTTCTTGGACCGGGCACAGCCGAGCGACCTCTTATTCGTAGCGCAGTGCTTCGATCGGATCCAGACGAGAGGCCTTAATCGCGGGAAGCATTCCGCTGGCGATGCCAACAAATCCCAGGATCACGGTGGAAGCCACCAGCGTCGTGGAATCAATCGTGAGTCGGATATCGCCTTCGGTGCCATTCTCGACGAAGGCGCTCCACAGGGTCAGCGATCCGACGGACCAGGATACAAGGTAAGCGAGAGCCACGCCCGCGAGCCCACCGAGAAAAGTAATAGCCAGCGCTTCGGCAAGGAACTGGACGAGGATATGCCAGCCGTGCGCTCCGAGGGCTTTTTCGATGCCAATCTCGCGGGTGCGCTGAGTCACAGAGACCAGCATGATGTTCATCAAGCCCACGCCGCCAATGCCAAGCGTCAGCAGGCCGATGAATCCAAGCAGAATCTTGATGCCGGTAGTGATGACGCGCAGATCGAGCAGATCGGCAAAGACGTCAAAGACAAAGATGGCGCGCTTGTCCTTGGGATCGAAATCATGGTGAAAGGCCATGGAGCGGCGCACCGCCTCGGCGACTTTTTCGTGGTCGCCTTCGTATTCCATGGCGATGGCGTTGAGGTAATAGGTATTGGTGAGGTCGCTCATGGCGGTGAACGGGATATACACCTTGCCGTTCATGTTTTCGTCGCCGTTCTGAATGACGTGTTTGAGGACGCCGACGACCACGTAGGAAATTCCGTCCAGGCGCACTTTTTCGCCTAGCGCGTTCTCCCCGGAAAACAATTTCTTCTTTACATCGGCGCCGAGAATCGCCACCCGGCTGCGCGTGTTTTCGTCGAGGTCGGTAAAGAAAGTGCCGTCCTCGACGTCGATACGGCGCATGTGCGAATAGTACGGATAAACTCCACTGATCCCGTAGCTTCCGCTCCGCGTTCCATAAGCGACGGTGCTTTGTTTGAAGGCTTCGGGCGAGATGCGTTTGAGCAGAGGCACCTCGGCCTGCAGGTAATCAAGATCGTTGACCGTGAGCTTGATTTCGCTCCCAGCCTTGGTGCCGCCCGCCTGCAACTCGGTACGTCCGGGAAAGATGAAGACCAGATTCGTGCCCCACGACCGGAAAGCGACCCAGAGCCCGCGCTCAAAGCCGGAGCCGTAAGCCAACAGCAGCACGACCGTGGCGATGCCCCAGGCCATCCCCAGCATGGTGAGGATGCTGCGGCGGCGGTTATGCCTGAGCGCGTTGTAAGCCTCGCGTCCGAGTTCGAGGATCATAGTTAGCCTTAAAAGCCGGGCCGCCTTGCCTGTAGAGACGCGGCTAGCCGCGTCTTCGCCGGCAGCGGAGACGGGGCAAGCCCCGTCTCTACAGAAGAAACTACTCCTGGCGCAGAGCTTCCACCGGCTGCAGCAGCGCGGCCTGGCGAGCCGGATAGAGTCCCGCGACGATACCGGCAAACGCCAGTGAAAGAATGGCGATCACCGCGGACGAGGGAACGATGCGCGGCGTGTCGAATCCTTCGGGCGCCGGCAAAGCCGCGAGAGCCGTGACCAATGCAGTGGTCACGGCCAGCCCGAAGCCCCCGCTGAGAGCCGTCAGGAACGCGCCTTCTACAAAAAACTGGGTCAGGATGGCCCGATGAGTGGCGCCCAGCGCTTTGCGCAGCCCGATCTCGCGGGTCCGTTCGCTGACCGAGACCAGCATGATGTTGATGATGCCGATCGCACCCAAGGCCAACGTAATCACACCAACCACGCCCAGGAAATAATCCATGCCGTCGAAGATCCTGGCCACGCGTTTGTTGTCCTCGATGGTGTCCCAATCTTCGAATGATTCCGCAAGTTTGGGATCGAAGCCGTGACGTCGGCTAATGATGTCGTGGACTTCCTGTTTCGCCACCAGGTTGCCGCTGGGCGTGAGCGGACGGTAATTCAGGAACGAGATGGCATCTTCGCTGTTCTGCTCCTTCAGCCGGAACAGGTTGCGCATGGTCTCGATGGGAATAAAGATGCGCGCATTGGTTCCGTTATTCCCTTCCTGCCCGACCTTGCTGAGCACCCCGATAATTTCGAAGCGAACGCCATTGAGCAGAACGGGCGAGCCCACGGCCGGGCGTCCCGGGAATATGTTCTTCAGCAGCTCCCAGCCGACGACCGCCACGCGCCGCGTTTCAGAATTGTCCTCATCGTTGAACCAGCGACCCGGGCCCACGGGAACGTTGCGGATCTGGTTATATTCGGGCGCGACGCCGAAGACCTGGCCACTGGTGGAACCATAATCGCTGACCGCGCGAATGTCTTCGCGATTGAGCACCGGGGAAACATACTTGAGCGAGCGCGCCTCGCTGCAAACCGCGAGATAATCCTGATACGTGAAATGGTAGGTGCGGCCGGACTGCGTGCTGCCTTCGACGGCGGGGATGCGCCCGGGGAAGGTGAACATGATGTCCTGGCCGAGGTTTTTCAGTTGCCTCGCCTGTCCGCTGCGGAAGCCCTCGCCCAACCCAACCAGCAGAAGCAGCGATCCGACGCCCCAGGCGATGCCGAACATGGTAAGAAACGAGCGCAGTTTGTGGGCCCAGAGCGTAGCCAGCGACTGCCGAACGATTTCGATGAGCATCCGCATGGATTAGTTAAAGCCTGACGCCGGCCGCCTGATGTCGCCGGCGGCGCTGGCCTCCGCACTCTGTTGTGTATTACGAGATCGGGCGCTGTGCAGTTCCCCAAAAAGCACATTTTCCCTATGGAAATTAGAAGCGGTAAACGACCCGGAAGTTAGCTGCCCGAGAATGCCCGAAGAATACAAAGATGGCCCGATTTAACAGCTCTCCTGCTCACCGTCGGCATCGGGGCACGTCTAAAATGCCGACCAGAGATGGGCCAGATCCGGGGCCCGTTTACATCAAAAATCTGCCATGCACGCACATCATGCACCCACACGATGAGTGCACATTGAAGGAGGATTTCACCATGCTTCGAGCAGCTTCACGAGGATTGCTGTTCTGCCTGCTGTTGACAGCCCTGTCGGGCGTGAGCCCGGCACAATCGCTTGTACTCGATCTGCCCCTGCAGAGCCAGCGGGCCGAGATTTCACAGACGATCGGGATTACCGATATCACAATCGACTATCACCGCCCGCTGATAAACGATCGCAAGGTCTGGGGCGACCTCGTTCCCTACGGCCAGGTGTGGCGCGCCGGTGCGAATATGAACACCACGATTACCTTCACCGATCCGGTCCAGATCGAAGGCAAGCCGCTCGACAAAGGGACTTACGGATTGCACATGATCCCAAACGCCGACGAATGGACGATCATTTTCTCGAAGAACTCGACCTCCTGGGGCGCTTTCACCTACGACCAGGCGGAAGATGCGCTGCGTGTGACGGTAAAGCCCCAGACCGCCGATATGCATAACGCGTTGACCTACGATTTCGACCAACTGAAGCCGGATTCGGCGGTGGTTGAACTGAAGTGGGAGAAGATCGCGGTCCCATTCAAGGTCTCGGTCGATGTGCACGACACGGTAGAGGCCAGCCTGAAGAAACAGCTTCGTAATCTTTCGGGGTTTAACTGGCAAAGCTGGGACGACGCGTCCAATTACCTGCTGACGGAAAAGATCGCTCTCGACGACGCGCTGAAATATGCGCAGAAGTCGATCGAGAATGAAGATCGCTACGACAATGAGAGCACCAAGGCGACCGTCCTCACGGCTCTCAATCGCAAAGACGAAGCGGCAACGGCGCAAAAGAGGGCGCTGGAACTTGCCAACCCGCTCCAGACCCATCTATATGCTCGCAAACTGCAGGGTGAAAAGCACAATGAGGAAGCGTTCGCAATCTTCCGCGAAAACGCAAAGAAGCATCCCGACCTGTGGTTCGTGCATACGGGCATGGCCCGCGTTTACAGCTCCGAAGGCAAGTTTGACGATGCCGTGAAAGAAATGAAACTGTCGCTCGCCGTCGCTCCTGATATCCAGAAAACCTATCTGGATGGGCTGGAGAAAAAGCTGGAATCAAAACAAGACATCAACCAGTAGAAAAGGGAAAGTACCACTCAATGGGGACGGGCGCCTTGGCCCGTCCCGTCTCAGCCTTTGCGCAGGGGCAGCGTGCGCGATGCCCCTGCCCATGATGCCTGCACCGATGACAGCCACGGTGCGGACTTCGATCACTCTTTTTCCTTACCCTCTTTGCCCGCCTGCTCGAGGCGCTGAACCACGCTCTCATAGCTCGGTTCGGACTTGCGGATGTAATCGCCAAGGCGTGCGCACTCCTCCTTAGTCATCGCCGGGATGCTGGCGCTGATGCGGCGCAAAGTGGTGGCGATGTCGTCGATGTAGTTCATGTGGCGGATGAGTTCTCCAGTTGCGGGCATGAAGGCTCCTTGCGTTTATCTGGCGCGGCATCGGAAGCCGCCGGTTCCAGGGCACTAATTCATTGTTTAACATGCGGGCGGATTTAGCAAAGGTGGTCTGCTGGATTTTCTACCGAAGGTAAGTGGTTCGGCGGGCCAAAGAGTTAGGATTCGAGTTTGAAGCGCGTCTCGGCGAGACGATAAAGACGCCGCCAGAGCAAGCGGTTTGTTGTCACCACCACGGCAGCCAGGGCAATCGTGCTGGCGAGCAGCAGATTGAAATTCTTGGCGTCGGTGGCCGCGGAAATCATGGCCCCGATTCCTATCGTCGAATAGACCTGGCCTTTGAAGTGGAAATACTCGGCAACGATGCTGGCGTTCCAAGCGCCGCCCGAGGCTGTGATCATCCCGGTAACGAGAAAGGGAAAGATTCCGGGCAGGATCAGGGTGCGCCAACGCTCCCAGCCGCGGATGCCGAAAACGTTGGCTGCTTCTTTCAAGTCGGTGGGAATCGCAATAGCGCCGGCAATCACGTTAAACAGGATGTACCACTGTGTGCCGAGCAGAAGCAGGACGATCGAGCCGACTCCGAGACCTCCACCGAGGCGAATCAGGACCAGCAGCACGACCGGAAACACGGCCGTAGCCGGAACGGACGCGGCTATCTGGGCGAGGGGTTGAGCGATGCGCGCCAGGCGCGGGTTAAATCCGATGGCGACGCCAACGGGAATCGTCCAGAGGGCACCCAGCACAAGCGTGAGATTCACGCGCAGGAAGGTCGCAGCCAAGCCAATACCGATCTGGCGGAATTCGGAGCCGTGCAGGCCGGTCAGGATCATAACGACACGCGCTACGGAGTAAGCGATCGCTCCGAGAACCAGGACTCCCACGATTCGCCAGAGCCACAAAACCGTTTTGTTCTCGCCGGCTGACTCGGCGCGCACGTGAGGCTGAGGCGCGAAGTAGTGAATCATCTGTTCGCGGAGGGGACGAACTGCCCGCTTACGGAAGAGCGCGATGCCACGGGAGCGGCGGAGGAAATCGAGTACCCATGAAGTTGGGACGCTCGCGCTCTCGACTTGCTCCATTTTAAATTTTTCAGCCCAGGCGATCACGGGACGCCATACGAACTGGTCGATCGCCACGATCACGGCCACCATGGTGACAATGCCGAAGACAATGGAGCGCGTGTCGCCGCTATCGGCGGCGGCCTGGAGATAAGAGCCGAGCCCGGGCAGGCGGAAATCTCCAAATTGCTCGCAGGCCATCAGGAAGAACCAGGCTCCGGCCACCGACATCATGGAATTCCAGACGAGGCCGATGGTGGCGAAGGGCAGTTCGATCTGCAGGAAGCGCTGCCACCAGTTGAAACGATAGATGGTGGCCGCTTCTCGCATCTCGCGCGGAATGCTTTTGAGCGAGGCATAAAAGCTGAAGGCCATGTTCCAGACCTGTCCGGTAAAAATCAGCAGGACAGCGCCCATCTCGACGCCCACTTGACGTCCCGGAAAAAGCGCCGCCATGGCGAGCATGACGCCAGGCAAGAAGCTCAACACCGGGATGGATTGCAGAACGTCAAGCAACGGAATCATGAAGCGTTCGGCGCGCGGACGGTAAGCGGCGATGTATCCGTAGGTGACGGCAAAAAGCAGGCTCAAAACGTAGGCTAAGGCGATGCGCAAGAGCGAATATCCGGCATAGACCGGCAGTGCGCCCAGGCTGCGGCTGATCTCAACATGCGGAACGAAGGGACCGAGCCAGTTACGTCCGACTTGAATGACGCCATAGAAGAGTGCCAGGCCGCCGGAAAACATGATGAGGTCGGGGAGACTGGCGCTGGGACGCGGCAATACCGACCAGATGCGAACCAGCGGCCGGAAAACGATGCGCTGCGGACGCTTCACGGCTGCACCGGGGTGGTAGTGGGCGGATGGGGCTCCCCGACGGGCTCGGCGAGGATCAGGCGGTGCGATTCGCGATCGAAGTCGAAGATTTCAGCGTAGCGGCCCCAGTTCATGGCGGTTTCGAATTGCCGCTCCATTTCATCCTGGCTGAAGTGTTCATCGAGAATGTCGTAAAAAAACTCGTCTGAAATGGAGTGATCCGCCTTGGCGTGCAGGATGCGGTCGATCTGCTGGAGGATGACGACGTGGTTGAGCGCGGCCTGGCGGAAAAGAATCTTGCGGCTGAGGATGTCGGCTTCGGCGAAACGAGCGCCCTCGGGCGTAATTTGAACATCGCCTTCTTTCAACGTGGCGAAGCCGAGCAGCACCGAAGCCTCGATGATCGGGAGCAGGTCCTCGGCGTCCATGATCAGGACTTCGGCGAGACGATGAAGATATTCCTTGCCGCCACGGTCCTGCAGCAGTTCGAGCAGGCCGGCGATGCCCCCGACGCGTGCGTGAGGGATCATCTGATATTTCTGGCGAGCCGGCTTTTGCGCGGCCGCGCCAGCCTCGGGCACCGCCACCGCGAGTTGGGGCTGGGTCATGATCTTGTAGATGTAGTCGACCAGTTCGACAAAGCGCGGCGATTTGCGATCGCGAGGATGGGATAGTTCTATGGGGAAATCGGCGCGCACCCAGGCCGGATTTCTTGCCAGCACGATGACGCGATCCGCCAGCAGCACTGCTTCTTCGATGTTATGGGTGACGATGAAAATAGCGCTGGTCGGCATTTTCTTGCTGATCCAGAGCTCGAGCAATTCGTTTCGCAGGTTTTCCGCCGTGAGCACGTCGAGCGCGGAAAAAGGCTCATCCATGAACAGGACTTCGGGTTCCACCACCAGGGCGCGCGCAAAGCCGACGCGCTGCTTCATGCCGCCGGAAAGCTCTTTCGGGTACGCGCTCTCAAAACCATCAAGGCCGACGGTGTCGAGAATTCGCAAGGCGCGTTTGTGGCGCTCGAGCGAGCCCACCCCGCGAGCTTCGAGCGGAGCTTCCACGTTGTCGAGGACCGTCAGCCACGGAAACAATGCGAAGCTTTGAAACACGATGGAAACGCCCGCGTTCTGCGCCGTAATTGGTTGCCCATGCCACAGTACCTGGCCCGACGAAGGCTTGCTGAGTCCGGTCAGAATACGCAGTAGCGTTGACTTACCGCAGCCGGAGGGACCCAGCAGGTTGATAATCTTGCCCGGTTCGATGTCGAGATCGACCGGCGCGATCACTTCAATGCGGTTCCCATCGGGCTGCAGGTAGAACTTTTCGACAGCCTGGGCGCGAATAATAGGCTCGGTCACGGAATTGTGCTCCAGAAAAAAGCGAGGTCTCAGGTCTCAGGAAAAGTGCTCATGAATCCCGGCTTGAAATCTGAGACTAAAAGCTATTCAATTGGCTTCGCCAGCGAGAATACACTACTCAGGCGACCCACTCTTCAACCGCGACCGCCGGCAACGGCTGCGGAAGACGATCGGAAACCTCCGCGAGCGCGGCGAGTTTCTTCGCCAACTCCGGACGCAGCAATTCGGCGCCAAAACGCCAGCGCCAGTTCCCGGTTTCGCGGCTGGGAACATTCATACGCGCATCACTGCCCAGCCCCAGCACATCCTGCATCGGCACCACGCACAGGCTGGCCACCGAATTGGACGCGGCGCGAATCAGCGCCCAGTTGACGCCGTCATCGCATCGGCCCAGATAGGCCGCGACTTGCTGGCGTTCATGCTCGGTAGCGCCCGATGCCCACCAGCCGAACAGCGTGTCATTGTCGTGCGTGCCGGTGTATACCACTTTCTCGGTTGTGAGCGTGTGTGGTAAATGGGCGTGCGCGCCGACGTTGCCGAAACCAAATTGCAGCACCGCCATCCCAGGAATCTTGAGGCGTTCGCGGAGGGCATGCACGTCGGCCGTGATGTGTCCGAGATCCTCGGCAAAAAACGGAAGGCCGCCCAGAGCCTCGCGCAGCTTCACGAACAGATCATCCTTGGGACCATCGACCCAGCGGCCATGAATCGCGGTCGGCTCGTCCGCCGGAATTTCCCAGAACTGCGCAAACCCGCGGAAATGATCGAGCCGGATATAGTCGAAATTGTGCGTGGCCCAGCGCATACGGTCGATCCACCAGGCATACCCCTGCTCCTTCATCAAATCCCAGCGATAAAGGGGATGGCCCCAGCGCTGGCCGTCTTTGCTGAAAAAATCCGGGGGCACGCCGGCGACGACTTCAGGATCGAGTTCGGAGTTCAGGCGAAACAGATCGGGGTGCGTCCAGACATCGGCGCTGTCGAAATTCACGAAGATTGCGATGTCGCCCACGACGCGAATCGAATGCTGCGCGCAGTAGGACCGAAGCGCCTGCCACTGTTCGTAGAAAAAAAACTGCACGGCGCGGCGGACGTCGAGGTCGGCAAGCATTTCCACGTGCGCTTTCTCGAGAGCGGCCGGGTTGCGATGAGCCAGTTCGCGCGGCCAGCGGTTCCAGCTTTCCAGCTTGAAACGCGCGCGCAAACCATCGAAGAGCACAAAGTCATCGAGCCACCACTGGTTTTGCCGGCAGAAATCCTGGTAACGCGTGCGTGCATTCGGTGGGGCGGACCGCACGAAATTGCGCGCGGCTTCGAAGAGCAAGGGCATCTTCCGGCGGAAAACCGACGCGTACTCCACGGGCTCGCCGTCCACCGCCAGAGCGTTAACCCGGGTGTGATCAATCCAGCCGCGATCGGCGAGCCGCTCCAGGCTGATCAGGAGCGGATTTCCAGCGAAGGCCGACGTGGAAGAGTAGGGCGAGTCTCCGAACCCCAGCGGCCCCAGCGGCAACACCTGCCAGATACCCTGCCGCGCGGAGGCAAGGAAATCAGCGAACGCATAAGACGATGGACCAAAGTCGCCTATCCCGCCGCGCGAAGGCAGCGAGGTGGGATGAAGCAGAATTCCACTGGCGCGCGGAAATGACATTCAGGATCAAGTCTCAGCTATCAGCCATCAGTGGGTGGTCATCAGCTCGCAGCAACTGAGAAGTGCGAACCGAGAACTGGGTCTCACTACTCGCCCTCTTGCGCGCCTTGGTGGGTCAGGTTTTTCATTTCTTGCTCATTGACCTTGAGGCGCTTGGATTTTTCCATGTCCTTGCGCAGGTTCGTAACGAACAGCCCGAACATATCGTTCTGCTTGGCTTCGAGGAGCGACTGGCGAATTCCGTCTTTCTTCTCTGTGAATTCCTGATCCGTCGGCGCCTGCTTTTCGAGAAGCTGAGCCACCACACCATTGCCGGCCGCGGTAATCGGCCCGCTGATGTCGCCAGGTTTCAGTGAGAAGATCGCGCTCGCGTTGGCCATCGAACCGATGTCGGGAACCTGTCCATCGGGAAGAACCAGATCGCTCGTCTTCGTCGTCGCACCCAAATCCTTGGCAGCTTTTTTCAAATCGTGGTCAGCTTTCGCGCGGTCGGAAAGTTCCTGCGTCTTCTGTTGCAACAGAAGGGCAGCGCGTTCGTTCTTGAACTGAGTCTCAACCTTCGCCCGAACCTCTTCAAACGTGGGCGTAGCCGGAGGCTTTACGGCGAGCAACTGGAACACCACATAACCTTGCGGGATCTGCACAATATCGGGCGGAGCCTTGTCCGCTTCCCCGAATACGGCTTCCGTAAACTGCGGATTCGCAGCCATTCCCGGCAACGTATCGATCCGGCTGAAGAAGTCAGTGGTTACCGCAGCCTCACCTTTTGCGGCAGCCGCCTTGTCGAATCCGTCAGTGCGCGCCTGGCTAAGGAAAGCGTTCGCGGCCGCTTCGGTGGCGCGCGTCGCTTTCTCCTGCTTCACTTTCTCTTCAATCTCGCTCTTCACCTCGGCGAGGGTCTTGAGATGGGCTGTCTGTTTGTCTTCGACGCGGATGATGTGGAAGCCGTAACTGCTCTGGACGAGGTCGCTGGTCTCTCCTTTGCCGAGCGAAAACGCAGCCTTTTCGAACTCAGGAACGGTGCGGCCGCGGCCGATCCAGCCGAGTTCGCCCCCACTCTTGGCACTGCCGGGATCGTCAGAATATTTTTCCGCAAGCTTGGCAAAATCCCCGCCGGCCTTGACTTGTTTCAAGACGTCTTCGGCTTTCGCGCGCGCATCAGCGACCGCTTTGTCATCCACCTTGGCACCCGGCGCCGGAAGAGGAATCTTGATCAGAATGTGGGTGACCTTCACTTGTTCCGGCACCCGATACTCGTCGCGATGCTGATCGTAGTAGGACTGCAGATCCTGATCGGTAACCGTGGTCGCAGCCGCCATTTTCGCGCTATCAACAATGACGTACTTGATTTGCCGCTTTTCGGGTATGGAGTTGTTGTATTGGGCCTTGTTCCGCTCGTAATAAGCCTTCAGTTCTTCATCGGTGGGGTGCAGGCCCTTTAGGATGTCGGCCTGGGAGATTACGGCATATTCGAACTTAACCTTGGTGTTGCGCTTGTTGAATTCGTCGCGGACGTCGGCGTCGGGCACGAAGGCAGTGCTCGCAACCAGAGCGCGCAATTTACGGATAAGAATGAACTCCTTCTCTTGCGCTTCAAACTGAGGAACCGTCATGTCATGTTGCTGGAGGAGGGTTTCGTACTCTTCCGTCCCGATGAACTTGCCGTTGGGAAAAAAGGTAGTTCCGAGTTCCCCGTGCTGGAGTTCGTCGCGAAGTTCGTCGTCGCTGACACGCAGGCCCATGCGGTGCGCCTCGGCAACCAGAGCCTTTTCATCGATAAGGTGCTGGGCAGCCTGACTGGCAAAATAAGGCAGCAGCATGCTGGCCTGCGGTCCGCCGCGCGGCATCTGCTGCCGGAGCATGGCCCTGGCTTCGCGCTCCACCTCGGGCACGGTCACCGTCTGATCGCCAACCGTGGCCAAAACGCCCGCCGGAGGACCGCCGATGCCGACGTTGGAGCCGAACCCGGGAATGAGCGTGATCGCCATCGAGGCGCAAATGAGGACTAGCAGCCCACCCAGAATGATCTTCACGGTCGGCCCTGCATTTTGAAGAGTTCGAATCATATTTAGACAACTCCGTATGCAGAGACGAGACTTGCCCCGTCTCAGGAGGATCACTCCATAGCTGGAAGTTAGAATCATTGATTATAAACCAGCAGTCTCTCCCATAAACTCACGGCAATCAGGAATGCTGCCAGCGGGCACGCCGCTACAGGCTGCGGAAAAAAGTCGGTGTTGCACTTGATTTTGGGTGGCGCAGCGGTTCACCGCTGCGGTAACCGCCCTATTTTGAATGAGGCTTTAGCCGCCGAGGTCGTGGCTTTCGCTCAGAAACGACTTTTTTCCGCGGCTGGCTAGCCGTCCCGACAAATCGAGCCGGTAAGCGCGCTACAGCTTTGGAATGTTTTCGTGTGGTGACCGCCACTACACAAGGAAACGCTGCAAAACTACGCTATTGAATCGAATTAATAACAATGTTATGAACTAGTGTGGCTGCGGCAGGATTCGGCGCCGCTTTTCTACTGTCATTCTTTGTTAGCATCAAGGACATTTCCATGAACATTTTGCGCGTGGTGTTCCCACTCCTTTCGCTCGCGGCTGCGGCCGGCCAGTCGAGTTTCCCGTCGGCTGGCGCCCTCGCTTTGCCTTTGAGCAATGGCTGGACGCTGCAGTCTTCCGCGAAAGTGACGGCGAAGGGCGAGGCTATTTCCGGTCCGTCGTTCCACGCTGACGACTGGATCCAAGCCGATGTCCCGACCACAGTCGTGGCCGCGCAAGTAAAAAGCGGACTGCTTCCGGATCCTTTTTACGCCATGAATTTGCGGCAGTACCCGGGAGTAAGCTATCCCGTCGGTTTCAATTTTTCGAATATTCCGATGCCGCCGGACAGTGCGTACGCGGTTTCGTGGTGGTACCGCAAGGAATTCACGCTTCCCAATACTTTCGCCGGGAAAACCGCGTGGCTGAACTTCCGCGGCATCAACTACCGCGCCAACATTTATCTGAACGGAAAGCAGATCGCCAACTCGAAAGAAGTCGCCGGCGCGTGGCGGACCTACGAGTTCAACGTGACTTCCGTCCTCAAACCCGATAACAATGTTCTCGCGGTGCAGGTATGGGCGCCGTCGGAGAACAGCCTGTCGATTACCTTCGTGGACTGGAATCCCGCGCCGCCCGACAAGAACATGGGTCTGTGGCGTGAGGTGTATTTGACGGCCAGCGGGCCGGTCGCGCTGCGCCATCCAGCGGTACTTTCAAAAGTAGATTCACCCGCGAACAACGCCGCCCATCTAACCGTGACGGCGCTACTGAAAAATGCCAGCGATCATCCGGTAAAAGGAACGCTCAAAGGCAAAATCGAAAACATCGAATTCGCGCAATCGGTGGAGCTGGCGGCGGGAGAATCGAAAGACGCAGTTTTCCTGCCAGATCATTATCCACAACTGAACCTGATCAATCCGAGGCTGTGGTGGCCGGCGCAGATGGGGACGCCGAATCTGTACGATCTGGATCTTTCGTTCGAAGTGGACGGCGAAATCTCCGATTTGTCGCGCACAAAATTCGGCATTCGTGAAATCACATCCAAGGTAGCCGAGGAGGCGCCGGGTCGCGAAAAACGCCTGTTCAAAATCAATGGCAAGAACATCCTGATTCGCGGCGGCGGCTGGACCCCCGACATGATGATGCGTGAAACCTCGGAGCGGCTTGGGGATGAGTTCCGCTACGTGCGTGATATGGGATTAAACACGGTCCGGCTGGAAGGCAAAATCGAGAGCGAGGAATTTTTCGAGCGGGCCGACCGTGAAGGCGTTCTGGTGATGGCAGGGTGGTGCTGTTGCGATTTCTGGGAGCACTGGGGAAGCTGGAAGGATGAGGATTTCGAGATTGCAAAGTCCTCCTTGCGCGACCAGATCTACCGGCTTAGACGTCATCCCAGCATGCTGGTGTGGTTGAATGGCAGCGACAATCCTCCGCCGCCTGATGTGGAAGAAATGTATTTAAAGATCGAGTCCGATCTGCGGTGGCCAAATCCGGTGATATCTTCAGCAACCGCGAAGCCGACGGCTGTCAGCGGCGAAAGTGGCGTGAAGATGACCGGCCCTTATGAATATGTAGCGCCTTCGTACTGGGCAGCGGATCCAAATCGTGCGACGGCGTCGCAAGCCTGCAACCCAGGCGGATGCGGCGGCGCCTACGGATTCAATACAGAAACCAGCATGGGGCCGGCAATTCCGCCGATCGAGAGCATTGAGCGCATGGTTCCCAAAGATCATCTTTGGACAGCCGACGGGTCGCTTGATGAGTATTGGAGTTACCACGCCGGCGGCGGTGCCTTCAAGACCATGCGAGTATTCACCGATGCGCTGAATGCGCGCTACGGAAAAGTCGGAAGCGTGCAAGACTACACCTCCAAATCGCAGCTCATGACATACGAAGGCGTGCGCGCCATGTACGAGGCCTACAGCCGCAACAAGTACACTTCGACGGGCGTCATCCAGTGGATGCTGAATAACGCGTGGCCTTCGATGATCTGGCATCTCTACGACTACTATTTGCGGCCGGGCGGAGGATACTTCGGCGCGAAGAAGGCGATGCAGCCACTTGATCCGGTCTATGGATATGACGATCACTCGGTGTGGCTGGTGAGCAGTCAATATGCGGATGCTAAAGGACTGAAGCTGACGGCGCGGGTGTTCAACATCGATGGAACGGAGAAGTTTGCGAAGGAGATTTCGCTCGATGCGTCAGCCGATAGCACTCAAAAAGTGTTTGAGCTTCCCCGGGTCGAAGGACTGTCACCGGCATACTTCCTTGACCTTCGTGTCACCGACAGCAGCGGCAAGCTGGTCGGATCGAACTTTTATTGGCTCTCGACGAAACCAGAAACGCTCGACTGGGCAAAGTCGAACTGGTATACGACCCCGACGGCGTCTTATGCGGACTACACTTCACTCGCCCGGATGCCGAAGGTGAAGCTGAGCGTCTCAAGCCACAGCACGCCGGATGCCGAAAATGAGGTGACGTCCGTGAGCGTCGAAAACCCCAGCAAGACACTGGCGTTCTTCGTGCGTCTGAAACTTGACAAGGGCAAAGGCGGGGAGGAAATCCTGCCGGTCCTCTGGCAAGACAATTACATTTCACTGCTGCCAGGCGAAAAACGTGAAATCACAGCGACGTATCGATCGTCCAGCCTGGGAGGAGCGCAGCCAGAAGTGGAAGTGAGCGGTTGGAACGTGGAATAGACGGCGCTCGGGATGACATTGCGGTTACGTCACTCCTCGGCGGGTATATCAAAGTTGACCAGGTCTCCCCGGAAGCCACGCGTCTTCCATGCGCCATACCCGATTCCGCAAACCATCCAGATCGAGCCAACGATCAACGCTAGATTGGACAGGTGTATCCAAATGAAGAAACAAATGATAAAGCCCAAAATCGGCGGCAGTAACTGCCCCATGGTCCGATCCGCGCCCCGGATGTAGTAGTGCGTCAATGCCGCCAGATTTACGCCCATGAATGCAATCAGTGCTCCGAAGTTGAGCAACTCCGCGCCATTGTCATAGGTGATGAGAAAAGCCCCAATCAATGCAATCGCGCCCACGAATATCACATTGTTAGCAGGAATCCGGGTCCTCGGATGGATGGCTCCAAAGAACTTCTTCGGAATAGCGTCGCTGCGTCCCATACCATAAAGCAGCCGAGCTGCGCCGAGTTGCGATCCCATGCCAGAGCCAACGGTGGCAATCAGCAGCGTAATGCTGATCGCCTTGGTCATCAGAACACCGCCCGCAATACCAGCGACGTGGCTGAATACGTTCTCATCTCCAAATTCCGAGAAGACGCCGAAGTCCTTGCCGAAACGGCTGTAGCTCAGCAATTGCGCACCGTAAACCTCAGCCGAAGCCAAAACGCCCGTAACCAGACACACCAGGACGGTCGCCAGAAAAATGTTTCGTTTGGGATTCTCCACTTCTTCCGACAAAGTTGAAATACCATCAAAGCCGATGTAAGTGAGAACGGCCACCGAGGTTCCGTGGAACACACGGTTCACTGTGAAAGTCTGGGGGTTATAAAACGGGTGCAGAAAATAGGCTTCTGGATATTGCGGTAGATGGAAGATGTAGCGGATCGTATACCAGAAAAACGCCAGAATCACGGCGCCCATAATCGCGCACAAGGTCTTGTTGATGCGCGCTGAGGTCTGGACGCCTCGCAGGTTAAGTGCAGTAAACAAGCCGGCAAAAAACAGTGGCCAAATCAGGCCCGGATAAGGAATCTGATACCGGGTCCCACTCAACAAATCGGCTATCGCCTTGGCCGACCAGATGGTGCAGATCAAAGGGTTAAGAATGTAATCCATCGTCATACTCCACCCCGTGACATATCCCAGAGAAGGGTGCAGCTCGCGGCCAACGTAGGTATAGGCCGAGCCCGCGCTCGGATATACCCGCGCCATGCGGCCATAGCTCATGGCCGTGAATACCATAGCGACCATGGCAATCAGGATGGAAGTGACCACATGACCTTGGCCAGCATTGCTGAAAACTCCATACGCCGGCATGGGCGCCGTCGGCTGAATCACAATGATGCCGTATAGAATCAAGTCCCAAAGCGTAAGCGAGCGCCGCAGGCGCGGATTGTTGGCGGGCGGGTTGGCGGTAGAACTCATTCGCGTTCTCAATAAACAAAACCCCATTATCCTGCGGAGATAACGGGGTTCGGGGAAGGGTCGCTCGTAACTGGCAGGGCCAGATAGAGCTCCCTTGCCGCGATTCCATAAAATGCTCTCGAATTCTATACGTAAGGGGTATTCTGTCAACGAAAAAACAAAGTTATTAAAACGATTCTTGCCGAGTGTTGCTGAAACTCGGGAATTTGGCACATTTCGAGTGAGCTCGACGGAGTACTGGTCTATGACTTTGACTCATAAAATACGCCTTTTACTATTGCTACTCTTTTTCAGCTCGCTACAGAGCCTCGCCCAGACTGCAGGAACTTCTGTTCCGAAAAAGACTGTGCAGGAGCGGCTGGGCTATCCGGCCTCCGCACGACTGCTGGTGATTCACGCCGACGATCTCGGCATGAACCATTCCGTTAATCGGGCCATCCTTGAGGCCCTCGAAAAGGGATGGGTGACATCGGCCAGCATTCTCGTTCCCTGTCCATGGTTCCCCGAGGTAGTGAAGTGGGCCAGAGAACATCCCAACGCGGATCTCGGAATTCACCAGGCCCTCAACAGCGAGTGGACAAGTTTTCGCTGGGGACCTGTAAGCCCGAAAGACAAAGTGCCCACGCTGCTCGACCCGGACGGCTATCTTCCACTGGACACACCTGCGGTTACGCAAAATGCCAAACTCTCGGAGGTTGAAACCGAATTGCGCGCACAAGTCGATCGCGCGCAGGCCGCAGGCATTCACCTGACGCATTTGGATACTCACATGGGCGCACTATTCGGATCGGCCGATCTGTATAAGATCTATCAGAAAATGGGCCACGCCTACGCTCTGCCCATTCTGGAGGCACGCACGGGAACTCACGCGCCCGAAGGAGTATCGCCGCCGGCGGAAGAAGTTCTGGTCGAGAAGGTAATCGAAATCGATCCCGGAATTGAGCCTCAAGATTGGGCTTCGTGGTATCGAAAGCAACTTGAACCTCTTGGGCCCGGCGTGTACCAGGTCATTGTGCATCTGGCATACGATGACGAAGAGATGCGGGGCGCGACGTTCGATCATCCGGATTGGGGCGCTGCGTGGCGACAACACGATTTGGATATGGTCAAGAGCCCAGAGTTTCGCCAGTTTCTGAAAGAGCAGGGATTCGTACTGGTCGGTTGGAGGGAGTTAGCCAAGGCAATGCCGAAGAATTATGGTCCCAATTGAAAATCGGACCACAGTCCGAGCTACGGCAATTGTGTGGAGAGACCGTTAGCGGGAAGAGCGTTGAACGGCACGGACTCCTGGATTCCATGTTCCTCGACAATCGTGTAGATCTTGTCCGTAGCTACGTTTTTGAAACTTTCCGTCTTGCCGGACGGCCAGCGCACTTCCACCGAGTCGATCTTTGTCGCCGATCCCAGACCGAAATGCAGCCGCAGATCGTTCTGAGAAAGATAACTGCCGCCGCCGCGCACTTCGTCAAACTGCGTCATTCCGCCGGCACGAATCGTCACGCGCGCGCCGATCGCGGCGCGATTGCTCTTGGTTCCAACCAGATGGAAGAGCACACGATGATTCGGACTTTGATTTGTATTGAGCAGCAGCGACGGAGGCTCACCGACGTTGAGCACAACGATATCGACATTGCCGTCGTTGGCGATGTCACCGAAAGCCGCACCCCGCCGTGATTGCAGCGGCATGTCAGCCAGACCGGCCGGCTTCGAAACTTCTTCAAATGTTCCGTTGCGCAAGTTGCGATGGAGCAGCATCGGCTCCGCATAGGCAGCGCTTCCCTTCACCGTATCCATTTGCGGATAGACGTGTCCGTTGGCTACGAACAGATCGAGCCAGCCGTCGTTGTCCATGTCGAAAAACGTCGTGCCCCAGCCGACCAGCGGCAAACTGGGCTGGCCGAGATGCGATGGCATGGCGACATCTTCGAATCCATGCGGCCCAGATTTGCCAGACCCCTGGTTGCGATACAGCGTGTTAGGCTGGTCGGCAAATTCGGTGATGAACATCGAGAGGCGGCCGCTGTGATCGTAGTCGCCCCACGTCACGCCCATGGAGCCGAGCGCCTGCCCTTCATTGTTCAGCGCAATGCCCCCGACCATGGCTTCGTCGGCGAATGTGCCATCGTGATTGTTGTGATAGAGATGATTGGGAGTCGCGTCATCGGCGACAAACAAGTCGGGCCAGCCGTCGTTGTCGTAGTCTCCCCAGGTCGCGCCCAGTCCGTAGTATTTATCGGGATTATCGACGCCGGCTTTTTTCGATACTTCTTCGAACGTGCCATCGCCGCGGTTGTGGTAGAGCAGATCGGTCTCGCCCTCCATGCCCCACGGTCCGCACTGCACTGGCGCCCCTTTGAACTGGCAGAACTTGGTCGAGCCGAAGGCGGGCAGATCGTTTATGTCCACGTGAACATATCGGGATACGAACAGATCGACATTGCCATCGCGGTCGTAGTCGGCCCAGGCCGCGCCCGTAGAGAAGCCGCCGCCGCGCACTCCAGCCTTGTCGGTTACGTCTTCGAAAGTGCAATTCCCTTTATTGCGGTAGAGCGCGTTTCCGCCATAGCCCGTCACAAACAAATCGAGATTGCCATCATTGTCGAAGTCGGCGACGGCTACGCCCATGCCCCAACCTTTGCGCGTCAGTCCAGCCTTCTCGGTGATGTCGGTGAACTTGAGGTTGGCGTCCTGATGCCAGAGGGTGACGAGAAGATCGCCTCCTTGCTTGTAGCGATCGACGGTCGAGCCGTTCACCATCACGACATCAAGTTTGCCGTCGTTGTCGCAGTCGAAAAGGCCGACTCCGCCGCTCATCGATTCGATGACGTAGTATTTTTCGCGCGAGGAAATATGGGAGGCGGTCAGGCCAGCCACGGCGGCGATGTCGCGAAAGATGGGGACGGAGACGGAGAGTGCTTGCGACTTCTTTTCAGGCCGCGCGGACGGAGTTTTCGCAGCAGGCGGCGCGGTTTGGGCCGGCAGAAAGCCGCTAACACCCATCAACAAAATGGCAATCAGGGCAGCCCGCATGCAAGGTGATTGTATCGCGATACATTGTCATTCTGAGCGCAGAACAAAGTTTCCATCCCGAGGTTTTAAGCGTGGCGCGGACACTCCTGTCCGCGTATCTCAGCAACACCCAACCGCATCATCCATCCCCACAGCATTGTCATTCTGAGCGCAGCGAAGAACCTGCTGTCTGTCGCTTCTGCCATGATCGCAAATCGTTGTTTTGGCAAAATGACTATTTGGGGTATCGGAACGCGTATCCGCTCGCCTCATTCCCTGACATGAACCTGGTGTTGTATTCGAGCAAGTAATTCAAATGCTCGGCATCAAAAGGAAAAGATTGACCGGGATACGGATAAGTGCGCATATCGCGGAACGGCAGCGGATCCACCGTATCGCCGCGGTATGCGTAGAAGTCCATATCCTTTTCGTATCCGTTGGCGACGAAGAAATAGTCGCGCACCCAGCCGCGCGGCAACGCGGGCAGCGTCCCTGGATCGAAATCAAGTGCAACTTCATCGCCTGATCCGAAGACGACAAACTTGTCGTCGATCGAGTCGAGCAAGGGCCGCACATCGCCATAGCGGGTATAAGCGCCGGCGGGCCGCGTGTACGGCCCGGTGGCGCTGGCTTTTTCATAAATGTATTTCACGTTACCCGGCGGCTGGTCTTCGATCTTCAGCGGGAATCCGTGGAAATTGAGTTCGGCGCGCGCGAGCGGTACGGGCATCACGCGGGCACCCTCACCAGACCTCTGACTCTGGCTGGTGCGGCTGATGAGAATGTTGTCCCAATAGATCTGCAGATTCGTGGTAATGCGAATGCGCCGCGTGCCCGGCGGGAGTTTGCCGGTGAGGTCGGCCGTCATGGTGCGCGCGCCGCCGGCGGGAAATCCCATGTCATCCACGACCCGAACCCATCGCGCTTTTGCGCCAGTTCCAGTCGACGTGCCGGCCGCGACCAGCGCTTCGACATACGGCGCAAGCGGGCGCAGGTGCGCTTGATCGGCA
>Ga0182018_10001085_pt1 | contig 32627 bp, 28 predicted proteins | sample 812P2MmetaG_FD_120490 | JGI IMG/M metagenome (GOLD analysis project Ga0182018, IMG submission 120490) | Permafrost microbial communities from Stordalen Mire, Sweden - 812P2M metaG | ecosystem: Environmental > Terrestrial > Soil > Wetlands > Permafrost | place: Sweden: Stordalen | collected...
GATCAGCTGGCTCACGCCGGTCAAGGAGAAGTACATTGCCCCTTTCTGTTCGCCCCGTGGTGGGCCATCGCGCCAAAATCAGCGCACTTGGAACCTTCGTTCCACCCGATGTAATCACCAACCAGGACCTGGAAAAGCTGGTGGATACGAACGACCAGTGGATTATGGATCGAACAGGGATCCGCGAGCGGCACGTGTTGGCCAAAGGGCTGGGCGTTAGCGATATGTGCGTGGGCGCGGCGACCAGGTGTCTGGCTGCACGGGGGATTGAGGCGAGCGAGGTTGAAGTCATCATCGTGGGCACCGTAACGCCGGACATGATGTTCCCTTCGACGGCATGCCTCGTACAGGACAAGATTGGGGCAAAGGGCGCGTGGGGATTCGATGTATCGGCGGGGTGCTCCGGATTCGTTTTCGCGTTGCAAGCGGGCGTGAAGCTGGTGGAGAGCGGGGCGCAGACCAAGGTTCTTGTGATTGGTGCAGACGCCAACACGCGAATGACCGACTACACGGATCGAACGACGTGCGTTCTGTTTGGCGATGGGGCCGGGGCGGTGTTGATTGAACCAGCAGAAGACGGCGAGGTCGGGTTCATCGACTTTGTGAATGAGATCGACGGATCTGGCGCTGCGGCCTTGAACCTGAAGGGCGGCGGGAGCCTGAATCCATCGACCCACGAGACAGTGGATAAAAAGATGCACTACATCTACCAGGATGGGCCTGCGGTTTATAAGTTTGCGGTCCGCAAGATGGCCGAGGCAACGACGAAAGTGCTGGAGCGCAGCGGCGTCACCGGGGCAGATCTTGGTTGCTTCATTCCTCACCAGGCGAACAAGAGAATCATTACTGCAACAGCGGACCGCCTGGGAATGGATCCGGAGCGGGTGATTATCAATATTGAAAAGTATGGGAACACGTCGGCGGGGACGATTCCGCTGGCCATGGAGACGGCCATCGAACAGGGCAAGCTGAAGAAGGGCGATCTGGTGTTGCTGGCCGCGGTGGGTGCGGGATTCACTGTGGGGGCGACGCTACTACGGTGGGAAATTTAAAGACTCAACGCAGACCGCAGTGATCAGCATGCGTGCGACGAACTGGCTGAGCGCTCTGACTGGCTGCGTCTTCGGCGCTTCGATTTACATCGCGCGGATTCTCATAACGGCGGATATCGGGCGCCATATACACGAAATGCCACACGGCACTTAGAGTTGCCACGGCCAAGATTGCTCCCTTCATGCGCTTCACCTCCAGGAACAATTTGATTGCGCGCTTTTCTTCCGGCCGGGGTTCCTGGCAGCTCGCAAAAGAAGGACGCCCCGCGGTCAGTCGGTGTCCTGACCGCGAACCCAGCACACTTTGCTAGGATGCGAAACCGGGGAGGTGCGATGCCTCGTATGGCGTGAAGCATTGCTGGCGCCTTCGCCGATTGACTAGGTCAGTAATTTGAAAGCATGCGTCCATTGGTTGTTCAGGAAGCCGCGGATACACCACAACATGCAAAGAGGTTCGATGGCGCGCGCGGCTTCCGCCTTGCCCATGTCTGCTGTCTCCCAGCCAAATTGGTCGAGGATTCCACGCACGGCTTCCTTTGCTGTTTCGTTATTGCCGCAGATGAACATGGTTGGTTTTCCGGCTGCGAAGCTCGGGTTGACCATTGAGGGCGCACCCACTGAGTTGAACGCTTTGACGAAATGCGCGGCCGCAAACCTGTGTTGCAGATCTTCCATGAGGGATTTGTCGAAGCTGGTAAAGAACGGGAGCACGCCGTTGACGGGAGGGGCATCCGCGATGGGATTGGTGGCGTCAATGATGGTCTTTCCAGCGAGATTCTGAACCCCGCCGAGTTCAAGAGCATTCGCTGCCACGCCGCCTTTTACGGCCAGAACTATCAAATCGCCGAACGCCGCTGCATCCGCAAAGCTTGCAATGATGACAGTGGGATTCTGCGCTGCCCAGTCGGCGAGCCTGTCAGGCGAACGAGTTCCGACAGTTACTTGATGGCCATGCTTCAGAAAGCCGGCTGCTAACGTCTTTGCCACAGTACCCGAACCCAGGACGCCAATTTTCATGAGTCACCTCTTCGCAGAAAGAGATTCGGTGACGGGCTTGATGGATTCAAGATAATGGGGGTCTGGGCAAGATGGCTAGATTGGGAAAGCGTTAGCAGGGAAGCTGTATTCAGGCAAGACGCCGCAGTCAGCGGCCATGCGGAAGAAGCCCTTCATGCCCTCAATGCATTCTTCGTCGAGGACGTAGTGAATATTTGTGGTGAGATAGGACTGGATTGTCTGCTCCGGGATGGGTAGCCGCGCAGACCACTCGGTGACTAGCGCATCGATGTTCTCCAAACCATGGTCGCGTGACTGGATAAAGTCATCTGCGACCGTGTCGTCCAAAGCGCTACTTGGCGCAGCTCCCCAAACGGCCGAGACAAAAGGCAGACCGGTCAGAGAGTGCCACTCAGTCGCGAGGTCGTGGTATACGAGCTCTTCGCCGGTACGCTCAAAGCGGTTGGCGCGTTCTTCGAGTGCCATCAGAGCGGGGTCGCCGATGAGGATGGCGGCGTCGGCGCGATCGAGCATGAAGTCGAGGTCGGCAGCGAGCGGCATGAAGGGAACGGTCGGGTTTCCCCACTTGTGGAACAGGATATGCGCATAGGCGAGGGTAGTGCGACTGGCCAGGTCAGCAGCCACAACTCTCAGCGTCCCGAGGGGATGGTTTGCGCGACGAACAAGGAGTAGAGAGCGGACGCGGCCCTTGGAGGCGATGGTGCAGCCGGGCAGGATGCGGAGGCCGGGATTGGTGGCGAGCGAGGCGATTGGAACAAGGCCAATGTCTACCTGGCCAGAGTGGAGGGCGGCGGCGCATTCCGAGGGGGACATGCGGTCGATCTGGTAACGGAGGGCGAGCGCGGTATCCAGCGGGGGATGCTCGAAGTCCCACATGAGTGGAGCGGGATTGAGGAAATTGATGGCGGCTACGCGCAAACGAGGATGAGAAATAGAGGCCACGCTTTCCTAAGAGTATCAATTGGATGATGCATCGAGAGTGAAGGATTGCCGGCGCGCATCCGGGGCGGCACTAAGGCAGCATTTGGGCTCTGACATGGTGAATGAAGCTTGACGGGTTCGCTTGACTGGGAAAGTCGCCGGGGTTAGTTCGGGCAAGATTCCCATTGAAGGTGGCTTCGGTTCGCTGCGAGGGAGACAGGGCCGTGTGTTTCTTGGCTGGAAAGGCAATCTGATGACAACGGTGCCCAATGGCGCAGTTCGACCGGAGGAAAGGACGTGAGATGAAGAGCGGCTGGCGTGGCTGGCCCTTGCGCTTTCGCCAGGGATCGGAGCGAAGAGGATCCTGGAAGCGATGAGAGTTTTTGGGTACGCCCAGCCAAATTTCTACTTCGACTTTGACGAAACTTGAGGGGCTGAGCATCGCGGTGCTGGTGGTTGAGGCGGCGGAGAACTCAGGAACGCGTGTCACATCGCGATGTGCGGCCGAGCAGAATCGCGACCTGTTCGCAGTGCCGGGCAACGGAACCGGTGCAAACTCCTGGACGCCTAACACGTTGATTAAACAGGGAGCCAAGCTAGTGGCGACGTGGGAGGATGTGTGCGAGGATCTGCCTTCGCAGGTGCGGCTTGAACGGGAAGCCTAGGCGCATCCTGAATCCAAAACGGAGACGACCGCATCCTTATTGCCTGATCCGGTGCTGCGGCCCCAGGAGGCCATGGTGCTGGAGGTGATGCGCTCCGATGTGAGCTTGCAGATCGATCAGATTCTGGAGCTTCTGGAGTCGCAACTAACCTCTGCCGAGGTGTTTACGGCATTTTTCGAGCTGGAGATTACGGGCCGAATTCGGTGGATGCGGGGAAAGAATTACGTGCGTGCGCTGTGACGGTCCCACGCTCTATCGATTCTTTGCAGAAAGTTTTGACCCGTCTGCGAAAGAGTTCCAACCTCAATGGAAGATGAGCAATCGCGGGGATTTACGAAGCCGCGAGCGAGGTTGTTTTGCGTAATGAAATGGTACGCCGGACGGAGAAAAAGTTGTTCTCGACTGGAAACGGCACGGTGTTCCGTGGTAGCGTCCAACATTTGCGGGTCATTTTCCCCGGTCAGGGTGAACGGCTGCGTGTGTTGACGAATTCTCGACAGGTTGGGAAAGAATCGAAAATCGCGGAAGCGAGTCCAACAGACCTGAACAAGGCTGGCAAGGTAGAGGGGGTACGGTAATAAGGATGGCAATGAACAAATCACTGGTAATCGTCGAGTCGCCTGCCAAGGCAAAGACGATCGAAAAGTATCTTGGCAAGGGGTTCGAGGTCCTGGCATCGGTTGGGCACATCATGGACCTGCCCAAGAATGATATCGGCGTGGAGTTGGAGAATCGGACCTTTGAGCCGACGCTCATTGTATCTCCGGGCAAAGAAAAGGTCGTCGCCCAATTGAAGCGTGCAGCGGCAAAGGCTGACGAGATCTTCCTTGCGCCTGACCCTGACCGCGAGGGGGAAGCGATTGCGTATCACCTGGCGCTGCAACTGGGGACTTCCGCGAAAGAGCGGAAAAAGATTCGCCGCGTAACTTTCAACGAAATTACAAAAAAGGCAGTACAGGAAGCTTTCAAGCACGCTCGGGACGTGGATCAGAATCTTGTGGACGCGCAGCAGACGCGGCGGGTGCTGGACCGGCTGGTGGGCTACCAGATTTCTCCATTGTTGTGGGATAAAGTTCGGCGTGGACTTTCTGCCGGCCGCGTGCAGACGGTCGCGGTGCGGCTGATTGTTGAGCGGGAGCGGGAGATTGGCGCGTTTGGGCCAGTCGAGTTTTGGACGCTGGATGCAGAGTTGCGCCCTGAGAAGCAGGCGGATAAGAGCTTCAAGGCGCGCTTTATCGGCATTGATGGTGAGCCTGCCCGCGTGGCGAACGGCAAGGACAAGGACGGAAAAGAGCTGTTTATTGCCAATGCTCTGGCCGATGAGAAAACAATGAACGCGGTGGTCTCGGCTCTGGAAGAGGCGCATTGGTCGCTGGTTTCCGTGCAGTCCCGCGAGCAGCAGCGGAGGCCGCTGGCTCCGTTCATCACCAGCCAATTACAGCGTGATGCAGCAAGCAAGCTGGGGTTCAATGTGCGACGCACGATGGGCGTAGCGCAGCGGCTTTATGAAGGCGTTGATGTTGGCGCCGAGGGCACAGTGGGCCTGATCACTTACATGCGTACCGATTCGCCGCGCATTGCGCCGGAGGCGATTGAGGGTGCGAGGGAATGGATCAAAAAGTACCTGGGAGCGCAGTATCTGCCTGCGACGGCCAATGAGTACAAGGGCAAGAAAGCCGCTCAGGATGCGCATGAAGCGATTCGTCCGACGGATGCTTCGCGTACACCGGAGTCGATTGCGCGCTACTTAACTGAAGAGCAGTTGAAGCTCTACCGGTTGATCTGGCAGCGGTTTGTGGCGTCGCAGATGATGCCGGCAATTTTTGATGTGACCACGGCGAAGATTGCGGCCGATTCAACGAAGACCGGGAAGATCTATGACTTTCGCGTGAGCGGGTCTGTGGTGCGGTTCGATGGATTCCTGAAGGTCTACGAAGTTTTGGAAGAGAAGAAAGACGACGACGATGAGTCTTCAAACAAGCTGCCCAACCTTGACGATGTGAAGAAGCTGGAGTTGGAGAAGCTGGATCCTGAGCGGCACTTCACGCAGCCGCCGCCGCGGTTCAATGAGGCTTCGCTGGTGAAAGTGCTGGAAGAGCGGGGCATTGGCCGGCCGTCGACCTATGCGTCGATCATCAACACGATTCAGGATCGCGAGTACGTGACGAAGATCTCCGGGCGGTTCTATCCGACCGAAATTGGGATGGTGGTCTGCGACTTGCTGGTGAAGAACTTTCCGTACATCTTCGATATCCAGTACACGGCGAAGCTTGAAGAGGAGCTCGACGATATCGAAGAGGGCAAGGAGAAGTGGACCGACCTGATGAACGGCTTCTACAACTACTTTGAAGATGAGTTGAAGGATGCCGGCGAGAAGATGGAAAACATCAAGCGCATGGAGCAGAAGACAGACGAGAAGTGCGACCTGTGCGGGTCGCCCCTGCTGCTGAAGTGGGGTAAGTTCGGAAGCTTCTTTGCGTGTTCAGCTTATGACAAGAAGGACAAGTCGAGCTGCACATTCACAAAGGAAAATACGGCGGGCAAGCCGGACCTGAATACACAAGAAGCGCAGGACGCCAGCGAGCAGGAAGAGTATTGCGAGAACTGCGGACGCGTGATGGTGCTGCGGCGCGGACCATTCGGCATGTTCATGTCGTGTCCGGGCTACAACGAGGATCCGCCCTGCAAGACCTTCAGGAAGCTGAGTCAGAAGCAGCAACAGAAGCAGGCAACTCCCAAGCCTACGGGCGAAGATTGCCCCCTGTGCGGCAAGCCGCTGGTGTTGCGGCAGGGGGCCTATGGCGAGTTTGTATCGTGCTCGGGGTATCCGAAGTGCAAGTACATCAAGCAGAACCTGATTGAAGGGCTCAAATGTCCCAAGTGCGGCGTTGGCGATATCGCCGAGCGAAAGGCGCGGAGAGGCAACATCTTCTGGGGCTGCACCAACTATCCGAAGTGCGACTTTACGTCGAATTACAAGCCCGTGGCAAAGAAGTGTCCGGAGTGCGGAAGCGCGTACCTGCTGGAGAAGACGCTGAAGTCGGGGATCTATCTGGAGTGCCCGAATAAGAAGAAAGGCGCCGAAGAGGAAGTTGTGCCGAAGAAGCGAGCCAAGAAAGGCGCAGCTGCGGCCGCTGCAGAGCCTGTGGGAACGGCCGTGGTTTGCACCTACTCAAAGCGGATTGGGAATGCGCCGCCTCCACCGAAGGTTGAGACACACGGACCGGTGGTGGAGAAGAGCGGCGCGAAGAAGGAGCTGCAGCCGGCTTAATCCCGATAAGGCTTCAGACAAGTGTCCTCACGTCGCAGAGGCGAGCCCGCAAGCCGGAGCGTGGTTCCAAGTCTTTGTTGGGAGAAGCTATTTCTTGCACTCAGCGCGGAGGGCGGCGTTTGGGCCAGCTGAAGTGAATCGGACTCGAGGAGCCTGGCAATGCCCACCAAGCAGAATCCTTACGATTCAGTTGCCTATCCCAGCATTTCCCATTCAGGCACGCATCCTGATCGCCTGGCGACGATGGCAATTCTCAATGGGCTCAGCCCGGCGCCGGTTGAGCGATGCCGAGTACTTGAGATTGGGTGCAATGAGGGCGCGAACCTCATCCCCATGGCGTATGCGATCCCGGGCAGCGAGTTTGTAGGGTTCGATCTGGCACATTTGCCAATCGAGCGCGGCCTGGAGCGGATTCACGAACTGGGCCTGCACAACGTGCACCTTTTTGAGGGCAACCTTCTCGGCGTCGGCGGAGAGCTGGGTCAATTCGACTACATCATTGCGCATGGGCTCTATGCATGGGTTCCAGAGCCCGTGCGCGACCGTCTGCTGGCGCTGTACGGACAACTTCTAACCGTCAATGGAGTTGGGTTTGTTAGCTATAACGCTCTTCCCGGCGGTCATCTGCGCACGATGATTCGCGAGATGATGTTGTATGCGGTGGAAGGCATCGATGATCCAGAGGAGCGCGTTTCCGGTGGGCTTGAGTCTCTTCGTCTCTTGATTGAAGCAAGGCCAGAGGGTGATGCATACCGGATGCTCATTGAAGAGCAGCTGAAGAAGATGGAGAAGGCCGGCGCGCATGTGACTTTCCACGATGAACTTGCGGAAGCCTATCATCCAGTGCACTTTTTTGAATTTGTGGAGCATGCTCGCAAGCATGGTTTGCAGTATTTGTGTGAAGCTGTGCTTCCGCCAGCAACCGATCCTGCCTATCGGCAAGATATTCGGTCCGCGCTTGGGGAAGCTGCCGGGAACGACATCGTCAATCTGGAACAAAGACTGGATTACTTGCGCGCGCGCATGTATCGGGAGACGCTGCTTTGCAGAGGTGAGCGGGTTCTGCGACGTGACTTTCCAGCAGATCATCTTCGTCGGCTGCGCTTTGCTTCGCAAGCGACCGCGACGCCAGGAGAAGAAAGAGGAGCAACCGCATTCACATTGTCGGGTGGAATCAAGATGGAATCGAACCATCCGGGAGTGATCGGGCTTCTGGAGACACTGGGGGCGCAATGGCCGAATGCGCTCATGTTTGACGAGGTTGAACGACGGCTGATGAACGCCGGGATTCCACTCGACGGCGAAGGCGTGACCCTGCTGATGCGCCTGGTGGTCTCAAAGATGATCGAATTGCGTTCATGGGAAGCCCCTGTAGCGGATGCCCTATCCGCATTCCCGAAAGCCAGTGCGAGTGCCCGGCGAGAGGCCCTGACCAGGATGTTTGCCACGACCCTGCTGCATGGAAGGATTGCACTCGAAGATCGCGTTGTGCGGAGTTTTCTACAGTTGCTTGATGGAACTCGCGACCGGCGTGCTCTTCTCGACGCGCTGAAGGCGGAGTTTCCTGACATGCCGGCAGACGAACTCGCAGCTGGAATCGAACCAGGGCTCGAGAACTTCTTCCGTGCAGGCTTGCTTGAGGCGTGAGGGGCGGCAGATAGCCAGCCAGTTGTGGGATCAAAAAAACAGGCGAGGCGGATGGGATGCGTAATGGCCTTGGCCCATCGCCCAAGGCTGAGTGGCCTGCGCTGCCCGGAAGAAGGTCTGGACGATACAGCGCTTTGCGGAGGAATCCGTTAGTATTGGCAGCGGAGAATACCTGATGGAAAGAATGCTTGCAACGCCCGCCGATGCTGAAATCATCCTGAACCTGTATCAACTGCGAACCGAAGCGGAGCTGCGCAAGGCCCGGGCATGGATAACCGGGGTCTTCTGGCCGACGACGGCGGAGGAGTATTTCGCGGTGGCTTCAAACCCGGCGGACCCGCACAATGCCTGGTTGCGGCAGGTACTGAGCTATTGGGAGATGGCCGCGGCCATGGTGATTCATGGAGCGGTTTCAGCGGAACTGTTTGTGGATTGCAATGCCGAGGGCTTCTTTCTGCTGGCGAAGTTTTCGCACATTTTGGAAGCGATTCGGGAGAAGAATCCTGGTTTTCTGATCAAAACGACGGAGCTGGTGGGGCGATTCTCCGCAGCGGCCCAGCGTTACGAAGTAGTGCTGAAAAACGTCCAAGCCCGACTGAACAGCCAGCAGGCGAAGCAGGCCTAAGCCTGGAGAAGCACGACCCCCCCGAAGCCGTGAGAACGGAATGAGTTGCCGAAACTGGGCAAGGGGGAGCATGATGGTAACTGTTCGAGATTTTCCAATCCCCTGGAGGTTCATTGTGAAGCGTGTCCTGGCTTTTCTGTTCGTAGTTTCTGCCCTGACGGCACTCTCAGCCAACGCGGCCGACTCATCCAAGATCAACGGCTGGATTTCCGACTCGATGTGTGGCGCAAAGCATACTGGCTCAGGTGCTGCCTGCGTGAAGAAGTGCATCGAGGGCGGCATGGCCCCCGTGTTTGTGGATGAGGAGAAGAAGGCAGTCTGGACGATCGACAATCCCGACGCTGTGAAGGGTTTTTACGGTGACCATGTAAGCGTGACCGCAAAGGCCGATGAGGCAAAGAAGACCGTCCACATCGAGTCCATCGCAGAAGCCAAGTAGGGCTCGCGGGATTTCAAAACTGCCTTCAGACTCGGCCAATCTCAATTGGACTCGACCCAGCGCCCAATCTCTGGTAGTGTCGTATCCGTTCTTCTCTCCGGCCCCGCTTAAGGGGCCGGGGTGAAAGATTAAAGCGGATGCAACCGGAAGAGACGATGGCGAGAGCGACCTGGAACGGCAAAGTGATTGCCGAAAGCGAGACAACGGAGACTGTGGAAGGGAATGTGTATTTTCCCGAGTCCAGCCTCAAGCGCGAATATTTTCGCCCCAGCAGCACCACATCAACCTGTCCTTGGAAGGGGCAGGCCAGGTACCTGAACCTTTTAATCGAGGATCAGGATAACCCCGATGCGGCCTGGTACTACCCCGATCCCAAGCCTGCGGCACGTAGGATCAAGGGCCACGTGGCCTTTTGGCGCGGCGTGGAAGTAGAGCCCTAGCGGCTGCGGCTTAATAGGCCTGGAGTTGTTCCAGCGGCAGGCGCACCCGGAAGCAGGTGGAACCGGGCTCAGAGCGGACGCCGATATGGCCGCGGTGTTTGCGGACGATGCGCATGGCATTGTCGAGTCCCAGCCCGAGGCCCTGGCCCGGCGCCTTTGTCGTGAAGAATGGCTCAAAGATCCGGTCCTGCAAATCGGGGGGGATGCCTGGGCCAGTATCCCAAATCTCAACAAGCAGCATATCGGCCTCAAGGCGGCAAGTGAGGCGCAGTTGGCCCTGGTTGCCCAAGGCGTCGAGCGCGTTTTCGATCAGGGCTGTCCAGACCTGGTTTAGCTCGCTTCCATAGGCGCTGAGGGTAGGAAGATTCGGCTCATAGTTGCGGATGATCTGGACGTTGTTCATCCGCGACTGGAACATCTGAACGGTTGCTTCAAGCCCGGCCGGCACATCCACCTCGAGAATGGGAGCGCGGTCCATGTAGGAATAGGCTTTGACCGCGCTGATCAAATCAAATATGCGCGCGGTGGAGTGGGCGAGGGTCTCCACTGAGCGTGTGGAGCGCAGGTATCGCGCAAAAAATTGCAGCGAGACGCAAGCCGCATTGGGGCCGAGGATGGTGCGCAGATCGTCGAGGTCGGCGAGGGCAATGCCTTGCTCGGCTAGCTGCGGAGCAACTTCCCATGGTTCATTGCAGCCAAGGACGCCGAGCCAGGTACGGATGGCTTCTTCGTGGGCGATGAGGGCTGTGGCCGATTGTCCATCGGATAGGATGGGGCGGCCGAGAACTCGAAGCTCCCATGCCTCGACTGCCTGAATCTGTTGTTCGGTGAGACAGAGGTTGACGAGCTTGAAGCGATTTTGACGGTTCGCGCGCAATTCGATCACCAGGCTGGAGGCCGCGCGCTGAGCGGCCGACGCAGGGTTGTTGAGCTCGTGGGCCAGGTTACCGGCCAACTTGCCCAGGGCGGCGAGCTTCTCTGCCTGCTGCTCGATGCGAGTGACCTCGCGTACACGGTCGAGGAGGGTGGAGACGACGCGTTGGGCCATGGAGGGGATGGCCTGCAGCATCTCAGGGAAGAGCGACTTATGAATGAGCAGCGCCCAGACCGGGGAGATGGCAAACCCCTGTCCGCCAGAGGTCTTCATTCTAGAGAAAGGCAGAAGGCCAGTCATTTGGCCGGCGCGGCCGATGAACAGCTCCATCGGGCCCCCGCTATGGCGGCGCACATGAATCTCTCCTTTGAGGATTAGGATCATCCGGTCGGCTAGAGTGCCTTCTTCAAAGAGGATTTCGCCAGGATGAGCGACGATCTCCGCGCCATGCTGAGCGAGCCAGAGGCGATCTTCGAAGGGCAGGCCGTGCAGGGGCGTCACGTTATCGATGGCACCCGCAATTTCTTCAACGGGCGTAGGAGTTTCAGGCGGGGTGAGGACGGGAGAAGCCATCCGGGAACCTCCGGTGTGAAGCTTCAGGATAGCCGATTCTGAGGGTCAGTATTTAGGACGCAGGTTATTCGTTGGATTGAATTCTGGAGAATTCCGATTCTACGCCGGGTTCCGGTTCGCCCACGAAATCCGGGTGATTCTGCGGCGGAGCATCATAATCGGTTGCCGGGGTGCGTTTCCACGCCAGGGCGCCAAAAACGGCGAGGACGATAATGGCAGGTTCAATAGGTTGGCGGTAGTCCATCAGCGGATGGGTGACGTAATAGGTGATGGGGAAGGCACCGATCATCACCAGGTAGGGCAATGCCACATTGCGGTTTAATTGCCAAAGCCGCCGGACGCCGAGGAGCATAAGAAAGCTGATGCAGCTGACGTAAAAGACATTTGCAGGCTCGTAGGGCTGTTCGCGAATCTCTTCAGCGGAAAAACTCCAATAGCCGGTCCAGTAATAGAAGATGCGGCGGAGTGTTTTTTGAATGAGAAACTCCGGATGTTGCTTGATGTATTCGACGGCAAGTGTGTGCTTTTCCGCGAGGAATGCCGGCTCACCCATGGTGAGGAACTTGCGCATCTCGATTGGATTGCTGGATGGATGCGCGAAGCTCGGGTCCAACGAAGCATCGCCGCCATTGTCGTCATAGACTTCAAGCCAGAAGTTATCGCGGACCGGGCAGAGAATGCCAAGGGCGCGGTAGTTGCGTACGGTCCAGGGGGTGAGCACGGCTATTGCAGCAATCATAGTGAGTGAGCCGTACAAGATTCGGCGGCGGATCGAACTGTCTGCCTGAAAGAGGGCCAACGCGAGGAGAAACGGCAGCGTGGAAAGAGTAGAGGGGTTGGAAAGGGCGGTGAGTCCGCAAAGCGCGCCCCAGCCCAGCCAACCGAACAGGTTCGTGGTCTTGTGAATTCGCTGCGCGATGCAAAAGGAGGTTGTAAAGAGGAGGCCGGTGAGCGAATACTCCCAGACGCGACCGGCGGAGAAGTAGATGGCAAATGGATAGAATGCCCAGACCAGGGCAGCCACCTTGGCGGCACGGGCGCCGAGAGAGTACTTCGCGCTGAAATAGACGGGGATGCAGGTAAGCGATGAGAGGAGACTATTGATGGAGAGGATGACGAATCCCGAAGTGAGAGAGTAGACGCCGAATAGCCGGAAGACAATGAAGAGGAGCGAAGGATACAGCGGGGGCTGCATCGCGGTGGGCCCGGTCCAAGGGTAATACGGCGAACTGTATCCGTGGCCGCTGGCGATCGCGCGGGCAATCCATCCCATCTCCCAGCCGAACTGCTCAAAGTGTTTATCGGCGTCGGGAAGTCCGCGATAGTTAAAGAAAACCACGACGAGGCGGATAGCAAATGCAGCCAGAATGATGCCGGGAAGCATCCAGCGGGAGGTGCGTTCTGATTTGGGCCCGTTTTCTGAACCTGCAATTGGGGCGACAAGTGAAGCCATGTTTATCGTCTCAACCGGGGGAGTTGTAGAGCAGTTAAGGCGCAACGTTCGCCTCAAATGAATTAGACGGAGAATCGGCCTGCATGAGTACGTTGCCGTTGGCTTTGATCCGGGAATTCACAATGGCGAGCATTGGGTCGGGTGCAGGCGGATAAAGTCTTTGATTTGTTGACCAATATTGTTTGGGGCACCGATTCCCTCCAAACAGCGGACGTAGACTTTATGTGAACCAAATTTGGTTCAGAGGCCTGAGTGGGCCGGAGGATTCTGGATGAAATGCTGGAAAGCGGGTGCAGTGTGGATGGGCGTGTTAATGCTCGGATGTGCCGTGGGATTTACCCAGGGAACAGATGAGGAAGGGGTGAAGACCCGGCTGGAGCAAGTCGCCAGCTCGTATACGTCAGGGAACGCGTTCATGGGCACGGTGCTGGTCGTCAACGGCGATAAAGTGCTGCTGGACAAGGGCTACGGGATGGCGGACTTGGAATGGGGTAATGCCGACACGCCGGACGTGAAGTTCCGACTTGGCTCGCTGACCAAACAGTTCACCGCGACTCTGGTGCTGCTCCTCCAGGAAGACGGCAAGTTGAAAGTCGATGATCCGGTGAGCAAGTACCTACCGGATGCGCCGAAGACGTGGGAGAAGATCACGCTGGCCAATCTGCTGGGCCATACGTCGGGGATTCCCAGCTTCACTGATATGAAGGAATTCGGTGTTTGGCGGATGAGTCCGCACACGACAGATGAGGAATTGGCGCTTTTCCGCGACAAGCCGCTGGATTTTGAACCTGGCAGCAAGTTTGCGTACAGCAACTCAAACTTTGAGGTTCTTGGTGCGGTAATTGAGAAGGTGAGCGGCAAGAAATACAGGGACCTGTTGCGGGAACGCATCTTCGATCCGTTGGGGATGAAGGACTCGGGATTGGACACCGATGAGCTAATTCTTCCAAAGCGGGCACAGGGCTATATGCCAGGACCCGGCGGACTGGTGCTGGCGCGGTCTGAATCGATGACGGTGCCGTGGGCAGCGGGTTCAATCTACTCGACCACGGGCGATCTTCTGAAGTGGGAGCACGGGCTTTTCGGTGGCAAGGTGCTGTCCGGAGATTCGCTGAAGGCAATGACCACGCCGGGCAAGGGGAGTTATGGGTTCGGCTTGTTTATTGCTGACAAGGGCGGTCTGAAAGAGGTGAGCCACGGCGGCGGCATTGAGGGGTTCAACACCAACCTGATTTATGTGCCTGAGCGGCGAATCGCGGTGGTGGTGCTGAGCAACGTGAATGGAGCTGCACCGGGCACCATGGGCGACCAGTTGCTGGACGTGGTTTTGGGCAATCCTGTGGCGCTGGCCAACGAGCGGAAGGCGGTGCCGATTACGAAGGAGGAGCTGGCGAAATTTGCCGGTGTGTATGACCTGGCGCCAACATTCGCGATTACCTTTGCGGTTTCAGGCGACGCGTTGACCGCGCAGGGAACTGGACAGCCGGCATTTCCACTGATGTATGTGGGCGTCAAGGATGGGCATCCGCGATTCTTCACGGCGCAGGTGAATGCGGAGATCGAGTTTATTCCGGATGCGAGCGGCGCGTTCACGTCAATGGTGCTTCACCAGGCCGGACATGATGCACCGGCAAAGCGCCACTAGGCACGAAAACTAAAACGAATACGCCGGACAACGGGGAAGCTGTCCGGCGTTTTTGTTTTGGCAGAGTTTAGCGGTTCTTGGCGACTTCTTCGACGGTGACGGGATCGAGGAAGGGCATGGCGGCGCGCAGTTCCTTGCCGACGATCTCGATGGGGTGCTTGGCTTCAGCGTCACGGAAGGCCTGAAATTCCTTGCGGCCGGAGTTCTGGTCGGCGAGGAATCTCCTTGCAAATGACCCATCCTGGATTTCGGTGAGGATCTGCTTCATCGCCTTCTTGCTTTCGGCGTTGATGACGCGAGGGCCGGAGACGTAGTCGCCCCACTCGGCGGTGTCGGAGATGGAGTAGCGCATGTAAGCCAGGCCGCCGCGGTAGATGAGGTCGACGATGAGCTTGAGCTCGTGCAGGACCTCGAAGTAGGCGCTCTCCGGCTGATAGCCGGCTTCCGTGAGGGTTTCATAGCCAGCCTTGATGAGGGCGCTGACGCCGCCGCAGAGGACCGCCTGCTCGCCGAAGAGGTCGGTTTCGGTCTCTTCCTTGAATGTGGTCTCGAGAACTCCGGCGCGCGTGCAGCCGATGCCCTTCAGGTAGCTGAGATTGAGAGCGTGCGCGGTGCCAGTTGCATCCTGGTGGACGGCGATGAGGCCAGGGACTCCGCCGCCTTCGATGAAGACCTCGCGGACGCGATGGCCGGGAGCCTTGGGCGCGGCCATGCCCACATCAATTCCCTCCGCAGGGATGATGGTTTTGTAGTGGATGTTGAAGCCGTGGGCGAAGAGGAGCAGCTTGCCCGCGATTAAATTGGGGCCGATCTCCTCAGCATAGAGTTTGGCGGCGGTCTGGTCAGGAACCAGAACCATGACGACGTCGGCCCACTTGGTGGCTTCGCCAACGGTGACCACTTCAAGGCCGGCCTTCTGGGCCTTGGCGATGGACTTGGAACCGGCGGCGAGGCCTACCTTGACGTGAACGCCCGAGTCCTTGAGGTTGAGGGCGTGGGCGTGACCCTGAGAGCCGTAGCCGATAATGGCGACCTTCTTGGCCTGGATGAGAGAAAGGTCGGCGTCGTGATCGTAGTAAGTCTTGGCCATGATTTTTCTTGTTTTCCTTTGGGTGCGCCTGCACGGTTAGAGTTGATTTAAATTGTTTGGGTGAGGGGCGCGGGGGTGCTTACTCCGACTCGCCTGGGACTGTCTGTTCCAATGTTTCCACGGTCTCGGCATTGAGGTCCGCAGATTCTTCCAGGCTGGCCCCCATGGCTTTGAGGACGCGACTGGTGTGATGGCCGCGGCGCATGGTCATTTTGCCACTGCGGCAGATTTCGAGAATGCGGCCTTCGTCTTCGCGAAGCACCTCAATGAGGCCTTCAATCTTGCTTTCCACGCCGGTCATCTCAATCATCAGCGATTCCGACGTCAAGTCGACAATGCGAGCGCGAAAGACCTCAACCAGATCGAAGATCTGAGAGCGGTTACGGGGCGTGGCGGCAACTTTGATGAGCGCCAGCTCGCGCGTGACCGCTGGGTCCTTGGCGATGTCGTCTACATCAACGACATTCTCCAGCTTGTACAGGCTGGCGCGGATGCGGTGGCCGGCTTCAGCAGAGGCCTCGCAGACCAGGGTCAGGCGCGAGAGGCCGGGGCGCTCGCTGCGTCCGACGGTCAGCGAGTTGATGTTGATGTTGAGGCGGCGGAACAAGGACGCGACGCGGGTGAGCACGCCGGGCAGATCTTCAACGTATGCGACGAAGGTATGGAGCATGATGGCCTCTAGCTTTCATTTCTGAGCATCTAGCTTCTAGCCTGTGAGTGCCAGCGGTGAAGATTGTCCCTGGCAATACATGGCTAGAGGCTAGGAGCTAGAAACTGTTTTACAGCTCGTCGTGCGGTGACTCCTCAAGGGGGTCGTGTTCGGGGCGGCGGATCATTTCGTGAAGCGCAGCGCCGACGGGAATCATGGGATAGACCGACTCTTCCTTTTCGACTAAAAAGTTGAGCAGGAAGGTACCGGAAGCAGAGCGCGCCTGTTCTACGGCTGGCGCGACTTCAGAGCGTTTGCGAACGGCAAGACCGGGCAGGCCGTGCGCATCGGCGAGCTTGACGAAGTCGGGGCTGACGAGGGGAGTGGACTCGTAGTTGCGATCGTAGAAGAACTCCTGCCACTGGCGCACCATGCCGAGGTAGCCGTTATTAATGACGGCGATATTGATCTTGATCTTCTCCTGGACGATGGTGGAGAGTTCGGCAGCGGTCATCTGGAAGCCGCCATCGCCGACGACGACCCAGACTTCCTTTTCCGGGCAGGCGAATTTAGCGCCGATTGCCGCGGGCAAAGCGAATCCCATGGTGCCGAGGCCGCCAGAGGTGACGAGCGAGCGAGGCGTGTCGTGGTGGTAGTACTGCGCCTCCCACATCTGGTGCTGGCCCACATCAGTGACAACGATGGCATTCCCATCTGTGATGCGCCAGAGGTCGTGCATGACATGCGCGGCGTAAAGGTGGCCAGAGTCGGGAAGGTTTTTAATGTCATGGACAGAGGCATCGCCCTTGCTCTCGGAGATGGTCTTGAGCCACGCCGCACCGTCGCGGCTGCCGATGCGCGGGAGCAGCAGCTCCAGCACCTGGCGTAGGTCACCGATAAGCGCGACGTCGACCTTGATGTTTTTGTTGATCTCAGACGGATCAATTTCAATGTGAATCTTCTTGGCCTTGGTGGCGTAGGTTGCGGTGGAACCGGTAACGCGGTCGTCGAAGCGCATACCGCAGGCGATGAGCAGGTCTGCTTCCTGGATCGCGTGGTTGACCCACGATTCTCCGTGCATGCCCATCATGCCCATGTTGAGCGGGTGCGAGGCAGGAAAGGCGCCGAGGCCTAGCAGCGTCATGGCGACGGGAATTTGCGAGCGCTCAGCAAGGGTGCGCACCTGTTCCATGGCGCCAGACTCGGAGATACCATGGCCGGCGAGAATGACCGGGCGCTGCGCGTTGCGAATAAGCTCGGCGGCCTGCGCGAGGCCGTCATCATTAACGCTGAGCATGGGATGAGGGCGATAGGGACGCGGCTTGGCGGCAGCGAAATCGAAGATGGCCGAAGCCTGGAGCGCGTCCTTGGTGATGTCGACGTGCACTGGGCCTGGGCGGCCGGAGACCGCGATCTGAAATGCGGAACGGAGTGCCGCGGCCAGATCTTCCGGCTTGTTGATGAGGAAGTTGTGCTTGGTGACGGGCAGCGTGATGCCAGTTATGTCGACTTCCTGGAACGCGTCAGTACCGAGAACGCGGTTGGGCACGTTGGCCGTGATCGCAACAAGCGGAATGGAGTCAAGCATTGCCGTAGCAATACCGGTGACCAGGTTGGTGGCGCCAGGACCGCTGGTGGCCAGAGCCACTCCGACCTTGCCCGAGGCGCGAGCGTAGCCGTCGGCCATGTGCGATGCGCCCTGCTCGTGGCGGACCAGAACGTGATGAATCGGGAACTTGCGCAGCGCGTCGTAGGCCGGCAGGATCGCGCCTCCAGGGTAGCCAAAGACGGTGGTGACGCCTTCGCCTACCAGTGTGGCCCATAGGATCTCCGCGCCGGTGAGGCGGGTGGGTGTGGTCAGGTGGGCGTTAGCGGCTAGCGTGTTGTTGTCGGTTCCCATGGAAGACTCCTTTTGAGCTACTGGCTATTAGCCGCTTGCTCATTTCGGGTACTGCGATCTTGTTCGTCTCACCTCTAGCTTCGGGACTTTCGCTAGAGGCTAGAAGCTGTACTTACGTTGTTGCTCCTTCAGAAGCGGAGGTGACACGGTCAACATATTTGCGAAACACGCCTTGGGGCCAACGCAGGGCTGGAGGCGTGAAGCCTTTGAGACGGGCGGCGATTTCTTCTTGGCTTACTTCGAGAGTCAGCTTGCGATTGGGAATGTCGAAGTGGATGATGTCGCCCTCGCGAACTGCGGCGATGGGCCCGCCAACAAATGCCTCCGGGGCGACATGGCCTGCAGTGAAGCCGCGCGTCGCGCCGGAGAAGCGGCCGTCGGTAAGCAAGGCAACGTGCGCACTCAGTTCGGCATTCGAGGAGACAGCAGCGGTGACCTGGAGCATCTCTCGCATGCCGGGACCGCCCTTGGGACCTTCATAGCGGATGACGAGCACGTCTCCCGGTTTGATCTGGCCTGTTTGCACAGCGGCAAAGCAGTCTTCCTCGCATTCAAATACGCGCGCCGGGCCGCGGTGGTCGTAGCGGTTGGCGGCGGCTACTTTCATCACGCTGCCTTCCGGGGCGAGGTTGCCTTTGAGGATGACGAGGCCGCCGGTGGGCTTGATGGGATTGTCGAAAGTGTGAATGACGACCTGGCCGGGAGTTTCAACGGCAAGTGCGGCTTCTTCAGCGAGGGTGCGACCGCTGATGGTGAGAGTGGAGCCATCGGCGTGGCCGGCTTCAATGAGGCGCTTGGCCAGCAGGCGCGAGCCACCCGCTGCCTGGTAATCCGAGGCGACGAATTTGCCGGCGGGCGTGAGGTCGCAGATGAAGGGCGTGCGCTTGCTGATCACGTCAAAATCATCGATGGAGAGCGGGATTCCCATTTCGCGGGCGATGGCGATGAGGTGAAGAACCGCGTTGGTGGACCCGCCACTGGCGGCGACACTGGCAATGGTGTTCTCAAGTGACTTGCGGGTAATGATTTGCGAAGGGCGGCGGTTGGCGCGAACTGCGTCCATGAGGATGCGGCCGGCTTCGCGGGTGGCTGCACCCTTTTCTTTGGATGTGGCTGGAACGCCGGAGAGATAGATGGGGGAGATGCCGAGGATTTCACCGGACATGGCCATGGTGTTGGCGGTAAACTGGCCGCCGCACGCGCCTGCGCCGGGACAGGCGTTCGCTTCAAGTGCTTCAAGGCCGGCATCGTCAATGCGGCCGGCGGCGTGAGAGCCGATGCCTTCAAAAACATTCTGGATCGTGATGTCGATACCGTTGAGTTTTCCGGGAGCGATCGATCCTCCGTAGAGCATGAGGCCGGGAATGTCGAGGCGACAGAGCGCCATGATGATGCCGGGCATGTTCTTGTCGCATCCGCCGATTCCCACGAGGCCGTCAAAGAGGTTGCCGCGAGCAACCAGTTCGATGGAATCGGCGATGATTTCGCGGCTGACGAGCGAGGCTTTCATGCCTTGCGTGCCCATGGTGATTCCGTCGGAGATGGTGATGGTGTTGAACTCCATCGGCGTTCCGCCGGCTTCGCGAATGCCTTCCTTGAGCGCTTCGGCAACTTCGCGGAGATGAACATTGCATGTGCCGATCTCGGTCCATGTGTTGGCGATGCCGATGATGGGCTTGTGCAGATCTTCTTTCGCGAAACCGGAGCCGCGCAGGTATGAGCGGGCCGCGGCACGGCTCGGTCCTTCAGTCAACGGAATGCTTTGGCGCTTGCCTTCGATGGTCATTTGCTCGAAAACCTTGTTGAGCTTCTAGCTCCTAGCTTCTAGCTGCTAGCTTGTTTTTGTTGTTCGTTAATGTTGGCTCCTTCTTACTCTTGCCGGTGCAATTCGAAGTTGCGCTTCGAGCCCGAGGTAAAGAGCCAGCAGCTGGAAGCAGCTATTTCGCCTTGAGCCAACCTGCTTCGTCGTGCTTTGCTTCGAATGTGTTGAGCGCCGCTTCGTGACGTAGCGTAAGGCCGATGTCGTCAAGGCCTTCGATGAGACAGAACTTGCGGAACGGGTCTACGTCGAAAGTTGTGCTGAAGCCCTGGCTATCTGTGACTGTCTGAGCTTCAAGCGAGACGGTGAGTTGATAATTGGGGATCCTGGTTGCATTGTCGAGGAGCTGAGCCACCTGCTCTTCGCTGAGACGAACGAGGACGATGCCATTCTTGCCGGCGTTCGAGAAAAAGATGTCAGCAAATGTGGGAGCGATGACGACGCGGAAGCCAAAATCCGAGAGAGCCCAGGCGGCGTGCTCGCGGCTGGAGCCGCAGGCGAAGTTCTTGCCTGCGATGAGGATCTGCGCGCTCTTGTAGCGCGGATCGTTCAAGACGAAGGCCGGGTCGGGATCTCCCGACGCGGTGCGACGCCAGTCGAAGAAGAGGAAGTCGCCGTAACCCGTGCGCTCAATGCGCTTGAGGAACTGCTTGGGAATGATCTGGTCGGTATCGACGTTGGTGCGGTCGAGGGGCGCGGCCAGTGCGGTCAATGTGCGAAAGGGTTGCATTATGCCTTAACCTCTTCATGAACGTGCCAATTGCGGATGTCGACGAAGTGGCCGGCGATGGCGGCAGCGGCGGCCATCTCGGGCGACACAAGGTGAGTGCGGCCACCGCGGCCTTGGCGGCCTTCAAAGTTACGGTTGCTGGTGGAGGCGCAACGCTCACCCGGCGAAAGAATGTCTGGATTCATCCCAAGGCACATGGAGCAGCCAGGTTCGCGCCAGTCGAAGCCGGCTTCGATGAAGACTCGATCGAGGCCTTCGGCTTCCGCCGCTGCTTTGACCGCCTGGGAACCGGGGACGACCATCGCACCTACGTGCGTTGACACCTTGTAGCCGGCCGCAATGCGGGCTGCGGCGCGGAGATCTTCGAGGCGCCCATTGGTGCAGGAGCCAATGAAGACGCGGTCGATGACGACCTCTTCAAGCGGCGTACCGGCCGTGAGATTCATGTATTCAAGAGCGCGCTCGAGGTCTTTGCGTTGCTGTTCGTTGGGCGCGGCGGCCGGGTCGGGTACGGACGAGGTAATGGGCGCCACCATGCCCGGGCTGGTTCCCCAGCTGACATACGGAACAAGAGTGGCGGCATCGATGACGAGTTCGCGATCGAACACAGCGCCTGGGTCGGTGGGGAGCTCGGACCATTCACGCACTGCTTCGTCCCAGGCTGAGCCGGTCGGGCTGAAGCGTCGGCCTTTCAGATAGGCATAGGTCTTTTCATCGGGAGCAATCATGCCGCCGCGGGCACCGGCTTCGATGCTCATATTGCAGACGGTCATGCGGCCTTCCATGGAAAGGGCGCGGATAGCGGAGCCTGCGTATTCGATGACGCAGCCTGTGGCGCCGTCGGTGCCAATCTGGCCGATGATGGCCAAAATAATATCCTTCGCCGTGACGCCCTGCGGCAGGTTGCCTTCGACGGCGATGCGAAAGGTCTTCGGCTTAGATTGCGGTAGCGTTTGCGTGGCGAGAACATGCTCGACTTCGCTGGTGCCTATGCCGAACGCGAGTGCGCCAAATGCGCCGTGGGTACTGGTATGCGAGTCGCCGCAGACGATGGTCATGCCGGGCTTGGTGATGCCCAGTTCGGGACCGATGACATGTACGATGCCTTGATCGCGCGAGTTGACGTCGTAGAGCTCGACGCCGAAGTCTGCGCAGTTCTTGCGCAGCGCGGCGATTTGCGTGGCCGCGATCTGGTCGACGATGTTGAGGCGGCCCTCCAGGGTGGTCGGTACATTGTGGTCCACAGTGGCGATGGAACGGTCGGGGCGGCGGACCTTGCGGCCAGCGAGGCGCAGGCCTTCAAAGGCTTGCGGCGACGTGACCTCGTGCAGGAGTTGCAGGTCGATGTAGAGCACGGCGGGCTCGCCCCGGGGCTCGACGACCACATGCTTTTGCCAGACTTTTTCAAATAACGTTTTTGGTTCGGTGCTCATTTGACTCCCTAAAGTTGATAGCTGCTAGCTCTGTCTTGCCGATCGAAAAATGTTTCTGACTCTTCAATTGCCATTTCTTTCTGTCGATGCCACGTGCTCCACCATGAATAGCTGGAAGCTAGGAGCTAACAGCTAGAAGCTGGGTCTTTACGGTTTCGCGAACTTTTGCGCCCATCTCTGTAGTTGATAAGACGGCAAACCCTTGCGGATTCGAGCGGGCCAAGTCAGGTGTGCGGCAGCCTTGCTCGAGGACCTTTCGAACTGAGGCTTCAATGGCTGCAGCTTCGGCCTCGAGGCCGCCTGAATGGCGCAGAATGAGCGCGCCGGTCAGAATGGCGCCGAGTGGATTGGCAAGGCCCTTGCCGGCGATGTCGGGCGCGGAGCCGTGGACCGGTTCATACAGATTGACCTTGCCGCCGATGGTGGCGGAGGGCAACATGCCGAGCGAGCCGGTGATGACGGCGGCTTCGTCGGAGAGGATGTCGCCGAAGAGATTCTCAGTGACGACCACGTCGTAGCTGCCCGGCTGGTTCATCAGGTGCATGGACATGGCGTCGACATACTGATGCTCGAGCGTGACGCCGGGAAACTCGGTGGCGACCTCGTTCACAGCGGCGCGCCATAGCTGAGAGACTTCAAGGACGTTGGCCTTGTCGACACTGGTTACCTTATTGCGGCGCTTGGTGGCCAACTGGAATGCGATGCGGGCTACGCGGACGACTTCTGCTTTGGTGTAACGCATGGTGTTCCAGGCTTCATTTGTGTCGCGATTCCACTCGCGTGGTTGGCCGAAGTAGAGGCCGCCGAGAAGTTCCCGGACGAAGAGGATGTCGGCGCCGTCGACGATTTCCGGGCGCAATGGGCTGTTGACGGTGAGCTCCTTGAAGGCGAAGGCGGGGCGGAGATTCGCATAGCCGCCGAGCGCGGCGCGAATCTGCAGGAGCCCGGCTTCAGGGCGCTTATCGGGAGCGAGAGAGTTGAACTCGTTGCCGCCAACCGCGCCGAGGAGGACAGCGTCGGAGTCGAGGGCCGCGGCGAGGGTGTCAGCGGGAAGAGGTGTGCCGTCCTGCACGATAGCTACGCCGCCAATGCGCTTTGCATCGAACTCAAATGTGTGGCCGCCAAGGGACGCGACTTCGCGCAGGACTGCGACTGCTTCGTTTGTGACTTCGGGGCCGATGCCGTCGCCGGCGGTGACTAGAATCTTCAGCTTCATGATGGATCTTTCCAGTTGTCAGTAGTCAGTGATCTGATGTCAGTTGGTGCTCAGTCCAATTCGGAGACCGGCTCGCGGCGGGTTTCGCGGATCTTGTCGGGTAACAGGCCGACGAGGTCCTGGTCGTAGATGTTCTTCTTGCGGTCGGCGAGGGCAACGAAGCGGTAGTAGGTCTGCTGCAGTTCCTCGCGGGTTAGGGTAAAGCCGAGCTGCTCCAGGCGATGGCGAAGAGCGGCGCGGCCGGAGTGTTTGCCGAGGACCAGATGTGTCTTGGCGACGCCGACAAGGGTGGGCGTCATGATCTCGTAGCAAAGCGGGTTGGCCAACATTCCGTGCTGATGGATTCCGGACTCGTGGGCAAAGGCGTTGTCGCCCACGATGGCTTTGTTGGGTGAGGGCCGGAAGGTGATGATCTGGCCGAGCACCTGACTTGTGGGGTAGAGATTCTCAAGCTTGATGTTGGTGGAGACGCCGTAGCGGTCTCCGCGGACATAGAGGGCAGCGGCGATTTCTTCAAGGGCCGCGTTGCCGGCGCGTTCGCCGATGCCGTTGATGGTGCATTCGACCTGTCGCGCACCATTCTGAATGGCGGCCAGGGAGTTGGCTACGGCGAGGCCGAGGTCGTCATGGCAGTGCGAGGAGAGGATGATGTTTGCAGCGTCGATGGCGGGAACGCGCTCACGCACCTCGGCAAACATGCGGCCGTATTCCTCGGGGGTGGAGTAGCCAACAGTGTCTGGCATGTTAATGGTGGTGGCTCCAGCTTCAACTGCGACGCGGACCATCTCGACAAGGAAGTCTCGGTCGGAGCGGGTGGCATCTTCAGGCGAGAACTCGACATCCTCGACGTGGGTGCGGGCGAGACGAATGGATTCGGCGGTGAGGTCGAGAGCTTCCTGACGGCCGATCTTGAGCTTGTACTCGAGATGCAGATCGCTGGAGGCGAGGAAGATATGGATGCGGCTGCGGTCGGCGAACTGCAAGGCGCGAGCAGCCATTTCGATGTCTTCGGTCTTCGCGCGGGCAAGGGAAGCGATGCGCGGCTTGCGGATGGCCTGGGTGATGGTGGCGATGGCCGCGAAGTCGCCCTCGGAGGCCATGGCGAAGCCGGCCTCGATGATGTCCACGCCCAAGTCTTCGAGGGCATGGGCCATGGTGAGCTTTTCCTGCGTGGTCATGCTGCAGCCGGGAGACTGTTCGCCATCGCGTAGGGTGGTGTCGAAAAAGCGAACGTGACTTGAGCGATCTGAGTTCATGGTTTCGCCTGCCAGGGGAAGCTTCCTGCCAACTTAGCCAGTGTCTCGCACTTGGGGTATATAAGGCAAAGTTATTATTCTTGGGGAAGCGATTAGAATTGCTTATACTGCAGTGGGCAGCAAGGAGTTGTCAGTGGGCAGGAAGTCTTTGCACTGCCGGCGCTTGGTGGATTTCCGTGGTTGAGGCTCCAGGATGGAGGATTCACAACCAGCTTAGAGCCCGGTCCTCGGCATCCGGATGGTTACTGACCACTGAGCACAGACCACTGTCTCTTGGAGGTTTCAATGGAACTGAGTCAGCTGGAGACATTTCTGGCGGTGGCGGAAGAGCGAAGCTTCTCAAGGGCGGCGGTCCGGCTGCATCGCACGCAACCGGCAGTGAGCCAGGTGATCCGCAAGCTGGAGGCGGCGGTAGGCGAGACTCTCTTCGACCGCGCGGCGCGGGACGGATCTCTGACCGCGGCGGGCGTGCTGCTGCGCGACTACGCTTTACGGCTCCTGGCGCTCAGGCGAGAGGCGGCCAGTGCGCTGGATGAACTGAAGAGCCTGGAGAGAGGGCGGCTGCAACTGGCGGCGAACGAGTACACATGCATGTACCTGCTGCCGGCCATCGATCAGTTCAGGCGCGAGTTTCCGCATGTGAGCGTGACCGTGCACCGGATGCTTGCCTCGCACATTCCGGATGAGCTGATGCTTCGCACATTCGAACTGGGGATGATTTCGTTTCGTCCGAACCCGGCGCTGTTTCGGACGATCGCAGTTTATGGAGACAGCCTGGCGCTCATTGTGAGCCCAAGTCATGCATTGGCCAGTGCGGCGAGGGTTTCCATCAAGGACCTGGGGGAGGAACTCTTTGTGGCGCACAATGTGACATCGCCTTTGCGGCAAAAGGTGATCGAGGCATTTCAGCACTATCGGACGCCATTGAACATGCAGATTGAGCTGCCGACGATCGAGGCGATCAAACGGTTTGTTTCAATGGGCAACGGAGTGGCGTTGGTTCCACATTTGACGGTGGCACGTGAGCTTGAGACCGGGGACCTGGTGAGGATTCCTGTGGATGAGCTGGAGGTGAAACGGGTGCTGCGCCTGGTCCATCGGCGGCAAGCGACACTCTCATATGCTGCCAGGGCGTTCTTGCGCACGATTCGCACGCTCGCCAAGGAACAGGGTCCACCGTTTTACTATCAGGTTGAGAGGACGGGCTGAAACGGCCATGATTGGAGGTGGAAAGGCGGGTTTTCTGCAAGGGAAGGCACCCGTTTGATGCGCGATGCGTCTATAACCTGAAATGTTCCTTCAATGCAGCTTTCGGCCCCGGCCCGTTCTGGCCATTTACAATTCTGAAAGCGGGGCCCGGCTTGAACCGGCGCACCGGATTCGACAAGCTCGTTGCCAGCCGGACGGTTGTGCAGTGGTGAGGTTCAGGACTGAATGAAGAAGATCGCCTTAATAGCATTTCTGCTGGCCTTTAGCGTGGCCGCAGGCCACGCCCAGGAAAGCCGCCAAGACATCAGTATCAGCGGAATCGGGCTCATTGAGCCATTCATCGCTTCGCAAACCGATGTTCAGGTCCACTCCAACTACGCATTGGGCGCGTTGGCTAGCTACCGTTTCATGCTCACGCCCTCAATTGCGCTCGAGGGTAACTACGGCATTACGTACCAGAACAAGATTCACTACTACGTCAACCCCAACAATTACCAAGTGGCTACCCGCACCCAGGAGATGTCGGGAGAGGTTGTGAAGACATTCAACTTCAGGAAGTTCAACCCATTTCTTGAAGGCGGGCCAGCTGCATTTATTTTTCTGCCCATCCGCAACACGGGGACCACAAACCTCGACGTTCGGCGGCAAACGACAGTTGGAGCGGTGTACGGCGCCGGGTTCGCGTACGAGATCAGCCCAAGCTTCGACATACGAGCGGAGTATCGCGGCATGATCTCGCCCGTACCGACGTTTGACGACACGCAGCTGAAGACGAACAAGTGGTACAACATTTACGTTCCCACGATCGGAGTCGCTTACCACTTCTAAAGTTTCTAATGAATCTTTATGCGAAAGAAAAGGGACGGGCTATGCCCCCTCGCTTTTCTTTCGCAGTGTGTAGCCGGGAACGTAACTACTGGCCGGAAGAGTCATCGGGCCATGAGGATCGAACGCATCTGATGAACTGCTTGAGGGATCCGTTCTGGTGGTGTGCTGCCAAACCCAAGGATGAAGCCGTGTCGGGGTTTGTCACCCTGATAAGAAGGCGAGAGCGGCCAGAGCCAAAGTCTTTCGCGGCCAGCTCTGGCTGAGATTTCCATGTCATTGAGGCCAGCGGGCAGGGTCATGGCAAGGTGCATGCCGGCTTCAGCGCCGTGCACTTCAAACCCTTCCCTGGCAGGAAATTCCGAGCTCAGACTTTCAATCAAGGCGGTTCGGCGTTGCTGATACAGCTGCCGCATTTTACGGATGTGCCGTGTGAAGTGGCCATCGTTGATGAAGTCCGAAAGGACCTCCTGATAGAGGTAGGCGGGGAAGATGTCCATAGCAAAGCGGACTGCGACAAATCGATCAACCAGATCGCGGGGAATCACCATATAGCCGAGGCGCAGTGATGGAAACAAAACCTTGCTAAAGGTTCCGATGTAGATGACGCGCGAATTCATATCCAACCCATGCAACGATGGGACGGGAAGGCTCTCATAGCGATATTCACTGTCGTAGTCATCTTCGACGATCCAGGCGCCGGCACTCTGAGCCCAATTGAGGAGTTGAATGCGGCGTGACGCACCCATGGTGGACCCAAGCGGGTACTGGTGCGAGGGAGTGACGAAGGCAGCTCTCGCCTTTGGAGCGCGCTTTATGGCAAAGTTGACATCCATTCCCTCCTGATCCACCGGCACCGGGACGACGCGGCAGCCGGCAGCATTCAAGACGATGTGCTGGAGGGGATAACCGGGTTCCTCGACCCATACGGCGTTTCCGGGGTCGAGGAGTACGCGTGAGGTAATATCGATGGCCTGCTGCGATCCAGAGACCACCATGATCTGATCAGGTTCACATTTGACTCCGCGCGCGGTGCGCAGATAGCTGCAAATCGCGGTGCGGAAACGCTCCGATCCGCGAGGATCGACATGGTGGACCGCGCTTGCATGGGGATTTCGAGTGTGGCGGACGACCAGATTCGACCAGATTCTGAAGGGAAACTGGTCCAGCGCCGGCTGGTGAACGCCAAACGAACCCCATCCTCGCAGCCTGGGCGAATAGGTAAACAGAGGAAACAGGGAGGAACGGCGCGCGACGGGACGCGGACCGGACGGAGTCGGTTCCGCGTTGTCGGAAGACTGCATGACAGACATGAGCTGCTCCGGGAGAGACGCGGATACAAATGTGCCCGCACCGACGCGGCTTTCAAGGTAACCCTCTGCGAGCAGCTGCGCATATGCATTGAGGACAGGAAAGCGGGAAACGCTGAGTGTAGAGGTCAAATCTCGGCTTGAGGGAACTTTCTGGCCTGGAATCAAGTCACCGCTGAGGATTGCGGCGCGATATCCGTCGTAGATCTGTTTATGGAGAGGCGTGGGCGCTTTGCGGTCGACGGCAAGCGCGGGCATGGTTCCCTGCAACGAAGTCTTCACAGGTTGCAGTATAGTGGCTCGCATAAAGCGTCAACAAGTGGCTATGGTCACTGACCACTTATAAAAGCGAAATTTGATGTGGGAAGGTGTATGCATTGGGAAAGGTTGGTCCCATAAAAGGCAACGGCGATGATTTTGCGGCTAGTTGCAGATTTCGATTGCATGGTCGCCGCCCTTCGGAACGCTGAATTTAGTTCAATTCAAGATCTGCAACCCAAAAGGATATCGAAATGACATCCACCTCTGCGCCAGATGCGGTTCGAGGCTCGAGGATTCTATTGCCGATCTTTGCTGGCGGCTTGACGGCAGGGGTTCTGGACATGACGAGCGCCTTCGTCACCTTCGGGCCGGGCGTGCCTCGGGCGATCGCCGGCGGTCTGCTTGGGAGGGAGGCTTTCCAAGGTGGCTGGGAGGTCTATGTTCTTGGGTTTGCACTTCATTTTCTTATCGCGATCTCCGCTGCCGCGATCTACTGTGGGTCAAGCCTGAAGCTGACGTTTCTCAAAGAAAACTTCGTGGTATGCGGCTTGTTCTTTGGCATCGCCATCTACCTTGTGATGAACCTGCTTGTGTTGCCTCTGTCGGCACTCCACGTGGCTCACCCAATCGCGCTTCACGACCTGATCCAAGGGTTGCTGGTGCACATGTTCCTGATTGGGCTTCCAATTTCCATCAGCTTGCGGATTTTCTCGAAATAGCTTTAGGCACTGGTCGACCCAAAGAAAGTTCTTGCGTACCGGACAAAAGTGCGCAGCTTCCGGACCGAGGTAAACCGATGACCGTTGAATTCTTCTTCAAGCAAGGCAGGCTGTTCTTCGCGATAGCGATTGCCGCATTTGGCGTGGAGAATCTGATTTGGGCACACTCAACGGACCCCTTTCTACCCGAGATTCCGTGGGTTCCAAGCTGTCCGGCGTTGGGCTATTTGATGGGTGTGGCGCTGCTCGCGGCCAGCGTGAGCATTGCGGCAAACCTTCGAGCCTGGCTGGGGGCGACCTTACTCGGCTTTCTCTTCTTGTTGTGCTTTCTGTCTCTTCAGATAGCGAGAGTGGCGGCTGCTCCGTTGGATGTGGGTGTTCGCACGTGCGCGTTTGAGACGCTCACGATGTGTGCCTCGGCCTGGATGCTGGCTGCATTGACTCCGGCGGGCGGAGAGCTTTCGCGAGGGAAGAGAGTGATGAATGGCTTATTGCATTCCGGACGCTATTTCTTTGCGATCTCCATGATCGTGTTCGGCATCGATCATTATTTTGTTTTCAACTTTATCGTGAGTCTGGTTCCACCCTGGATTCCGGGAAGCGGCTGGTTTTGGGCTCATGTGACTGCAATTGGGTTCATTGCAGCGGGAGTGAGCATCTCGGTGCGACGGCTGGATCGATGGGCGGCGGGCATGCTGGGGTTGATGTTTTTTCTCTGGTTTCTGCTGCTTCATGCGCCCAGGGTGCTGAGCTACCCGCGTTGCCTTGATCCGGATGAGTGGTCGAGTGCGTTTATTGCACTGGCGGCGTGCGGAGGCGCATGGATTTTGGCGTGGTCGATCCCCGCAAAGTCTTCCACCGGGTTTGGCGACAATCAAGGGATGCGTTAGTTGCTGTTCACGCCTCCCTTTTGAATTGCTGGACTTTTGGCCATCGTGCGATCTCTTTTGTTCGAGATTTGGGCAGCCGGCTAATACCGAATCGTCTAAGCCTCGGTCGGCAGAGGTGGGCGGCATCTCAAGTTTGAGAGTCGGGCGCTCGGGCCAGGCTTTCGCCTCAGTGGCTCATTGGAGCCTATGCACCCGCTGACGGGCGATCAAAGGTCCATTTCCAGGCGCGTCTTCATTGTTCGAGCGATTGCATTGCCATAACGTCCCGGAATGGCGTTCTCAGCATGAAATATTCGTTGATTGGGCGATCGTCTGTCAGTGTGGGTGTCGCAGGGGAAAGCGCGATGATGTCGTCGATAGACCTCTCGTGACCGAGCAAGAGATTGATCTGTTGGTCTGGCGACGCAGCCGGTCCCCATTCCATCATGTCGGACACTGCTCCCGGGGGCATCCTTTCTACCAGTTCCGCGGCAGTGCGCACCGGAATGGGGTGATCACTCGCCAGGAAGTGCCAGCCTCCGCCTTCAATCCCGGGAAAGACACGGACAAATGTGAACGAACTCTTGATGGCACGAGCTACGGCGGCCTTGGTGGGCGCGTCAGCCGCGGGAAGCCATTGTTGCAAGATGCCGCCCGGCTCCAGTCGCTGCCTGGCCACAGTGTAAAAATCTCGCGAATAGAGCAAGCTTGAGCCTGCCGTTTGCACTGGCGGCGGTGGATCCAAAATTATGGCGTCGTACTTAGCGGGGGAGCGCTCAAGGAATCGACGTCCATCGTCGATGACCACATGCGCGAAGGGCAACGCCATCAGCTGCGAAGCATCTTCATGGTAGAAGCTGAAGAGACGCGGGACGCTGGGCACGAGTTCGACGACTGTCGTGGAAATGTTCCAGCGGGTGGCCGAGCGGAACGTAGTTCCCATGCCAAAGCAAATCACCAGGGCGCTGCGTGGCGTGTGGTCGAGTGACGCCAGCGTCATGTGCGCCATCATCTTGGTGATCGGAGTCAGATAGGTTACTCCCATCCCATTCACCAAAAGCCGCCGCTCCTTACCCAGCCCACAGGCGATCACGGTTGCGGTCGAGTCGCGCAACTCCCTGCGAACAGGGAACTGGTTCCCGAAGTCCTTCGTTGCCAGGAAGATGGACATCGCGACCACCAGAGTCGCGTAACCTGCTGCGCGGCTGAACATCTGATAGCGAGGTGCATAGCCAGCGGAGAACGCCATGGCGAACCACGGAAGGGCAAGCAGCAGCACCGACCAGTGCTCGCCCAGCAGCGGTAGCAACAGAAATCCGCAGACAAGCGGTCCCAGGATGCACCCCGCCACGTTGATGGCATAAGCATGCCCGGCCCGGTCAGGATCACCTCCGGACCACCGGTCCACGAGCATGGGTGTGAGGAACCCGGTCATCCCGGCAAAAGGCATGACGCCCACGAAAACACGTGCCACCAGGTGCAATGGAACGCGAGTGTCAGCAGTGAACAGTGGCAGTACTCCCAGCAGCGCCAGCGATATCCAGGTCAGGCGGCTCTCGAGCATGTGGTTACGGCTCCAGATGCGGTAAATCTGCGAGCCCACATAGGTGGCCAACAGGTAGCCGACCAGGATCATGCCAAAGGAATAAACAACTGGACCGACATACGGCGTGAAGAGCCGAATCCAAATCAGCTCCATGCCCATTGTGGCGAGTCCCGTGGTGAACAGCAGCACCAATATTCCTCTGTCGCAGATGATGGGGCCGGCCAAAGCTTGGATAGGATTTGTGGAGCGAGGCTGAGACGAACGAGCTGAGCGTGACACCAGAAAGGCTGAGACGGCGATGATTCCATTCAGAGCCGCACCGACCAGCAGGGTCCTATGAAACCCGAGGGGCTCGATGAGGAGCAACGGAAGGAACGACCCCAGCACCGCGCCCAGTACATTGGCGAGATAGAGGAAGCTGAATGAGCGGCTATCGTTTTCCCGATGGCACGAGCGGATTGCAAACATGGCCACCGGAATGGTTGCGCCCATGCAAGCGCAAAACGGGATCATGGTCGCCGAAAGCCAAAAACCTGCGATCAGGTAATACGAGACCGAAGAAACGGTAGCGTGGTTTGCAAGAGCCTCCAGCAGTCGATGTCCCCAAACTAGTTCTGCGGGAACCACGAAGGCGGACAACCCGATCATGGACTCTAGCAGGCCGTAGAGTTGCAATGGATGAAACGTAATGCGGTCTCGGTAGCGACGAAGCAGAGCTCCTGCAATGAGGGCCCCCGCTCCCAGTCCCGCCATAAATACTGAAAGGACGATCGAGGTGAGAGCCGTGGTTACCCCAAACTGCGCCATCGACAGACGTAGCCATATAAGTTCGCAAAGAATGCTGCAGAACCCGGAGATGAAAAAGAAACAGAAGAACCAAGCCATGCATAGCCCTTTCGGAGGGGAATTCGAGATCGGACTCGAGAATCGGCACAGACTACCGACCGCGGATTCGCTGACACCGCAAGGGGAGATTGGCTATTGACTCTCATAAACAGTTAGACGAATTCTCATTCCCCGAGAGACTTCACCGGGATAGGTATTCATAACTTAGAGCATTTCTCCTATTGCTGTAGAGCATTAAATGGGAGTCTGAACCAGGCTTTTGCATCGTCGGCGGTGAGCAGCGGGAGCAGTTCTGCGATGGCCTGATCGAGTGCTTCTTTGGTTCGC
>Ga0182018_10001086_pt1 | contig 32605 bp, 24 predicted proteins | sample 812P2MmetaG_FD_120490 | JGI IMG/M metagenome (GOLD analysis project Ga0182018, IMG submission 120490) | Permafrost microbial communities from Stordalen Mire, Sweden - 812P2M metaG | ecosystem: Environmental > Terrestrial > Soil > Wetlands > Permafrost | place: Sweden: Stordalen | collected...
ACGCGCCGGGCAATCTCCGCCGAAGAGGTAAAGTCCCCACCCCACGCTTTTAAAAAATGAAAAATTTCCCGCTCGTCCGCATCCATGGCATGAACCTCGCAGAAAAAGCCGCCGCCGTCGAGACATTAAACCGCGTCATTTGAGTTTCGCCGCGATGAACTGCTCCAATTTCACCGCGTCGGCATTGAACAAACGGATTCCCTCGGAAGTTTTTTCCGTCGCCATCGCATTCTCGTTGAGCAGCCAGCGGAATTTCTTTTCGTCCAGCGGGATCTTTTCGATTTTGCTGTCGCGCGCAAGTTCGGGACTCAATTTGCGCGGGAGCGGCGCGGTGCTTTTCTGCAATTCGCCGAGCAGTTGCGGGCTGATGGTCAGCAAATCGCAGCCGGCGAGTTCCTGGATTTCCCCGACGTTGCGGAAGCTCGCGCCCATGACTTCCGTCGCGTAGCCGAATTTTTTGTAGTAGGCGTAAATCTCCTTCACCGAAATCACGCCGGGGTCTTCGGCGGGCGCGAAATCTTTTTTCTCCTTCGCCTTATACCAGTCCATGATCCGCCCGACAAAAGGCGAAATCAATTTCACCTTTGCCTCCGCGCACGCGATGGCCTGCGCGAGCGAGAACAACAAGGTCAGATTGCAGTTGATGCCTTCGCGCTGGAGAATTTCCGCCGCGCGGATGCCTTCCCACGTCGAGGCGATTTTGATGAGGATGCGTTCGCGCGGAATTCCCTGCCCCTTGTAAAGCTCGATGAACCGGTGTGCCTTGGTGACGAGCGCGTCCGTGTCGAAAGATAAATTCGCGTCCGTCTCCGTCGAAACGCGGCCCGGAACGATTTTCAAAATCTCGATGCCGAACAAAACCATCAAATCGTCGAGAACATGAGCCAGCAATTCTTTGCCGGCGAAGTTCGCCTTGTTGTCGGCGATGGCCTTTTCCAAGAGAAATTTGTATTCCGGCATCTGCGCCGCCTTCAAAATCAGCGACGGATTGGTCGTGGCATCGCGCGGTGCGTATTGCTTGAGCGTCACGAAATCGCCGCTATCAGCGACGACGACGGTGAACTGTTTGAGTTGGTCGAGTTGGTTGCTCATAAATTTTGATTTACAAAATACCCTTGCGCCACACGATGGCAAACTTTTTGACACTGCGCCAGTATTGCTTAAACTGCGCGCGAATTTCTTTATGCCCACACATTATCTCGCTTGCGACCTCGGCGCGGACAGCGGACGCCTCATGCTCGGCACGCTCGCCGACGGGAAAATTTCCCTGGAGGAACTGCACCGCTTCCCCAACGGCCCGGTGAAAACCTCCGGTGCGTTGCACTGGAATTTCGCCGGCCTGCTGGAACAATTGAAGGCCGGCCTGGCCAAAGCCGCCGCGCGCCAGCTGCCCATCGCCAGCATCAGCACCGACTCATGGGGCGTGGACTATGTGCTTTACGACGAGCGCGGCCTCGTCATGCAGCCGGTCTGGTGCTACCGCGATTCGCGCACCGCCAGCGGCGTCGAAAATGCGCGGGCGAAAGTGGACTGGCCGGCGACCTACGTCGAGACCGGCATCCAGTTCATGTCGCTCAACACGATTTACCAGCTCGCCGCCGAACCGCCCGAACGCCTCGCCAAGGCGAAACAACTGATTCTTCTCGGTGACGCGGTGAATTATTTCTGCTCCGGCATCGCGCGCAACGAAGTTTCCCTCGCCAGCACCACGCAACTTTACAATCCGCAGACTAAAATGTGGTCGAAGAAATTGCTGGACGCGCTGAAACTGCGCGAGGAAATGTTCGCGCCGATTTGTCCATCCGGCACGCGGCTCGGCCCGTTGAAAAAAAATCTCGCCACCGAAACCGGCCTGCCGCAGATCGAAGTTATCGCGTCCTGTTCGCACGACACCGGCGCGGCGGTCGCCGCCGTTCCCGCCAGCGGCGGGAACTGGGCTTACTTGAGTTCCGGCACCTGGTCGCTCATGGGCGTTGAATGGCCGAAACCTGTCATCAACGATCAGGCGCGTTCGCTCGGCTTCACGAACGAGATCGGCTTCGGCGATTCCGTCCGCCTGCTCAAGAACATCGTCGGCCTCTGGATCGTTCAGGAATGCCGCCGTCACTGGACGAAGGAAGGAAAAAAATACGATTTCGTCGCGCTGGAAAAACTGGCCGCCGATGCGCCGCCGTTCATCTCGCTCATCAATCCCGACGACCCGCGCTTTTTGAGTCCCGACAACATGCCCAGGCGCATCGCCGAATTTTGCGAGGAAACCGGCCAGCCCGCGCCCGCGAGCCACGGCGCGTTCATGCGCTGCATTTACGAGAGCCTCGCGCTTTTTTACCGCGTCACGCTGCGGCGCATCGAACGGCTCACCGGGAAAAAAATCGAGCGCCTGCACATCGTCGGCGGCGGCAGCAAGGATATGATGCTGAACCAATGCGCCGCCAACGCGCTGAAAATTCCCGTGCTTGTCGGTCCGACCGAATGCACCGCGCTCGGCAATGTTTTGGTTCAAGCCATCGCGCTCGGCCACATCGAGTCGCACGCCGCCGCACGCGAAGTCGTGCGGAATTCCTTTGCGTTGAAAACCGTCACGCCGCAGGATTCCGCGCAATGGGACGCCGCCGCCACGCATTTTGAAAAATTGTTGCGCTGAAAAAAGAATTTATGATTTGCGATTTTTGATTTATGATTTTTCCGGCAATCGCAATCGTAAATCGTAAATCAAAAATTCATGAACACCATCCCCGGTTTTCGCTCCGTTCCGCGCACCGGCGTGATTTACGTCACGCACGAAGCCACGCGCCACGGATTTTCCTACGGCAATCCTGCATGGGCGAATCTCGGTCAAGGCTCGCCTGAAACCGGCGACCTTCCCGGCGCGCCGCCGCGCGTCACCGAAGTCACCGTTTCCGAAGCCAGCCGGCAATACGGCCCGGTCGCCGGCAACAAGGCGCTCTGCCAGGCCGTCGCCGATTTTTACAACGCCACCTATCGTCGGGGAAAAAAGTCCCGCTACACCGCCGACAACGTCAGCATCGCCAGCGGCGGACGCCTCGCGCTCACGCGCCTCGCCAGCGCGCTCGGCAACATCAACATGGGCCATTTCATCCCCGACTACACGGCCTACGAGGAATTATTGAGCGTGTTCAAGGCCTTCACGCCGATTCCCATTTTGCTCGAAGCCAAAAGCAGCTACAAAATCTCGCCCGCCGATTTGAAAGAGGAAATTCTTGGGCGCGGCTTGAGTGCGCTGCTCGTCAGCAATCCGTGCAATCCCACCGGCCAGTTGATGGAAGGGAAGGAATTGTCCGCATGGTGCGGACTTGCGCGCGAATGTCAGTGCTCGATGATCTTCGACGAATTTTATTCGCACTACATTTATATGAACGGGAAAACGTCGAAACCGAAAATGGTTTCCGCCGCCGAGTTTGTTGACGATGTGGACAAAGACCCGATTGTCGTTGTGGACGGGCTGACGAAAAACTGGCGTTATCCGGGCTGGCGCATTAGTTGGACGCTTGGACCGAAAGCCGTGATTGAAGCCATCGCCAGCGCCGGTTCATTTCTCGACGGCGGCGCGAATCATCCGTTCCAAAACGCCGCGCTGCCGCTGCTCGACCCGAAAAATGCCGCCGCCGAAACGCTCGCCATCCAGAAACATTTTGGAAAAAAACGCGCGTTGCTATTATCGCGGCTGAAAAAACTGGACATCAGCGCGGATGCCTCGCCCGCCGGCGCGTTTTACGTCTGGGCGAACCTGGCCAAGCTGCCGAAGCCGCTCGACGACGGCATGAATTTCTTCCGCGAAGGGCTGAAGGAAAAAGTCATCGTAGTGCCCGGCGTGTTTTTTGACGTAAACCCCGGCAACCGCCGCACGCACGCGCGCTACAAAAATTACTGCCGCATCAGCTTCGGCCCGGAGATTGAAAAACTCGAACTCGGCCTCAACGCCTTTGAGCGCGTGATTGCGAAGTTCAAATAAACGATTGCTATGAAATCAATCTTCCTATCTGTGCTGGTTGTTGCTTCCCTCTGCGGTTGTAAAAAGACCTCTAATTCGCCGAGTAATTTAACATCAGATTCCAATTCACCACTAAACGCGGCCTCGAACCCTCAATCAGAAACTGAAGCATTTGGATGGAATCTGGGTGACAGGCTACCATCTGAAATTCCAGTCAAAACCAACGATGACTTCAGTTTGTCTTACGAGTTTACTCCAGAAAGGCCAGCGCCGCCTTTTACAGGTTGTTTTTTATTACTCACTTCCGACCGCAGGGTTGCTGATATTATGGCAATGGGCATCGTGACCAATTTGGATGAATTTGAAAAAACTAGAGATTCCTTGGTGCAAGTGCTTACAAAAAAATATGGGCTTCGACATCATTCCAGCACCAAAGATGCCGATGAATACGTTTTTGGAACGGAAGAACGCGGAATAGAGCTTGGAGCCAGTTACTCCATGGGTTTCATGATCACCTATGCAGATAAAGTTTTGCAAGCTCAAATTTCCGATGAAAGGAAACAGCGCGAAGAAGAATCTAAATATCCTTTAACGCCAAAAGAAAATCTTCATCCGGCATCTGAAGCGTTTGGCTGGAATCTCGGCGGCCAACTATCATCTGGTGTTCCAATACGAACCAATGATTCCGACTTTAGTTTGTCTTACGATTTTACTCCTGAAAGACCGGTGGAGCCGTTTAATCTTTATTTTTTATCTCTGACTTCTGACTATAAAATCGCAACAATAGAGGCATTTGGCATCGTTAGTGATTCAGATCAACCTGATAAAATCAAAGCTCCTTTGGTGGAATTGCTGGCAGAAAAATATGGACTTCGACATCATTTCCGAACCGACAATTTCGACGAATACGATTTTGGAACGGAAGAACGTGGAATAAATCTTACAATCAGTCATTCAACAACTTTTGAACTCACGTATTTTAACAGTGCCTTGCGTAGCCAGGCTTCAGAGGAAAACAAACAACGCGCTGTGGCAGCAAAAAATTCTTTGAAGGAAGGTTTCAAAAACTCCGGGATGTAAGAGTGGAGAAAAACTTTCAACCGCGAACGACGCGAAACATGCGAACAACTTTTCTAAAGATCATTTCGCGTATTTCGCGGTTATGATGTCGCAAAATCCACATTCGGCACGTCCCTGACCGACGGCGGCACGCTGAAAAAATCGCCCTCGGATTTGAAACCAAACATATTTGCCACGAGGTTGCTGGGAAAGGTTTCGCATTTGTTGCGGTAGTCGCGCACGTTGCCGTTGTAAAACCGGCGCGCGGCCTGGATGCGGTCCTCGGTGTTGACCAGTTCCTTCTGCAACTGGAGGAAATTCTGGTCGGCCTTGAGCTGCGGATAATTTTCCACGACGACGAGCAGTTGCTTGAGCGCGTCCACGAGCTGCACTTCGTCGCGGGACTGGTCGGCCACCGGGCCGTTGTTCGCGGCGCAGCGATTGCGGAGTTCGGTCACGCGCTCCAGCACCTCGCGCTCGTGCGCGGCGTAGCCCTTGACCACGGCGACGAGGTTCGGGATGAGGTCGTAGCGACGTTTCAATTCCGTGTCCACATTGCTCCACGATTCGCGGATGTAGTTCCGCAGCGCGACGAGCGCGTTGTATTGCGCGACGACAAAAACAATCGGCAGCAAAACGACGGCGGCGCAAATGATGAGGACAATCGGGTTCATGTTTTCGTGAACAGATAATGTGGCAAGAGTTTGCGAATTTCAATAAGACGCGAAAGATTAGCTTCAATCTTTTCCGGTCGCAGCCAGTCTTCAAAAAGGACTGCCACGTAGCCGCCTCTGATTTCTACAGTCAGATCCTTGTTTGCCAGCAGATACTCCATCATTCGCGGATGGCAGACATCGAAGGCGAATTTTTTATCCGCAGAACGGACAAGGAATGTGCGTGTGAACTCTGCTGATTCAAATGCGATGTGCGGCATACCAAGCTCCTCGGCAAAACGGGATTCCAAGCTTTCGTGCGAAATAATTGTGTCGGGGAAATTCGTCTTCATTTCAAGAACGAAGGCGGACCAGTAGTAACTACATTTCCCTGCTGAAAAAGTGTAATCGAAGATCGTCACCAGATAATCCAGATGATAGCCATGCATCACGTTGTATGCATAGCGGACATCACCACGCTTTAACCAAGTCAGAAATAGAAATCTTTCTGCGAGTTTGAAATCGTTTTTGGGATTAAACTCCAATTTAAGCTTCCGCGCGAGCGCCGCCAATTCTTTGCGCCGCACTTCTTCCGGCTCATACGGAGCAGATTTGCGTAAAAAAACCACCAGTAGAATAAATGCAATTATTCCAATCAGGAGTGGAGGTGGCGGATCGTTATGCATTTACGCAATGTTCGTGAACAGGTATTCCGGCAAACGGGTGCGGATTGCAATCAGCCGTTGCAAGTCGGGTTCAAATTGTCCGACCGCAAGGCGCGTGTTGAACGCGAGCGCCATGACGTTGATTTCAATCTCAACGCTCAAGTCGCGGTTGGCGAGCAGGTATTCCATCATCTGTGCGTTGCAGACATCATAGGCGAATTTTTTGTCCGGCGAGCGAACGCAGAAAGTTTTGGAAAACTCGGCGGACTCGAACTTGATGTCCTGATAGCCGAACACCTCGGCGACTTTGAGGAAGAAATTCTCTCGCCGGATGGTCAGGTCGGGGAACGATGCTGGTAATGTCAGAATGAAGAAGGAAAACCAGTGGTGGTGCGTCTGACGGCCATTTTTGCTTTCGCTGTAGGTTTCATAGTGATAGTCGAAGGCGAGGATTTCATTTTGCTGGTAGTTGCCTGAAAGCACGTTGGTGGCGTAGCGGTTCGAGCCTTGGGCGAGTTGTTTGAGAAAGCTGAAGCGGTCGGCGATGCCAAAATCCTGTCCCGCGTCGAAGTTCAGGTTCAGCCGTTGCGCCAGCGCAAACAATCCCTCCCGCCGCTTGCGTGCCGCGATGATGCTGTAAATGCAACCGATTACCATGACGCCGATGAAAGCGACAACAAACAATGGCGCGATGGGAAAGTTTGACTGGTGGTAATAATTCATGCCGCTTTTCTAAACCAAAGACGCGTTTCAGGCCATTACAATTTCCAACGAGTTTTCGAGCGCGCCCGGCCTTGGGTTTTTGCTTTCCCACGATTCCATTCGCCCTCATCTTGGCGGCGTGAAACTGTCCGTTGCAGAAATCCGCCGCGCCGTGCAAGCCGCGCTCGCCGAAGACCTCGGCCGGGGCGACGCCACGACGCTCGCCACCGTGCCGGAAAATCTGACCGCCAACGCTGTCATGCGCGTGCGCGAGCCGCTCGTCGTCGCGGGAATTCAATTTGCGGAAACCGCGTTCCGCGAATTGTCGCGGAAAATCAAAATCGAAAAACATTCGCACGATGGCCAGCACCTGCGCGCGGGCAAAACGCTGCTGAAAATTTCCGGCCCGGCCCGCGCCATTTTGAGCGCCGAGCGCGTCGCGCTGAATTTCATCCAGCGGCTTTCCGGCGTGGCGACGCTGACCGCACAATTCGTTGATGCGGTCAAGGGCACACCCGCGCAAGTTCTCGACACGCGTAAAACGACGCCCGGCTGGCGGCGGTTCGAGAAATACGCCGTCGCGTGCGGCGGCGGGAAAAATCACCGCCTCGGATTATTCGACATGATTCTCATAAAGGACAATCACCTCGCGGCGTTGAAATACGAATCGCCCAATGCCATCGCGGCAGCGGTTCAACGCGCCCGCAAAAAATTTCCAAAGCTGGAGGTCGAGGTCGAGGCCGACACGCTGGAGCAGGTCGAGCAGGCCGCCGCTGCGCACGCTGACATCATCCTGCTCGACAACATGAACCACATTCAATTGCGCCTCGCGGTTCGGAAAATCAAGGGCCGCGCGAAAACCGAGGCCAGCGGCGGAGTGAATCTGGTGAACGTCCGCACGATTGCCGGGACGGGCGTGAATTTTATTTCCGTCGGCGCGCTGACCCATTCTGCGCGCGCGGTGGACATTGGCTTGGACTTTGAATGACAACAGACGCCAAAATCCTTTCCGCGCTACGCAAAAATCCCGACGGCGTGTCGGGTGCGGAACTCGCGGAGCAGTTGCACATCAGCCGCGCGGCGGTCTGGGCGCGCATCGAGGAATTGCGCCACGTCGGCTTCGACATCGAGGCCGGTCCGCACTTCGGCTACCGGCTGGTGGGTGAGCCGGACGCCTTGCTGGCCGATGATTTGGTCGCGCGCCTCGCCAAAACAAAAGTCATCGGCCGCGACATCCAGGTTTTCGAGCAAACGACTTCGACAAACGATGTGATTGAAAAACTCGCGCGCGACGGAGTGAAGGAAGGCGTCGTCGTTTTCGCCGAATCGCAAACCAAGGGCCGGGGCCGGCTCGGTCGCAAATGGATTTCGCCGGAGCGCAAAGGACTTTGGTTTTCCATTTTGCTGCGACCGGATATGCGTCCGCAGGAAACAACGCAGTTGACTGTTGCTTCCGCGACGGCCTTGCGGCGCGCGATTCAATCGCAAACCGGTTTGAAAGCCGAAATCAAATGGCCGAACGACATTTTAATCGGCGGAAAAAAGGTCGCGGGCATCCTGACGGAATTGAGCGCGGAGCTGGACAAGGTGCGTCACGTCATCCTCGGCATCGGCGTGGACGTGAACTTGAACGCGAATGAATTTCCGGCGGAGTTGAAAAAAAACGCGACGTCGCTGAAAATTGAAACCGGCGAAACGATTTCGCGCGCGGAGCTGGCGACGGAAATCCTCCGTGAACTCGACGCGGATTATGCAAAAATCTGCTCCGGCAAATTTGCGGTGGTAGCCGACGAATGGGAAGCCCGCTGCACCACGATTGGCCGGGACGTGACGGTGCAAATTGGCGGCCGCAGGCTGCGCGGCTGCGCCGAATCACTGGACGACGACGGCGCGTTGCTGCTGCGCACCGAACACGGGCGATTGGAACGCGTCATCGGCGGCGACGTGACGCTGGAAAAATGAATCCGCGAATTACGCGAATTCACACGGACTTTTTGAAAACAATTTAATTTGCGACCATTGGCGAAATTCGCGGATTTATGATTTTACTTTTCGACATCGGCAACACGCACACGCACGTCGGGCTGGCGAATGACCGGCGAGTGTTGAAACAAATCAACGTCCCGACGCGCAAATGGTTCGACGGAAAGGCCGTTGCGCCCGTCAAAACATTTGTCGGCGCAAGAAGAATTAAAGGCGCGGTTTTGTGCAGCGTTGTGCCGCGCGCGACGCCGCTGGTTCGCAGAATGTTTCGCGTGATTTGGAAACTGGATGTGTTGGAACTTACGCCAAAAACCGTTTGTGGCGTGGGCATTGATTATCCGAAGCCGGCTTCGATAGGGGCTGACCGTCTGGCCAACGCGGTGGCCGCGCGCCGGGGCTTCGGTGCGCCGGTCGTTGTTGTTGATTTCGGCACGGCGGTCACGTTCGACGTGGTGGATTCGCGCCGCAATTACGTCGGTGGCATCATCGCGCCGGGGCTGGCGGCGATGACGGATTATCTGCACGAAAAAACCGCGCTGCTCCCCAAAATAAAAATCCGCGAGATCAAGTCCACCATCGGCAAAAGCACGGAGCAGGCGATGTTGATTGGCGCGGTGCAGGGTTATCGCGGCCTCGTGCGTGAGTTGATCGGCGAATTGAAACGTGAATTGCGCGCGAAAAAATTGCCGGTCGTCGCAACGGGCGGATATGCAAAATTGATCGCGGCGAAATTGCCGGAAATTTCCGCCGTCAGACCGGATTTGACGCTCGAAGGCTTGCGTTTGGTCTGGCTGGCCAACTGTGCCGCTGAACTCCGCGATTGAGTCCGGCGGTTTTTCGCGTAACATTCGCCGCTCTATGGCCAGCAGTCGCAGACAATATCCGTTTCACCTGATCGAACCCAAGTGGCAGAAAACTTGGGACGAGCAGCAGGTTTTTCGTGCGTTTGATCCGAACGAGGAAATTCCCGCAAATCATCCGTTCGCTCAACGCCACAAGATTTCCGGCAAGGTGGCCGCAACGCAGTTGCCGCCAAAGTTCTACATCCTCGACATGTTTCCGTATCCAAGCGGCGCGGGCTTGCACGTCGGGCATCCCGAAGGCTACACGGCCACGGACATTCTCGCGCGCTACCGTCGCGCGTGCGGCTTCAATGTGCTGCATCCGATGGGCTGGGATTCGTTCGGCCTGCCCGCCGAGCAATACGCCGTCAAGACCGGCCAGCATCCGCGCGTGACGACCGAGGCGAACATCGCCAATTTCACGCGCCAGATCAAAAGCCTCGGCTTCAGCTACGACTGGTCGCGCGAACTCGCCACCACCGACCCCGATTATTTCAAGTGGACGCAATGGATTTTCCTCAAGCTCTACAATTCGTGGTTCAATCCGAAAACAAACAAAGCTGAACCAATTGAAACATTTAAGCCAATTGCAAAACAATTGGTTGAGAGTGTAAAAGCTAAAAAAACAACTCAAACCTCGGATTTGATAGCACTTTTACAAGTCCGCTACGCAGTGGATGATAATTTTGATTCGGAAATTATTATTCGAGATTTGATTGATTCAAAACGCCTCGCCTACGTCAGCGAAGCGCCGGTGAACTGGTGTCCCGAACTTGGCACAGTGCTGGCAAACGAGGAAGTCATTGATGGCAAAAGCGAAGTTGGTGGATTTCCAGTCGTTCGGAAACCAATGCGCCAATGGATGCTCCGCATCACCGCCTACGCCGAGAAACTGCTGGCCGACCTCGACACGATTGATTGGAGCGATTCGCTCAAAGAAATGCAGCGAAACTGGATTGGCCGCAGCGAAGGCGCGGAGGTTTTTTTTGGAGCAACTAGTTCAAAAGGTAGTGTCGTCATAAATGTTTTCACAACCCGCCCAGACACGCTTTTCGGGGCAACTTACTTGGTTCTATCTCCTGAACACAAATTTGTTGAGTCCATCACCGAGCCTATATGCCTTCCCGCAGTTCAAGCTTACAAAGCTGAAGTTGCTAGGAAGTCCGACCTTGAACGGACTGATTTAGCCAAAGAAAAAACCGGTGTGTTCACTGGTGCTATTGCTCGAAATCCAGTCAATGGAAAGATGATTCCAATCTGGATTGCCGACTACGTTCTGGCGAGTTATGGCACTGGTGCAATCATGGCCGTGCCAGCGCATGACGAGCGGGATTTTGAATTTGCAAAGAAATTTAATCTGCCAATTGTTGAAGTAATTGAGCCTGATTCACGGTGGAAATTTTTTGATCCAGTTACAAAGTTGGGCAAAGAAATGGGAGTGAAAGGTTCAATCAAAGGTCATCTGTTCGATTCATCCGGCAAACTTTTAGACATTTGGGATACAGAAAAACCTTTTACAAGCACCGCTGGCGTGCTGAAAAATTCCAAAGAATTCGATGGACTACCTGCCCTTGAAGCCAAAAAGAAAATCATCGCTTGGCTCGAAGAAAAAAATCTCAGCAAAAAAACCATTAACTACAAGTTACGCGACTGGCTGTTCAGCCGTCAGCGTTATTGGGGCGAGCCGTTCCCGATTGTTTGGAAATTTGGCCCGGACGGCGAGTCCTATCACGAAGCGTTGCCGGAAAGCGCGCTGCCCGTTTTGCCGCCGACGCTCGAAGATTACAAACCCACCGCCACCGGCGAACCGCCGCTCGCCCGCGCCAAAGATTGGGTGAATCTGCCCGACGGCTCCGTGCGCGAAACGAACACCATGCCGCAATGGGCCGGCTCGTGTTGGTATTATCTGCGCTATCTCGACGCGAAAAATTCCGCCGCTTTTGTTGGAGGCGAAGTTGAAAACTATTGGATGGGCGGAAACAGTCCAAAGTCCAAAGTCCAAAGCCCAAAGTCTGACATTGGACTTGAGACTTTGGACATTGGACTCAAATCAACGACGCCAGGAGTTGATTTGTATGTCGGTGGCACGGAACACGCCGTGTTGCATCTGCTTTACGCGCGGTTCTGGCACAAGGTTTTGTTCGACCTCGGCTACGTCTCGACGTCCGAACCGTTTTTCAAACTCGTCAACCAAGGCCTGATTCTCGGCGAGGACGGGCAGAAGATGTCCAAGTCGCGCGGCAACGTGGTGAATCCCGACGACGTGCTCGGCGAATACGGTTCGGACGCGTTCCGTCTTTACGAGATGTTCATGGGCCCGCTCGAAATGGTGAAGCCATGGAACACCAAAGGCGTCGAAGGCGTGTATCGTTTTCTCGGCCGCGTCTGGCGCTTGTTCGTGGATGAAAAATCTGAAACGGCGTTCGAGCAGGCGGAAACCACCGCAACGCAAGGCAACCTGGAATTGCTGGATTTGATTTTGCTTGATGGCGCAATTGCCGACGTGGCCGCGACGCCCGCGCAACTCAAAACGCTCCACGCCTGCATCAAAAAAGTCACGGAAGATTTGGACGCGATGCGTTTCAACACGGCGATTTCCGCGATGATGGTTTTTGTGAACGAGGCGATGACGTGGCAGGCCAAGCCGTTGTCCGTGATGAAAACTTTCCTGCAACTGCTCGCGCCATTCGCGCCGCACCTGGCGGAGGAGCTTTGGACGCGGCTGCATTCCACTTTCGGACAAGTTGCGCCGTCGCTCATTTACGCGCCGTGGCCGAAGTTTGATCCGGCGCTGCTGGTTGAAAGTGAAATAGAAATTCCCGTGCAGGTGAACGGCAAGTTCCGTGATGTCATCAAGGTGGCCGTGGACGCCGACAACACGACGATTGAGGCAGCGGCGAAAGCATCGGAAAAAGCGCAGCCGTTCCTTGCCGGCAAAGTCATCAAGAAAGTCATCATCGTGCCGAAAAAGATGGTGAACTTGATTGTGGGTTGACCGTCACAAGCGGGAATTATCGCGTTCGATTTCGGTTTAGAAAATCAACAATGACTTGAATCAATATAAAGATTGCTAACCCGAGAAAGACAGTCGCAGCTATGAAATGAATGACTATCCAAATCCAAAACTCTGTTGGCGCATTATTCTTGAAAATGAGTTCATGCACTCCTTTGCCCATCGACTCGATTTTTCCTGTTTTCAATCCATGAATACCACTCCACAAAGTGAGACCGGCCAAACCAAAACAAAGAAGGCTTAAACATATTTCCCAAATATTTCTATCCGGTTTTGAGCTATTCATTGCGCCTTTGCGATAAAAATTATTTCTCTGCGCCCGCCAGAATCGTCTGAAAATGCGGCGGCTGTTCCTCGGCGGCCACGATGCTGATTTCGATTTTCTTGAAACCGGCGGCTTCGAGCCAGCGGTGCAGATCGCTTTCGGCGAAACCGAGCCATCGGTCGCCGTAGAGTTCGCGCGCCTTGTCGAAGCCGTGTTTGAGCAGGTCGAGCAGCAAAATTTGGCCTCCGGGTTTCAACAGCTTCGCCGCGCTCGCCAACGCCGCCGCCGGATCTTCGGCGTGATGCAACGCCTGGCTCAAAATCACGAGGTCCACGCTGCCCGCTTCAATCGGCGGGTTTTGGAGATTACCGAGGCGGAACTCCAGATTCTTCAGGCCATTTTTCTTCGCCTTGGCGGCACCGAATTCAACGATTTTTTCCGAGTTGTCCACGGCGATGACTTTTTTACAGCGGCGCGCGAGCAGTTCGCTCAACAAACCCTCGCCCGCGCCCAGATCGGCGACGACGAGCGGCGGCAAAATGCGCAGCAGCAAATGTCCGAACGCCTGCCACGAACGGCCGGGTCCATAAACTCGGTCGAAGCGTCCGGCGATCTGGTTGAAAAAAACCTGCGCCTGTTCGCGGCGACGATTCACTACGCGCTTGAGATTGATCTGGTCGTGTGAATGTTCCGGCAATTCCTTCGCGCCGCGAATCGCAAGCTGGATGAATTCGGCGGTCGCGCCGCTGGTTTGCGGATTTAATTTGTAGAAAGTTCTTTTGCCTTCGCGCCGTGATTGGACAAGACCGGGATCCTGCAACAGGCCGAGATGCGTCGAGATGCGCGACTGGCCTAGCCGGGTGATTTCCTGCAACTCGTTGACGGACAATTCGTCGCGCTCCAGCAGCGCGACGATGCGCAGGCGCGTGGCGTCGGACAAGGCGCGCAATGATTTCAGCGTGGCAGACATGATTTGTTTGCGCGTCGAACTTTTTCCAAGAAAGCATTTGACTCGCTCTCAAAATGATATATCATCTTATCTTGATACGTCAATATGTTAAATTCAAATGCAGTTGAAAATTAAATGAGCAAAAACTTTATTTTTTCATCGGAGTCCGTCGGCGAAGGCCATCCGGACAAGGTGTGCGACACCATTTCCGACGCCGTGCTGGACGCCTGTCTGGCGCAGGACAAATTCAGCCGCGTCGCCTGTGAAACTTACGCGAAGGCAAATCTCGTTGTCGTCGGTGGCGAAATCACCACCAAGGCCAAACTCGACTTCAATGAGATTGCCCGCGCTGCCATCCGCGAAATCGGCTACACGCACGATGACGATGTTTTTCACGCGGACAAGGTGCTCATCATGAACGCCATCACGTCGCAGTCGCCGGACATCGCACAAGGTGTGGACGACCGCGCCGCCGAAGGCAAGGAAAAGGCCGAGCAAGGAGCTGGCGACCAGGGTTTGATGTTCGGTTATGCGACGACGGAAACCCCTGAACTCATGCCAGCGCCCATCATGTTCGCCCATCAGCTTGGCCGCGAACTGACGCGCATTCGCAAGACTGGGAAAGTAAAATGGCTACGTCCCGATGCGAAGAGCCAGGTTTCCGTCCGTTATGCTGATGATCAACCGGTCGAAATCACGAATGTTGTCATTTCCACGCAGCACGCGCACGACGTGAAGCACAAAACAATCAAGGAATTTTGCATCGAGGAAATCATCAAGAAAACTCTGCCGAAACGCCTGCTCACCAAAAACACCAAGTTTCTCATCAACCCGACCGGACGTTTTGTCGTCGGCGGACCACAGGGCGACACCGGCTTGACCGGTCGCAAAATCATCGTGGACAGCTACGGTGGCATGGGCCGCCATGGCGGTGGCGCATTTTCGGGCAAAGATCCGAGCAAAGTGGATCGCAGCGCGGCTTACATGGGCCGTTATGTGGCAAAGAACATCGTCGCTGCCGGTCTCGCGAGCAGCGCGGAGATTCAGTTTGCCTATGCCATCGGCTATCCCGATCCGGTCTCCGTTTGCGTGAACACCTTCGGCACCGGCGTCGTGAGCGACGAGGCGATTGAAAAAGCCGTTTGCGAAGTATTTAGCTTCAAGCCGGCAGCCATCATCAAGCAACTGAATTTGCTCCGCCCGATTTATTCCAAGACGACCAATTACGGTCACTTCGGCAAAAATGATCCGGACATCACGTGGGAAAAGACCGACAAAGCCGCCGCGTTGAAACGCGCCGCGCATTAACTCTCAACAATCAACATTCAACTCTCAACCAATTATGCCAGCAATCAAACTCTCACCGTCACGCCGCACCGTTGTAAAAACCAACGGCAACGGCGCAACCAAACACGATTACGCGGTCAAAGACCTCTCTCTCGCCGAGTGGGGCAGCAAGACCATCCAGGTTTCCGAGCACGAAATGCCGGGCCTGATGTCCATCCGCAAAAAATACGGCGCGTCGAAGCCGCTCAAGGGCGTGCGCATCACCGGTTCGCTGCACATGACCATCGAGACGGCGATTCTCATTGAGACGCTCGTGCAACTCGGCGCGTCCGTGCGCTGGGCGAGCTGCAACATTTTTTCCACGCAAGACCATGCCGCCGCCGCGATTGCCGCCGCCGGCATTCCGGTGTTCGCGCACAAAGGCGAGACGCTGGAAGAATACTGGGACCTGACGCTCCGCGCACTCACGCATCCGGGCAACAAAGGCCCGCAGCTCATTGTGGACGATGGCGGCGACGCGACGCTGCTCATCCACAAAGGTTACGAACTTGAAAACGGCAGCGACTGGGTCAACACGCCGAGCGACAGCCACGAAGTTGCCGTCATCAAAAATTTGCTCAAGCGCGTCGCCAAGGAACGTCCCGGTTTCTGGCACGCCGTCGTGAAAGATTGGAAAGGCGTTTCCGAAGAGACCACGACTGGCGTGCATCGCCTGTATCAAATGTTGGAGCAGGGAAAACTTTTGGTTCCGGCAATCAACGTCAACGACTCCGTCACCAAGTCAAAGTTCGACAATCTTTACGGCTGCCGCGAATCGCTCGCCGACGGCATCAAGCGCGCGACCGATGTGATGGTCGCCGGCAAAGTCGCGGTCGTCTGCGGCTACGGCGACGTCGGCAAAGGCTCGGCGCATTCATTGCGCGGATTCGGCGCGCGCGTCATTGTCACGGAAATTGATCCCATCAATGCGTTGCAGGCCGCGATGGAAGGTTTCGAAGTCACGACCATCGAAGACACGCTCGGCACGGCTGACCTTTACGTCACGACGACCGGCAACTGCGACATCATAACGCTCGAACACATGGCGAAGATGAAAGACCAGGCCATCGTCTGCAACATCGGCCACTTCGACAACGAGATTCAAGTTGACCGTTTGAACAACGCGAAAGGCGTGAAGAAGCTCACCATCAAACCGCAGGTGGACAAATACACCTTCGCCGGCGGCAACAGCATTTACATGCTCGCCGAAGGCCGGCTCGTGAATCTCGGCTGCGCGACCGGCCATCCGAGTTTTGTGATGTCAAATTCATTCACGAACCAAGTGCTCGCGCAATTGGATTTGTGGAAGAACAAAGACACCGCGAAAATCGGCGTCTATCGCCTGCCCAAGAAACTCGACGAAGAGGTCGCGCGTCTGCACCTCGAAAAAATCGGCGTGAAGCTGACCAAGCTCACGAAGAAACAGGCCGACTATCTCGGCGTGCCGGTCGAAGGACCTTACAAGCCGGAACACTATCGCTACTGAACGAATTCAAACCTGAAATACGAAAGGCAAACGGGAATCCGGCGGCGCATTTCATTCTGTCTTCCTATTTTGTTTTTTTCCGGGTTGGCCGGAGCGTTGAAAATGTTTCGCATCGGCATGGATATCGGCGAACAATAAACCGTTCGCTTTTTTCTTTACGGAATTATTGCCTTTGCATATTTAACAAGAAGTTTGACCGTTTAGTGGAATACCAGAAGCGATAGGGAACAGGTGAACAAATGAGAAACTTTAAACAGGCTTTTTTGATCCTGATTGGGACGGTTTTTGCAATATCATCAGCGAGCGCGGGAACTGACCTAACGGCGACCAATTCAACTTCCGGACAGACATTGACACCCGCCCCGCAACCGCCGGGAATCTGGCAGGGGGAAATTGGCGATGGATTTCGGTCATCGGTCCAAACCCTGAACCTTGAAGCCGGTGCGACCGCCGGCTTCGCGGCCTTCGGCGGTGAGCAGAGGCACGATCTGGCTTTGGCCAGCCTGTCATACGGTCACATGTTCGGCGGGGTGGTGGCGGAGGATCACTGGTATCGTGGCAATTGGGAAATCCGCGGGGAATTGTTCGGTGGCACGCAGTTCTCCCCAGAGAGCAACTGGCTGATCGGATTGACGCCCCATCTGCGCTATGATTTTGCCACCGGCACCCGCTGGGTCCCCTATGCCGACGCCGGCGCCGGCGTGACGGCCACCGGGATTGGGGCGCCTGACTTGGGCGGCACATCCGAATTTAATCTCCAGGCCAATGTTGGCACTCATTGGTTCGTGCGGGACAATATCGCCCTGACCTGCGAGGTTGGATTACTGCACGTTTCCAGCGCCGGCATCCACAACCCAAATCTGGGGCTAAATTGTGTCAAGGGCATGGTCGGCGTCACTTGGTTCTTCTGAAGCGCGGCCATTCTTTGCCCCCGTTCGTCTTGGCATCACCATGCCAGCATGGAGGCGCAAAGGCTGCATTCTTCGCTGAAGCGATGGAATGAAAAACATCTTGCATGTTTGCACGCTTGAACAGTTCGCCATCATTGCGGAAGATTGGAAAAATGTTTCGCATCGGCATAGACCTCGGCGGCACGAAGATTGAAGGCATTGTTCTGGACGCGCAGGGCCCCGAACTTTTCCGCAAACGCATCGAGACGCAGAGGGAACTCGGCTATCGCCACATCCTGAACCGCATCAAGGAACTTCACGATGAACTTGCCGCGCAAATAAAACATCAGCCGCACACGTTCGGCATTGGTGCGCCCGGCGTCGTTTCGCCGCGCAACGGGCTGATGAAAAATTCCAACACGACCTGCATGATCGGCCAGCCGGTGAAGTCGGATTTGGAAAATCTTCTCGGCCGCAAAATTGAAATCCAGAACGACGCAAATTGTTTCGCGATGGCCGAGGCATTGCACGGCGCGGGCCGGGGAAAGAAACTGGTTTTTGGCGTCATCATGGGCACGGGCTGCGGCGGCGGCATTGTCCACAATGGCGAAGTCATTGTCGGACGGCAGGCCATCGCGGGTGAATGGGGACACATGTCCATTGATCCAAACGGCCCGCCCTGCTACTGCGGCCAGCGCGGTTGCGTGGAGACGTTCATCAGTGGCGGCGGAATCGAAGCGCGTTACGCCGAACAGTTCGGCGTGAAAAGAACCTTCCGCGAAATCGAAAAGGATTTTTACGCGTGCGAACCGAAGGCCGTCGAATTCATGAAAATGTTCTTCCGCAATTTCGGTCGCGCGCTGGCTAACCTGATTGACGTGCTCGACCCGGACGTGATTGTGCTCGGCGGCGGCGTCTCCAAATTCGACGCGCTTTACACGGAAGGCATTGCGGAAGTCGCCAAATTTGTCTTCAGCGACAGCCTTGAAACTCCCATCGTCAAACATCAGCTTGGCGATTCCGCCGGCGTCATTGGCGCGGCGCTGATCGGGATTTGAGAAAACGTTTTGAAACATTGCAAGTGCCAGAATTCCGATATTTATAATTCCCTTTGGCACCGGTTTCTTTCATTTTGTCGCCATGGAAACAAAGCGCGGATTATTCCGGTTGCAAATGGCGTTGGCCTTCTTCGTTGCTGCGGCTGCTTTCGCTGAACCCGTGCCGATCGGATTGGATGTGGACGCGACGGACGCGCCACGCGGGATTTTGCACGCGCGGCTGCACATTCCGGCATCGCCCGGCAATCTCACGCTGTTTTATCCAAAATGGATTCCCGGCGAACATTCGCCGACTGGCCCGGTCAACAACGTGACCGCCTTGCAGATGTCGGCGAACGGTCAACGCGTGGACTGGCGGCGCGACGCGGACGACATGTTCAAGTTTCATCTCGACGTGCCGGCGGGCGCGGACGCGGTGGAGGTGTCGCTCGATCTGCTTTTGCAGCCGGACAGTTCTTCCACGGCCAGATTGCTCGATTTGAACTGGAATCAGGTCCTGTTGTATCCGCAGACAACATCGCCGTTGAAACTGCCATACGTCACGGCGCTGAAACTTCCCGCCGGCTGGAAAGCCGGCACGGCGCTGCCCATCGCCAGTTCTTCGGAAGATAAAATCAATTTCTCGCCCGCGCCGCTGGAAACGCTGATTGATTCGCCGGTCATCGCGGGGGAATTTTTCCGCACCGTGGATTTGACGCCGGGCGAAAATCCGCCGTATTTCCTGCACATAGTGGCCGACAGCGCAGCCGCGCTCGACCTCAAGCCGGAGGACGCGCTCGCATTCACGCGCCTGGTGAAGGAGGCGAACGCGCTGTTCGGCGCGCACCATTATCGCGACTATCATTTCCTGCTCACGGCGAGCGATCACGTCGCCCACTTCGGTCTGGAGCATCACGAGTCGAGCGATGACCGCGTGGGCGAAGATTATTTGACGGACGCCGACGCGCGGACTTTCGGCGCGGATCTGCTGCCGCACGAAATGGTGCATTCGTGGAACGGGAAATTCCGCCGGCCAGCAGGACTCGCCACGCCGGATTACCAGCAGCCGATGGAGGATGAACTGCTCTGGGTTTATGAAGGGCTGACGGACTATCTCGGCAAAGTGCTTTCAGTGCGCAGCGGCCTCCAGACGAACGCAAACTTCCGCGACCTCTTTGCGCTGACGGCGGCGATGCTGGATCATCGTTCCGGACGCGAGTGGCGTTCGCTCGCCGACACCGCCGTGGCCGCGCAACTGCTTTACGACGCCCCGGGCACCGGCGTGAACCGCCGACGCAGCGTGGATTTTTATCCCGAAGGCGATTTGATCTGGCTCGAAGCGGACACCCTCATCCGCCTGCAGACACACGGCAAAAAATCGCTCGCCGATTTCTGCAGAAAATTTCACGGCGGCGAAAGCGGTCCACCCAAGGTCGTTCCCTACAACTACGACGACGTGGTGAACGGATTGAATTCCATCGCGCCCTACGACTGGAAAACTTTTTTCAAGAAACGGATTTATGACATCGCGCCGCGTGCGCCCGTCGGCGGTATTGAGAACGGCGGCTGGCGGCTGGCTTACACGAATGAAGTGACGCCGTTCTTGAAAATCCGCGAAGGCCAGCGCAAAGTCACCGACATGAGCTATTCCCTCGGCGTGGTGGTCGGCGCAGACGGCAACATCAGCGATGTTTTGCCTGGAACGCCCGCCGACAAGGCCGGCATCAACCAGAACATGAAGCTTGTTGCCGTGAACGGACAAGGCTGGTCGGCGAAAATTTTGCGCGACGCCGTGAAAACCGCCGCGACGAACAGCGCGCCCATCGAACTGCTCGTCGAGCAGGATGATTATTACCAGACCAGCAAAGTGGATTATCACGGCGGCGAAAAATATCCCGTCCTCGAACGCGACGCGACCAAGCCGGACTTGCTTGATGAAATTCTGAAACCGCTCACGCCCGAACCACCGGCAGATGCCACCGGAAAATAAATCGAAAACCTCGCATGAGCCAGCCCCTTCAAACTGTCAGACCAAGTTTGAAAAAGCGTCTCTTGCGAGTGGTGGTGTTCCTTGTTGCCTTTTATCTGGTCAGTTGCGTGATCGTTGCCTGTTTCCAACGACAGATGATTTATCATCCGCCCATCTTCACCGCAGCCCTTGCCGATCAAATAGGCCGGAAGGCAAACCTCAAACGCTGGACAAATTCATCCGGCCAAAACATCGGCTGGAAACGTCCGTCGCCGGTTCAGCCGGCGCAGGGACAATTGTTGATTGTGTATGGTAACGGAAGTTGGGCTACCGGTTGCGCACATTATGCGGATGTCATCCAGCCGATTGCAGCGCTCGACGTGTTTGTTTTGGAATATCCCGGTTATGGAGATCGTCCCGGTTCACCGAGCCAGAAAAATCTTTTCTCGGCGGCGGATGAGGCCATCCAACTGCTCGGCACCAACATGCTAACTTATATCTTGGGCGAATCGCTTGGCAGCGGCGTCGCGTCGTATCTGGCCGGAACTTATCCCGGCAAAGTCAACGGCGTCATTTTGCTCTCGCCCTACAATTGTCTGACCGACGTGGCACAGTATCACATGCCAATGCTTCCAGTGCATTTGCTGCTAGTCGACCGTTTCCCTTCGGAGGATTATCTGAAAAATTATCAAGGCGCGGTCGGAATCATGGTGGACGGTTGGGACGAAATCGTGCCGGAAAAATTCGGCCTGCGTCTTTACGATGGTTATGCCGGCCCGAAAAAACTTTGGGAATTTCCGCGCGGCGAACACGTTTCCATCACGGAGCCACCCGAGAAATTCTGGCGGGAGGTCGTTGATTTCTGGCAGGCCAATTCTTTGCCGGTGCATTAAAATTTACATCTTCTCTGCGGAAGCTTCCTTGTGTTCCACATAACTGCCGCCGGGCGGAAGATTCTCGGCCGTGCCGCGATACAATCCCCACTTCGGACGATACGCCGTCGCGTCCGGGCGATAAACCGCCACGTCTTTTACGCCTTGAAATTCATCGCCGTTCACGGAAACGAGAATTTTGCCGTCGCTCGTGTTGGAAGTTTTGATCCGGATGCGGACGTTTTCCCAAACGCCCGGCGACCATTTGAATGCGCGAACCGTTTTGGAACCTCTGGAGTTGCCCGACCAGTATTGCACGTCGCAATCGTTCGTGCCCGCCTTGATAGACAGCGTCACGAGCGGCGGGCCGTCGTCGCCGTCAACCGCCTTGAGCTGGAAGACGTGGCAGAACCGGCCCGAACCGTAAAAATTCGGACTCGTGCGCCACGTCGTCGCGTATTCAAACGTCTCGCCGTTCCTCTGGTGCGGGCCAATGCCCTTGACCTCCGCGCGCTGGCGGCTCGTGTCGTGGCGGTCGCGGTCGCCGTCCCACCAGTTGCCCGGGTAATAGCGCAACGTCATCCGCACGGTGTTGCTGCCGCAGTCGGTGATGTTGATGAAATCGTCCGGCACGAACGACTTGCTGGCAACAACGTATTTGACGACCGGTTCTTCAATGCCCTCGAAGCCGGCGAGATTCGTCACCGTAATGCCAGAGACTGAGGCGGTCAAAGTGCAAACAGAAAAAGCCGCAATGAGAAATTTCATCGCTTTAATTGACGTAAACCGGCCTTGGCGGGTTACTTCACAGTGGTCAGTTTATAGAGCACCACGCCGTGCGCTGGTATCGAGAGCGGTATCATTCCACTCATGGGTTCCACGTCGGCCAGGTTTTTCTGCCGCCATAAATCCCGGACGTGCTGCCAGCCGGTGAAACCAATCTGGCCAAGCCGGTTGAATTCCAAATTCGCCGGTCTTGCACCGAGATTGAAAAATCCAAGCGCGCGTCCGCCGTCTTCCAGTTGTTTTTCATAAACGCGCACGTCGCCATTGGTGACGACGCACGTCGCCTCTTTGCCGAGCGCGTCTTGATCCAGCGCGAGCACCTCGTCGTTGCTCAAAAGATTCAACGTGAAGTCATCGAACTTTTCCATGTCGCAGCCGATGAGCAGCGGCGCGGAGAGTAGGCACCACAGGCTGATGTGCGTGTATTGCTCGTCCGGCGTCAGGCGAGTCGGGTGCAGATGGCCCCAGCCGACTTCGCCGACGATGAGCATGTCGGGATCATTCCAATTTCCCGGCTGGGCATAAGATGCGGCCTTTTCCTGATTGAAACCAATCCGGCTCATGCTGCGCCAGGTGTCCGTGATGTCGCCGGTGGTGCGCCAGCAATTGCCGTTGACCGAGCCGCCCCATTTCCAAACGTCGGCCATGCCGTATTGGCAAAGGCTGAAAATGATGTCGCGTTTTTGTTTGCAGAGAAAATCGCCCATGACCTTGTAAGGATAAATCGCGCCGGCATCGTTGGTCGCGGTTTTGCCCCAGAGCGGAATGTTCATGGCGTTCGTCATTTTGCCGGAAGCGATGCTGCCGTAGCTGCACCAGTCGTATTTCAAATAATCAAAGCCCCATTTCGCGTATTGCCCCGCGTCCTGCTTCTCGTGCTGCCAGCTGCCGGTGCAGCCGCCGCACGTCCACGGGCCGGGCGAAGAGTAAAGTCCGGCCTTCAAACCGAGGCCGTGAATATAATTGGCGAGGCCTTTCATGTCGGGAAAGCGTGAATTGGGCACGACATTGCCGCGCTTGTCACGGAAGGGCCCGCGCAACGTCGGGTCTTTGGAATCCCGATGATTCTGCCAGTAATCATCCACGTTGATGTAAGTCCAGCCGTGGTTGATAAGGCCGCTTTTCACCAGCGCGTCCGCCGCACGCTTGACTTCGTCTTCCGAGACCGCGCTGGCGAAACAATTCCAGCTGTTCCACCCCATCGGCGGCGTCAACGCGATGGTGTCACCGACCTCGATGCGAAATTTTTTCTCCGCCGTGCCGAGCGAATTTCGCGCGACCAGCGTGACGACAATTTCGCCTTTCTTTTTCAGCTTACCGGTGAGGCGTCCGGTTTTGGAATTTACCTTCAATCCCCACGGCAGGTTTTTCGCGGAGAACTTCATCGGGCGCTCGCCCGTCGCCGGAATTGTGTAGAGCACCGGCGAACCCGGCCGCACGCCGAAGACGTCCGGGCCGTTGATGCGCGGTGTGGCGGGCGCGGCGGGCGTGAGAATATACGGCGCAACCAAAGGAGCGACTGATTCGCCGCCGACAGTTGAAAGTTTGGCGCCCGCCGTTTCAAATTTTGCGTCCGCCCAGTCCGCGTGGTCATAATCAATTCCGTCACCCGCGGCGTGGACTTCGAGCGCGAGCAATCTCACATGCGCCAAATCCACTTCGCAATCCTTGGCCGCGTCGCCGGCATGCATCACGCCGCTCCGCCAAAGCACCCTGCCGTCACCGCGCACGATGAATTCCACGCTCGACGCCGGATTCTTGTTCACCTCGTCATCCACGCCGACGCTGGCGGAAAATTTCTGCGCGCCGCCGCCAAGATTTATTTTCAACGTGCTTTCCGCGTGCGTGCCGAAGCCGCGCGCAAATTCCTTTCCGCCAATGGTCAGGGTGTGGCCTTCGACGGATTTGTTTTTGTGCGGCTCGCCCCAGCCTTGCGTGGCGGAGGCGAGGTTCATGTCGTCCAGCCAGACCGTTTCGGCGGAGACAAATCCGGTTGTGAACAGGGCTGATGAAAGAATGAGTGCGAAACCAAAGCGTGAATTCATCGGGAGATTTTGCCGTTGGAATTTTTTGCGTCAAGCTCGCCAGCGAAAAAAACTTCGCTAACCTTGGCGCATGACGACGCTGCTCATCGCCACGCGCAACACGCACAAGGTCGGAGAAATCCGGGCCATTCTCGGCGCGCAATTCCGATTCCTCACGCTCAACGACTTTCCTTCCGCACCCAAAGTCGTCGAGGACGCGGACACCTTTGCCGGCAACGCGACAAAGAAGGCCGTCGAACTGGCGCGCTGGCTTTCCAACTCGTCACTCGTCACCCGTCACCCGTCATTTTTTGTCCTCGCCGACGATTCCGGCCTGGAAGTGGACGCGTTGAACGGCGCGCCCGGCGTGCATTCCGCGCGCTTCGCCGCGCTGGATAAAAGTGAGAATTCACACGACGCCGACAACAACGCCAAGCTGCTGCGGCTGCTGAAAGATCTCCCTCCGGAAAAGCGCATGGCGCGGTTTCGTTGTGTAATAGCCCTTGTGCCGGTGACAGCCGGAAGAATCGAATCTGCTTCGCCGGCCTGTTACGCCGATGAGTTTGAAGCGCGGACTTTCGATGGTGTGTGCGAAGGACAGATCATTTTCGCGCCGCGCGGCCAAAACGGCTTCGGCTACGATCCGCTTTTCGCGCCGGTTGGTTTTGAGCAGACATTCGCCGAACTGGGTGAAGGCTTAAAAAATCAATTAAGCCACCGTGCGAAGGCGCTGGAGAAGCTGAAAGAATTTTTCTACAACAAAGACGCAAAGTAACAAAGTTTTTATTCATGAACCCTTTGCGCCTTTGTTGTTCAAATTCATTTCAACAAGCTGCCGAGCTTGAGTTTCCGGCGCAACCTGCCGTTGTCGGCGCACATCCGCATTTTGCCGTTCGGCGCGGGCAGCGTGAAAAATTCACCGCCGGCATTTTCCACCAATAATTGCCCCGCCGCCACATCCCACAAATTGATGGTGCGCTCGATGTAGGCGTCCAGCCGGCCGCTGGCGACGTAGGCGAGTTCCAGCGCCGCCGAACCCATGATGCGGATTTTCTTTGCTTGCCGCGAAAGACGGTTCAAATGCGGCAGGCTTTTATCAAGATTTTCTTTGCTCTTGGAGAATCCCATCGCAATGACGGCTTCGTTCAATCTGCCGCGCGAGCTGACGCGGACAATTTTGCCATTCAAGCGCGTCGATGCGCCTTTGACGGTCGTCCAGATTTCATCCGTGAACGGATCGTAAATCACGGCGACCACGGATTTCTGTTCATGTTCGAGCGCGATGGAAACGGCGGCGTGCGGCATTCCGTAAAAATAATTCACCGTGCCGTCAATCGGGTCAATCACCCAGCGATACTCCGCATTCACATCGCCGGTGCTGCCTTCCTCGCCCAGCACGGGAATTTGTGGAAACGCGGCGGCGAGAATTTTTTCGATCAACGCTTGGCAGCGCACATCCAGTTCGAGCTTGATGTCGTGGGCCTCGGCGGAATTGACGCGCTTCGGCCTGTGCCAGTTGGCGTGCATGACTTTTCCGGCGGCGCGGGCGGCTTTCACAGCGGCGGCCAAAGCCTGTTTTGTGGAGATAATTTTCATCAGAATTTTAAGGGGTGATTTCGTTCCGGCCTTCAAGCCGCTTTTGCTGCTCCTGACGCTTTTCGTCGAGCAGATTTTTTTCCACGGCTTCGACCACCTGGAGCAAATCGGCGCCCTCGAGCAGGCGCGGCGCGGTGACGTAGCTCGCGCCCGCATCATAAAGCGCCGGAATGTCGGAAAGCAATTCGGCGTGGACAACGATTTTCGCGCCGGGATTCAGTTCGCGGAGCTGGCGAAGCATTTTCAAATTGTCCGCGCCCTTGAGCACGGTGTTCGGCAGCGAGCAAAGGATGACTTCAGCGTGCGACACGCCGGCGTGATGCAGCACGTCGCGCGCGGTGATGTCGCCATAAACGGCGCGGACTTTGCGGCGCTTCAATTTTTCGTGGACGACGGGATTGAAATCAATGACGACAATTTCCGCGAGCAGGTCGGAACGTTCGCGGCTGATTTCTTCGAGCAACGAACTGGCCGTCCACGAAAAACCAAGCAGGCAGATGCGTTTGGGCTTTTCCGCCTCGCCGTCGTCGGGGGCGGTTTCGTCGAGGTCGCGCAATTCGAGCCGTTTCATCCACGGCGTGACGGTGCGCAGGATGGAATCGCTGCCCAGAATCGCGTAGGTCGAGCCGATGGCCAGAAACGCGAACGCAAACGCTGCAACACCGATGGAATTTTCAGAAACGTCGCCGCTCTGGTAGCCCAGCGCAAGCAGCACGAGGGAAAGCTCGCTCAACTGGCAGAGGTTGATCGCGGGCAGCAGGCTCGTGCGACAGCCCTGGCGCATCGAGTAAAGCGGCGGAAACACGGTCACGAAACGGCTGCCGACGAGAAACAGGCAGAAAAAAATCGCCCACAAAATGCCGCTGAACGTCGGCAGGGGAATTTTCATGCCGAGCGCGACGAAAAACAGCGTCACAAAAAAATCGCGCAGGCTTGTGACTTTCGCCACCACGTCGAGCGTGTAGGGAAACGTGGAAATCATCACGCCCGCGATGAGCGCGCCCATCGCCGTGGAGAGTCCGAGCCAGCCGGCGAATCCGGCCATCGCAAAACACCACGCCAGCGCGCCGACCAAAACCAGCTCCGGCAGCCGCGCGATGAGTTTGAAAACCGGCGGCAGCACGAACCGGCTCGCCAGAAACGCCACGGCCAGCAGCAGAATCACGTTGCCAAGCGCCTGCGCCAGCGGGCCGACGGCGGGATTTTTCAGATTCGGCTGGATGGCCAGGAACAAGATGACGAACACGTCCTGCAACACCAGCACGCCGAGCGTGACGCGGCCCGCGAGCGTTTCGAGTTCGCGCTTGTCGTAAAGGATTTTGACGATGATGACCGTGCTGCTCATCGCCGCCGCCACTCCGAGATAAAGCGCCTCAAGATGCGTTTGCGCCAGCCCGACAAAATCGAACACGAGCCAGCCGAGCAAAACGCAACCGAGAATTTGCGCCGCCGCCGTGAGCGTGATGACCCGGCCCGCGCTCAACATTTTTTTCAGGTCAATCTCCAGCCCGATCATGAACAGCAGCAGCGACAGGCCGATTTCCGAGATCGTCTGAATGTCGTGCGCGTTCGTGATGAACTTGAAACCGAGCGGGCCGATGGCAAAACCGGCGACGAGATACGCGAGCAGGAGCGGCTGGCGCGCGACCTGCGACCCCACCGCCACGATCCACGCGGCGATGATGCAAATGGCGATGTCGGTGACGAGGCCGTGCTCCATACGAAAAAATTAAATGGAATTACGTGGCGAATAAACCACGAAATGCACAAAACACGCGGAAGTGCGGAAAAATTTCGTGAAACTTTTCGTGTGGTTCGTGTATTTCGCGGTTAAAAAATCAACCTTCCAATGCGGCGAGCGCGGCTTGCGATTGCGTGAGCTTGCTCTGCCACTCGACGAGCCGCTGCTGGTGCTCCAACAAAACTTGCGGCGGAACTTTTTGCGCGAAATTCGGGTTGTTCAATTTTTGCCCGGCCTTGGAAATTTCCGATTCGTATTTCGCAATTTCCCTTTTGATGCGGGCTTTCTCGGCCTCCGCGTCAACCAAGCCTTCGAGCGGCAGAAACAGTTCGCCGAGTTCGTGTCGAACGGCCAGAACATTTTTTGCCGGCTGAAAATCCGCGTTCACCTCGACAGCCTCGGCGTTGAGCAATAATTTCAAAACTTCAACGTCCTGCGGCGGTGTGAAATTCACCGGCTTGAAAATAAATTTCGCTTTTTTATTCGCTGGAATGTTCGCCTCGCGGCGCAGATTGCGGCCTTGCGAGACGAGATCGTATTTCGCATCCACCATTTCCAGATAGCAATCATCGAGGCCATAGTGGCCTTTGAATTCGTCATCAAGCGGCTTCGGCCACGGCGCGAACATGATCGTCTTGCCGCCCTGATTTTCCGGCATGTCCGTCGCGTAACCCATGCCGTGCCACAATTCCTCGGTGATGAATGGCAGAAATGGATGAAACAGCCGCAGCGTGTGCGAGAGAACGAAATCAATCACCGCAAGCGTGTTCGCTTTGCGCGCTGCGTCCGTCCCTTGAAGAACAGCTTTGCTCGCCTCGACATACCAATCACAATACTCGCTCCAAAAAAATCTATAAAGCGTTGCCGTCGCATCGCTGAATTTGTATTCGGCGAACGCGATGTTCATTTCGCGGATCGCTTGGTCGAGCTTCAGCAAAATCCATTTGTCATCGGAAGTGAGCAAGGTGCGTTCGATCTCACCTTGAATTTCAAATTGCTCGGGCGGGACGCCCTCGCTCGCAGGCGAGCCGCCTGCGCTCCCTTGCATCTGGCGGAAGCGGCAGGCGTTCCAGAGCTTGTTGCAGAAATTGCGGCCCAGTTCGACGTTCTGTTCATCGAACAAAATATCCTGGCCAAGCGGCGCGGCGCGCATCACGCCGAAGCGCAATGCATCCGCGCCGAACTTCGCGATGAGGTCGAGCGGGTTAGGAGAATTTCCTTTTGCCTTCGACATTTTTTCGCCCTTCTTGTCACGCACGATGCCCGTGAAATAAACATTCTGGAACGGCATCGCTTCGGGCAGCCCGAACTTCGGCTCGCCCATGTATTCGTAGCCGGCCATGATCATGCGCGCGACCCAGAAGAAGATGATGTCCGGCCCGGTGACGAGGTCGGTGGTCGGATAAAATTTTTTCAACGTGTCGGTCTGCTCCGGCCAGCCCATCGTCGCAAACGGCCACAGCCACGAACTGAACCAGGTGTCGAGCACGTCGGGGTCTTGGGTAAAGCCAAGTTTTTCTAACTCGTGAGCTTCTAATTCAGAAGTTGTTGCCGCAAAAACCCAATCGGCCATTGCTTCTCGCTTTATGGCAATCGTTCCGCCTGTTGCGTAGCCAAAAATAGTTTCATTTCCAGCCTTGCCTGTGAGTGACACAGAAACACCATCCGCTAATTCTTTTCGCAAACCAAATGCTGCTTTGTGAAGAGGCGACTGAATTTTTGTTGAATCAGCAACGAGTTGGCTTACCAGTTCCGGGCGGAGTTTGTTTTTTACCTCGTCGGTAAAATAGCCAGACCAAGTTGGAATCCTATGCCCCCACCAAAGTTGGCGGCTCACGCACCAATCTTGAATTCCAGCCATCCAGTGGTCGTAAACTTTCGACCAGCGTTCAGGATGAAACTTCATTTCCTCTTTGGCCACGACAGCGCGAGATTTTTCCACGCTCGGATATTTTAAGAACCACTGCTCACTCAAGCGCGGTTCAATCGGCACATCAGCTCGTTCGCTGAAGCCGACTTTGTTTTCGTAAGGCTTTTCTTCGACAAGCGTTTCGATCTCGCGGAGTTTTTCCACAGCGATTTTCCGCGCCTTGAAACGATCTAGCCCGCGCAAATCCGCACCCGCGAGTTCGTTCATCGAGCCGTCAGCATTGATGATTTCGATTATCTCAATTTCAGGAAGTATATCAGGTCTCTTGTGAATTTTGTTGTTGGTAAAAGCTTTGTAATTCCAACGGGTTCGGATTTCAAAATCCGCCTTGTCGTGCGCGGGTGTCACTTTCAAAACGCCCGTGCCGAATTCAAAATCCACATGCTCGTCGCCGATGATGGGAATCAATTTCTGTTCGCGCGGCAATTCCGCCGGCAGCGGACGCACGACGTGCTTGCCGATGAGATGCGCGTAACGCGGGTCTTTCGGATTCACGGCCACGGCGGTGTCGCCGGGAATCGTTTCCGGCCGCGTCGTCGCAATTGTCAAAAAAGTTCCGGGAATCTCCGCGATCTCCACTTTGAAATAATAGAGGAAACCTTTTTGTTCCTTCATCACCACTTCTTCATCGGACAACGCCGTGAGCGACGCGGGACACCAGTTCACCATGCGTTTGCCTCGATAGATGAGGCCTTTCTTGTAGAGGTTCACGAACACGCGTTGCACGCAGCGCGAATACTCCGGATCCATCGTAAAGCGTTCGCGCGTCCAGTCGCACGACGCGCCGAGTTTTTTCAACTGCTGGATGATGATGCCGCCTTTTTCGTTCTTCCATTTCCAGACTTCTTCGAGAAATTTTTCGCGGCCAAGATCGTCGCGATGTTTTATTTTTCCTTCCTTCTTGAGCGCGCGCTCAACGACGGTCTGCGTGGCGATGCCGGCGTGATCCGTGCCGGGCAGCCAGAGAACTTCCTTGCCGTCCATGCGCGCCTTGCGGGCAAGGATGTCCTGGATCGTGTTGTTGAGCACGTGGCCGAGCGTCAGCACGCCGGTGACGTTCGGCGGCGGGATGACGATGGAATACGCGGGCTTCGGCGATTTCGCATCCGCGACGAAAAATCTTCGGTCGAGCCAGAATTGATACCACTTATCCTCAACCGATTGCGGCTCGTAAGCCTTGGAAATTTCAGACATTTTCAGAAAAAGTTTTTAGCCACAGATTTTCACAGATGAAACACAGATTTGATTCAGACAAATTTTTTATCTGTGTTTCATCTGTGGCTCAAATTATTTTTTCAACAAAGCGTATTCCATCGAGTCCACGAGCGCCTGCAAGCTGGCTTCGATGATGTTCTCACTCACGCCGACGGTGCCCCATTCGCGTCTGCCGTCAGCGGATTGGATGAGCACGCGCGTGCGCGCCGCCGTGCCAGAGATGCCGTCGATGATGCGGACTTTGTAATCTGTCAAACGAATCTCTTCAAGTTGTGGATAGAATTTGATCAGAGCATGACGAAGTGCTGAATCCAAGGCATTGACCGGCCCATCGCCAGTTCCCTTGGATTCATGAGAATTAACATCATCCGTTTTTGCTAATTTGGAAAGCCTACTATGCTTGCCTTCAACGCGAACTTTAAACATGCCTCGGTCAACGCTAACTTTGACAAATGCTTCACATAATGCGGCTTCTTTATTTTTTCGGCTTACGGAAACGCTGTAAGAATCAACCGTGAACGGCAATTCTTTGTGCAACAGGATTTTTTTCATCAATAAGGCCAACGAACCTTCGGCGGCTTCGTATTCGTAACCCTGATTTTCCAATTCCTTGACGCGATTCAAGATCGCCTTCAACTCCGGCGTGTCGTTCGTGAGCTTGAAGCCGAGTTCCTGCGCCTTGATGACGATGTTGCTGCGGCCCGCGAGATCGCTGATGAGGACGTTGCGCGCGTTGCCGACGAGCGACGGGTCAATGTGCTCGTAACTCGACGCGAGTTTCTGCACGGCGTTGACGTGCGCGCCGCCCTTGTGCGCGAACGCCGCCGCGCCGACCCACGGCAATCGCGGGTTGTGCCGCATGTTCGCGACTTCATCCACGAACCCGGAAAGTTCCTTGAGCTTCGCCAAAGATTTCACCGGCACGGAAGTTTTTTTCAGCTTCAACGCGATGCACGGGATCACGCTCGTCAGATTGCAGTTGCCCGTGCGCTCGCCGTAACCGTTGATCGTGCCTTGGACGTGAACCGCGCCGGTTTCGAGCGCGGCCAGCGCGTTCGCGACGCCGAGGCCGATGTCGTCGTGCGTGTGGATGCCGACTTTGCAATTCAATTTGCCCAACGCAGTTTTCGTGATGGCGGCGATTTCGTTCGGCAGGCAACCGCCATTCGTGTCACACAGCACGACAAAATCCGCGCCCGCTTTTTCGGCAGCTTGCCATGTCGCCAAAGCGTATTCGGAATCCAATTTGAATCCGTCGAACGCATGCTCGGCGTCGTAGATGACGAATTTGTCGTGGTCTTTCAGAAAGCGCACCGTGTCGCCGATCATCGCCAGATTTTCCTCCGGCGTGCAGCGCAGAACTTCCTTCACATGCAGCATACTCGTCTTGCCATAGATCGTGACGACGGGCGTTCCGGCTTCGATGAGCAGGCGCACCTGGTCGTCTTGTTCGACCGGCGTATTTTTTTTGCGTGTCGAGCCGAACGCGGCAAGCCTCGCATTTTGGAATTTTCGTTTTTTGGCCTGCGCGAAAAATTCGATGTCCTTGGGATTGCTGCCCGGCCAGCCGCCTTCAATGTAATGTACCCCGAAAGAATCGAGCTTCTCGGCGATGCGGAGTTTGTCCGCGACCGAGAAATTGATGCCTTC
>Ga0182018_10001087_pt1 | contig 32592 bp, 28 predicted proteins | sample 812P2MmetaG_FD_120490 | JGI IMG/M metagenome (GOLD analysis project Ga0182018, IMG submission 120490) | Permafrost microbial communities from Stordalen Mire, Sweden - 812P2M metaG | ecosystem: Environmental > Terrestrial > Soil > Wetlands > Permafrost | place: Sweden: Stordalen | collected...
AAAACGACCGGGGATGACGAGACGAATGGTACCGTCCTACGCCGCCGCCTGTCTCGCGTTCATGAACCTCGCGAGTGGGCCGTCGTGATCGCGCATATGTGGCCCGAACCAACCATCGACGAAATCGAAGAACTGACCCGGATTGATCGGCTCTCCCGCCTGCGACGCGCGGGAGAATTCCTGGAACCGGTTGATGAACGCCCGGTGCTCCTGCTGGTGCGTCGCCAGGTCCGGATAACGGAGGCGCCGCATCTCGTTTTCTTCCTCGGCGAAGTGCGGCTCGATCGTCTTGCTGACCAGGTCGGCCATCTGCGCCGCTGACCCGCGGCCCTCCCCGGCCATCAACTTGGCGAACAGCTTGTTCACGCCATTGAGGAACTCCCGATGGTGCCGGTCGATCGTCACGATCCCGGTATTCCAGGCGTTGTCCCAGGTCAGCACACGCAGGTTCTGCTGGTCGGAGCGCACCTGCTCCAGGAAACGCCCCACCTCGGTGCGCAACGTCTCCGTCTGATGCGACAATTCCGTGGCCGATCCGTTGATCTCAACCGCCGTCGTTCCGGTTTCGCGCGCCGCCACGTCGACCTTGGAGATTCGAGCGGAAACCTCCTGCGTACCCGCGGCGGCCTGCTCGACGTTGCGGGCGATTTCGGCGGTGGCCGATGACTGCTGCTCCACCGCGGCGGCGATCGCGGCGCTGATCGCGCTCATCTGCGCCATCACTTTGGTAATCGAGGCGATCGCTTTCGCCGCGTCCTCCGTGCCGGACTGCACGGCGCCGATCTTGCCGGCGATTTCCTCGGTTGCTTTGGCGGTCTGGTTGGCCAGGTTCTTCACCTCCGACGCCACCACCGCGAAGCCCTTGCCGGCGTCACCGGCGCGCGCCGCCTCGATCGTCGCGTTCAGCGCCAGCAGATTGGTCTGGCTGGCGACGTCGTTGATCAACGCGACAATCGCACCGATCGTCTGCACGGTCTGCGATAATTTTCGCACCAGATCGGTGGTCTGCGTCGCCTCCTCGTCCGCACGCGCGGAGATTGTCCGCGCGCTTTCCACCTGCTTGGCGATTTCGTTGATCGACGCGGTCAGTTCTTCCGACGCGCTCGCCACCGCCTGGGCATTCGCGGCGGCCTGCGCCGAGGCGCTGGACACCGACGTCGCCTCGGTGCTGGTGCGTGCCGCGGTGTCCTGCATCGTCTTCGATGCGCTCTGCAATTGCGACGTCGCCGAACTGACCGATTGAATGACACCGCCGACCTGTGCTTCGAACCCATCGGCGAGCCGGCGCAACGCCGCCCGCCGTTCCGCCTGAGCCTCCTGCTTCTGAGTTTCCTGCTCGTCGCGCAGACGGTCCGCCTCGATCATGCTGTCCTTGAATACCTGAACCGTTTCGGCCATTTGGCCAACTTCGTCGGCACGGCCCAGCCCGGGGATCGCGATCGTCTTGTCGCCGCCGGCGAGCGCGCGCATCGCCGCGCACATGCCGACCACAGGTCTGGCGATGCCGCGGCCGATCAGCCAGGCGAGAGCCGCGCCGATCAGCAGGCCGCCGATGGACAGGATCAAAATCTTTGAACTGGTCTGGCTCATTGTCGCCATCGTCGACTGCTCTTGCTGTTTTTCCTCGGCGATGCCGCTGGCCTTGATCGCCTCGGCGTCCGCCTGTACCTGATCGCCCATCGTCTTCATCGTGCCGTTGACCAGGCCATTGATTTCGGTCACCAACGCGGCGGTCTGGTGAAACGCACCGTAATAGCTGGCCACGCCAATCTGCAGTTGCCTGAGAGTCGTGAGATACCCGGCGTCCGCGGACGCTTTGCCGATCGCCTCAAGACTGACGTTGAACGCGATAAAGTCCCGCTCCGCCGACTTGCCGGCCTCGACATCGTGCCGGTTCAGCAGATTAAGAGCGTCCAGCCTCGCGATCAGGAATTGCTTCAGGCCCACATTGCACAAGGCGACCGCATTGACGTCGCCGCTCACCGTGGCGGCGGTGATCAGCGCCTCAAGATTTTGGATTTGCGCCTGGCCCAATGGGGCGAGGCTACCCTCTTGCAGTTTCGCCTGTTCCCGCATGCGCGAGGTGACCTGGTCGAAATTCTCCAGATAGGACTGGGTCAGGCGAGAGATGTCTTCAACCCGTTGGTGCCGCTCCGGGTTCATGATCACCTCCAGACCCTGCTTCAGCAGCGCGTTCAGGTTGACCTGTTCTTGCTTCGCGGCCTCGACGTTGGATTCCTGGCCGGTGAACGCATATTCGCGCACGAATCGGCGGAGATTCAGAAAACTCCGGTCGATATCCCGGGCGAGGCCGACGACGGTGACCCTTTGCGTGTAGGTGGAGAAGCCTTCGGCCGACGATTCGAACGCGGACCACGCCATGGTGGACACGATCGCCAGAATCGCCAGCACACAGGCGAAGCCGAGACCAATTTTGGTGCTGATGCCGCGATCGGTCAGCAGCGAGGACAGACCGTTGCGTTCGCTCATGGGTCAGGCTCCCTCCGCGTGCGGCGACATGACCGGGAGGGTCTTGCCTGTCGCGGAAACGCAGGATCGCACGGCGACGGTTAAGGAAGCCTGAATGGCGGCTTTACTTCGCCACGAACCGCGGGGGCGATGACTACAAGGGTGGCGCCCACACCATCCAGATCGACAGACCGCCAACCCGGTTCGGAACGGTCATGCCAGGCACGGCCCGGAACCCCAGACGTTCGTAGAGCCGAAGCGCCGGATTGGTATTTCGTACGTTGAGACACAACCGTAGTTCGCGGCGGGCCGCTTCGGCGATCAATGTGCTCACCAGCACCTGGCCGACCCGTTGTCCCCTCGCCCGATCATTGACGGCGACTGTTATCTCGGGTGTCCGTTCGGCGCGGTAGTACGCCGGATCTTCGTGCGGTCCGAATTGTCGCGCCCAGGCGGCACCGACGGCCGTGCCGTTGCGTTCCGCGACGAAACCAAAGTCATCGTGTTTCCGCCAGCCATCGAGATAGGCGGCGATGATCGGAATGGCTTTCGCCGCGGCGGCACCTGGTTCATACGCCGCCATCGCCAGGAAGTCCCAGAGGATGTCCACGTCATCCGAGGCCGCCTCGCGTATCCGGTCCATCGCCGTTCCTTTTGGTGTGACTTCGCCTGGGACATGGCCCTGGTAGTCGCTATCGCGGAAGCGCGACACATCGACCCCTGTCATTGCGAGCGCAGCGAAGCAATCTCCCGGTCCCCACTGATGGAGATTGCTTCGCCCACCCGGTCAAGCCGGGGGGCATGCTTCGCTCGCGATGACAGGGGAGAGAGACGTTGACTCGTGTTTCAAAGATAGTGGGTACCAGGTCAAAGACACAACATGCGCGCCGACATGGTCTGCAAATCCATCAGGATCGCGTCGCCGCGGACACTGTATATCCACACGCCGCCCGCGAGCAGAAGCAAGACGCCAACACGCAAAACGACGCGGATCATTCCGCCGCCGCCGCCAGCAGACGAGGCACCGGGCGCTCCTTGATCGGCAGATTGAGCAGACCGGCGGCCAACCCCAGTCCGGCGGAAATCCACCACATCAGGGCATAGGAATGGGTCACGTCATACAGCCGGCCGGCCAGGATCAGGCCAAGGAACGAACCGAGTTGGTGCGACAGGAATACGAAACCGAACAGCATCGACATCCAGGCGGTGCCGAAAAACGTTCCGACCAGGCTGCTGGTCAGAGGAATGGTCGACAGCCAGAACAAGCCCAGAAGTGCTGACGTCGCGATGATCGTCACCGGCGTGATGGGCAGCACCAGCAAGCCGATAAACAGCGCGGCGCGAGCGAAATAGATCGTGCTCAGAACGGTCCGCTTCTGAAAGAACCGGCCGGACTGACCGGCGAGCCAGGTACCGATGATGTTGGCGACTCCCACCGCCATCAGCGACCACACGCCAACCCAGACGCCCAGTCCCTGGTCCTGCACGAAGGCCGGCAGATGCACGGAATAGAACGCCACGTGAAAGCCGCAGACGAAAAAGCCAAACGTCAGCAGCCAGAAACTCGGGGTGGCGAAGGCTTCGCGAAACGCCTCGGTCATGGTTTGCGCGCGCTGCGTCGTGACCGCCACCTGGGGCCGGCCCGCCAGGACGACGGTCAGCGGCAAGGTCAGGGAGATCGTTCCGGCGACGATCAGCAGACTGGTCCGCCAGCCGAACGATTCGATCAGCACGTGCACGTAAGGGTAAGCCAGGAACGTCGCGATCCCGGTTGCCATGCCAAGGGAGGCGATCGCGGCGGTGCGTTGATGGGGTGGGACGGCCCGGCTGACGGCGCCAACCAGAGCCGTCACGCCCGAGCCGCTGGAGCCCAGACCCAGCAGCACGCCGGCGACCAGCAGGCCTGTCCCGGTCGAGGCCCGGGTGATCAGGTAGAACCCCGCCATCGAACACAGCACGCCCGTCGCGGCGGCGCGTCCGGCGCCGTATTTGTCGGACCAGTAGCCGAACAGGATCGCGCCGAAGCCCCACACCAGATTGGCCAGCGCCATGGCGTCGGAGAAAGGCTCGCGCCCGATGTTGAGATCCATGGTCACGGGCCGCAAATACAGGCCCAGTACCTGACGCAGACTCATGGCCAGTCCGGTGATCAGGCAGGCGGCGGTGATGGTGACCCAGACCGGGCGGGTTCGGATCGCGTTCATGTTGGTCTGGTTCCCTTGCCGTTCGTTGGCGCCGCCGGGAGAATTCCCTTCCCCCGTCATCCCCGGGCTCGACCCGGGGAATCTGACGCGGCACCGTGCTTGCATTGATCCTCGGGTCGAGCCCGAGGATGACGAATTGGAGGTTCGAGGATGACGAATTGGAGGCCCGAGGATGACGAATTGGAGGTTCGAGGATGACGAAGTGAAGGATCGCCCTTTGTTCAGCGTATTCGTGTTACAATCGGCCCTTGACGGCGGCCCGCTCGACGGCATGATATGGGCATATGAGCGTAACTGGCAAGACAACCCGCGCGAGGTTGGCCGAAACTGACGCGAATCTGGCCGAAAACCCCTGCAATTGCGCCGCCATTCGCCAGGCGGCGCGGCGGGTGACACGGCTCTACGATCAGGCTCTGGCGCCATCTGGGCTGCGGATCACGCAATATCCCATCTTGTCCTGGCTCGCCGTCGCGGGTCCGATGACCATGAATGTGCTGGCCGAGCGCATGGTCCTGGACCGCGCCACTCTGGGCCACAACTTACGGCCGTTGGAAGCTCAGGGACTGGTGACGATGCGAGCCGGGGACGATCGCAGGAGCCGGGTGGTCGCGTTGACCGACGCCGGCAAACAGCGCCTGGCGGAGGCACGCCCGGCCTGGAAGGCGGCGCAGAAGACGTTCGAGGCGGCGTTCGGGCCGGAGGATTCCGCCGCGCTCCGGGCCACGATGGTTCGCCTGGCGCGATTGGATTTCGGTGTTTAGGCGACGCGCGTGAATAACCGCTTCAGTTCGGCTTTCCCTCAGTCGTCATCCCCGGACTTGCTCCGGGGATCAATCGCCGCGAAGTGCTGACAGAGATCCCCGGGTCGAGCCCGGGGATGACGTTAAAAGGAGCGCTCCACTCGATTCGATTATTGTTCGGCGGAGCCTTAGGGCACCAGACGCGATCGGATTTTGATTTCGTGCGTCAGCGTTTCGTGGACGGGGCATTTATCGGCGATTTCCATCAGCCTGTCGCGTACGGAGTCGGGCAGATCGCCCTCGATGCTGATGTCACGGGTGATCTCGCCGATCTTCCCTTCGATGGTTTCGCAATCGGTGCAGTCCTCGGCGTAGGTCCGCCGGTGCGACAGGCGGATCGAGAAACGATCGGCGGCGATGCCCTTGCGCTCGGCGTAGAGGCGCATGGTCATCGACGTGCAGGCACCAAGCGCGGCGAGCAGGTAGTCGTAAGGCCCAGGTCCCAGATCGTCGCCGCCCACCGCGGCGGGCTCATCAGCGAACAGAAGATGGTGGCCGGCGCGCACGTGCTGCTGGAATTTGCCGGTACGGGTCTCGCTGACCTCGACAACGCCTTCCGGTAGCGTGGCCGCCGGCTCGGCGGAGGGGAGGTAGCGGGAGGCCCAGGTGGCGATGACGTTGGCGACGTAGATGCCGTCATTTCGGTTACGCAACAGGTGATCGGCGGTGTCGAGCGAGAGAAAACTCTTGGGATGGCGGGCGGCGGTGAAGATCGTGCTGGCGTTGTCGATGCTGACATATTCGTCGAGCGGCGCGTGGCACACCAGCAGCGCTTTCTTCATTGTCGCCAGTCTGTTGAGGAAGTTCTGCTCCGCGAGGTCGTCGAGGAACTGTTTCGTGATGGTGAACTCGCGGCCCGCGAGGGTGACCGTCGCCGTTCCCTTTTCGACGATGTCCGAGAGATCAGCCGCGAAGTTGTGCGTGACGTGCGCGGCGTTGGCGGGCGCGCCGATGGTGACCACGCCAACCGCGTCCGGCACGAGCGGCGCGGCGGCGAGCACCGCGGCACCGCCCAGACTGTGACCGATCAACAAGGACGGCGCACCGTGGTTTTGCCGCAGATAATCCGCCGCGGCGACGAGATCGGCGACGTTGGAGGAGAAGTTCGTATTGGCGAACTCGCCCTCGCTGCTGCCAATGCCGGTGAAGTCGAAGCGCAATACGGCGATGCCTCGGGCGGCGAGGCCCTCGGCGATCCGCGAGGCGGCGAAAATGTCTTTGCCGCAGGTGAAGCAGTGCGCGAACAGGGCGTAAGCGCGCGGTTCGGCGGGCTGGTCGAGGCGAGCGGCGAGCCTGGCACCGGTGGCGCCGGGAAACTCGATTTTTTTCGAATTGATCATGCCGGCTCCGGTGTTGAACTTGTGTTCCGCGGCGACAGGCTTTGGTCGCGTGGGGTGCCCTGTCAAGACGGGCGCTCTGAGGTTTGTCATGGGCGTGTGGTGGTTGCCGAGTGGAATCGGACAGGCTGGATTCCGTTCCGACATTGCAAGGATTTCAGCACGGAGGGAATGGAGAACCACTGAGACCACGGAGTTCGCCGGAATGATACGTTGTGCCAATACGGTCAAAGCAATTTCAGGCGGTGAAATGTGTGCGAGCACATCTCGGAGGAGTCAGACTCTGTCCGGTATCATCTTATCGAAGAGTAAGGGAGAAGCGTGGTCCCATTGGTATTCCCCGAATCGTCCCTCAAACGCGTCCAATAGCGTCACCGTCCCATGTTCGCCGATGAGCGGCGTGGCGCCATCCACCTGGACCATGGGGAGGCGCCGGCGGGCCGCCGCGACAGCGTCGCCCTCGCGCATGTGCGCCTTTTCTCGAACCCGCAACGCGTCCGGCTCGGCCTGAAAGGTATTCCGATCGACGACCTCAGGGGCTCCAGGTTCATCTCTCATGATGTCGTTCATCGTTCTCTCCTTTGACTGCCGGCGACCCGCGTTCTCTCCGCCGCTTGCTGGCGGTTAAGTGCCGCGGCCGCACCGTTGTTCCGCGAACGCCCGCCGGTTCGGCTGCTCGGGAAGGGATTTAGCGGAGAGGTGCCGAACGGTGGGAGTGACAAGTATGTCGGGATTCCTTGTCCGTCGGTTCGTGACATCCTGTCCGAGTGCACTTCATGCCCGTTGATCGCGACCTGCTATCCGGCGTAAAATTCGTTTATCGGCCACATGGTTTCTTGTTCAGAGTGTCCGATTGGTTGTCGTGCCATGGAACGGTGCGTACCGCGGAACGTTCTGATATGAAAAGCGCGCGGATGGATTGAAGTCCACCCGCGAGGAACCGCGATATCCAGGATGAAAACATGAAAGACTCGGACGCGAGCCCAGGCCAGCCGGCATCGGAACTCATCTCGAAACGAATTAACGAACTTGGGGACTGGCGTGGGGAAACCCTCGGCAGAATGCGCAAGCTCATCAAGGAAGCAGACCCGGAAGCCGTCGAGGAGTGGAAGTGGCGGGGCACACCAGTTTGGTCGCACGACGGCATCATCTGTACGGGTGAATCATACAAGGCCGTCGTGAAGCTCACCTTCGCCAAGGGCGCGTCGCTGAAGGATCCGGCCCGTCTGTTCAACGCGAGTCTCGACGGAAACACACGCCGCGCGATCGACATCCACGAAGCAGAAGAAGTCGACGAGTCCGCGTTCAAGGCGCTGGTTCGCCAGGCAGTCGCGCTTAACAGTTCTCGTGGGTCGAAACCTATGAAGAAGGCAAGGTCTTAAGGCCGCCCGGGAACAGGTATGGTATCGGGGAATTCCATCGGCTCACGCCCTCTTCGGCCGCGGCGGTCCATTCCCTCCGCCTCACGAAGGCCGGAGGCCGCCCGTGCTAAGTAAGAAAGGCAATATCGCCGGGTTCGCGGAGAAGAGGGAGGGCGCGGAGAAGCAAGAAATATCAGGCAATATGATGCGTCCTGGCGGTATCCCATCGCAAGCCGCGCCACACACTGTACTCTTTTCTCCGCGCCCTCCCTCTTCTCCGCGAACCCGGCGATATTGCCCTGCTCGCACAGGTCCGGATCCTGTCAGGGGAGGCGATGACCGAAGCCGGGCGATCCCCGCAACTGGATCGCCGACCGCTACAGCAATAATTCCGCGATCTGCACCGCGTTCAGCGCCGCGCCCTTCAGCAATTGATCGCCCGCCACGAACAACGCGAGCGAACGCCCCGACGGATCGCCTCGATCGGTGCGGATGCGGCCCACAAGCACATCATCCTGGCCCGAGGCCTCGGACGGCATGGGAAAATGGTTGCCCACACGGTCATCCACCACACGCAGGCCAGGCGCGGCGGCAAGGATCGCGCGCGCCTCTTCGGCGGAGACAACCTCGTCGAACTCCACCGTCAGCGCCATGGCGTGGGCGCGCAATACCGGGACACGGATGCAGGTGATGCCGATCGGCAGTCCCTCGGCACCGAGCATGCGGCGGGTTTCCGCCACGACCTTGTTTTCCTCGTCGTTGTAACCGGTCTCGAGGTCCATCGCCGCGTCATGGCTGAACAGATTGAACGCGTAGGAATACGGCAGCACCTTCGGGGTAAACTTCTCGCCGCGCAGATAAGCTTCGGTCGATTGACGCAACTCCTCCATCGCCGCCGCGCCGGCGCCGGAGGCTGCCTGGTAGGTCGCGGCGATGACCCGGCGCAAAGGATGCACCCGGTGCAATGGCGCCAGCGCGACCACGGCGATGGCGGCCACACAGTTGGGGTTGGCGATGATGCCGCGATGCCGCGTCAAGGTCTCGCCGTTCGCCTCCGGCACCGCCAACGGCACGCCCGGATGCATGCGGAAAGCGGAGGAATTGTCGATCACCACCGCGCCCGCCTTGACCGCCGCCGGCGCGAAGCGCTTCGCGATCGAACTCCCGGCCGAGAACAGCGCGAGGTCGACGCCATCGAAGCTCGCTTCGGTCAACGTTTCGACTTCGATATCCTGACCCCTGAAGGTCAACGTCTTGCCGGCCGAACGCGAAGAGGCGAGCAGTCTCAATCCGCGCAGAGGAAAACCGCGGACATCCAGGCAACGTAGCAATTCGCCGCCAACCGCTCCGGTGGCACCGACGATCGCCACCACGGGCGACGCCGCCAGGCGGGAAGGTGCTTCACCGGGGTTTTCAAGAACAGTGCTCATGGTCTCTCTCGCGTTGAGCCGGGAGAGACGGGACCAGAGTTAAACCGCGGCCACGTCCGTCGCCGGCGGGGCCTGCTGATGCGTTATGCCGCTTCGATCACGGTGCACACACCAGAAAACCCGCCGCCGGGGCGGTCGTTTTCGGCGTGCGTTTCGTGGCGATCATCGCGAACATGGCGATGTGCTTAGGCGCGGGTCCCTGGCGTCAACAGTATCCGACCCACACTCGCCCCGTCTGGCGCCATTGACACTACTGGGTGTCCGGATTTCATGCGTGACGGGATATATCGGTTGAAAGTTCATGCGCCTGCCAAAGTGCCCGGTTTGCAAACATGTGTGGACTTGCGTGGCCATGCAGTGGAGCGGCGGCCTGCCGTACTGGACAGTCCTGCCGCGCGAGCGCGCGCTTTACCAAGAGACCTGCACGCGGTCCGAGCCGGGCATTGGCGCGGGAAGCACATGGTGTCCCGTCATGCGCGAGACGCTCTATCCGGAATTATCCCCGCAACGTCGATCCATGCACGGCATACTGGGTCAGTTTCAAAGCCTCGGAGACAATTGCGAATTTGGATTGTTGCAAAGATGGGAGGGGCGGGAGACTCAGGATCTGTTGCGCCTCGCCGCCATCTGGATCCCCGTCGAGGACCGGCCGCGGGCAATCATCACAGCTCTGAGCGATGGATTCTCCGGTCTGGGCCATCCTGAGTCGGTGCGATTGGAACCCGTTGGTGCACAGTATCCCCGCGAGTTCATCGTGCGCGAAACACGTTGGAATCTGTTTCTCCATACCGGCGTCGCGGAAGGTGACATCGCGCCGGAATTGTTGCGTTTCCAACAAATCGAAGGCCTTCAGCGCCGGCGCCGCAAGCTGGTGGAGGACATGGCATCGGCGCGGCAGATTTTTGTCTGGAAATCGAACGTACCCACGTCTGAGGTGGATATTCGCGATCTGGTCGTCAGTCTTCGGCGTTACGGCCCGAATCTGCTGCTCTGGGTCAACGTCGCGGATCAGACTCATCCGGACGGATCGGTGGAATATGCCGGACATGGGCTGTTGAAAGGATACGTGTCGAAATTCGCGCCTTATGAAGCCGCGGAAGACATCGACTTCCCATCATGGCATGTCATGTGCCGGAACGCGGCGGCACTGGCCGATGATTTGCGGCTCCAGGGCGAATGGTCTTTCCACGATGCGGTCGTCTTGTAAGCGTCCGGTTCGAGGCATTGCTCTGGCACTGGCACACCGGTGATTGACACGTCAGGTACCGCGGATTTCATGCTCTTCAGGACATTGGTCAAACCATCATGCGACTTCCCGCCTGCCCGGTTTGCAAACAGGCATGGCCTCTCGCGGCCATGCAGTGGAGCGGCGGGCTGCCGTACTGGAGCGTCCTGCCGCGGGAACGCGCCCGCTTTGAGGACACCTGTCAACAGTTCGAGCCGGGCATTGGGGCGGGCAGCCATTGGTGTCCCGCTTTGCGTGAGACGCTGTGGCCCGGCTTACCCCGGCGGCCTCGGATCGCGGGCGGCTTCATGGGCTTATTTCAAAGCCTTGGGGACAATTGCGAGTTTGGCATGGCGCAACGATGGGCGAGAGAAGAGAACCTCGATCTGATGCGCTTCGCCAGCTTCTGGATTCCGGTGGAAGACCGCCTGCGCGAAACCATCCGGGCTCTGACTGATGGCTTCTCCGGACTGGGCGATCCTGACTCGGTGACCCTGGAACCGCGCGGCGAGAAGTATCCTCGTGAGTACGTCCTGCGTGAGACGCGCTGGAATCTTTCTCTCCATACCGGTGCGCATGAGAGCGGCATCGACGCGGAGTTGATACGGCGGCGTCAGATCAGGGCTCTTCAGTTCCGGCGCCGCAAACTGCTGGAGGATCTGGAGACGGCGCACCGGGTCTTTGTCTGGAAATGCAACCTGCCAACGTCCGAACGAGATATCCGTGATCTGGTGGCCTGCCTGCGGCGCTATGGCCCCAACCTGCTGCTCTGGGTCAGTGTCGCGGATGAGGGACATCCGGCTGGATTCGTCGAATACGCCGGAGACGGACTGCTGAAAGGATACGTTGCCCGCTTCGCGACCTACGACGACGCCACCGACGCCGATTTCATGAGTTGGAATGAAATGTGCCGGAACGCGGCGGCGAAGGCCGAGGACCTCCGGCGTGCCGGGGAGTGGTCCTCGCCTGGTGCTTTGGCCGGGTAGTCGTCGTCCGACCGGGAGGACTGTCACGGCCGGGCTGGCGCATGGAGCCGGTGGTTTGACGTCATCCCTCGGTCAGCCGTCGCATGGCGCCGCCCATCAGTTCAATCTGCCCGGCGAGGCGACGGAGCGCGTCGGTCGCGCCGGTATCGGGCCGCGGCGTCAGTTCGGACTGGCCGGCCGCGAGCGATCGCATCGAACCACCGATCCAGTCTCGCCACACGCGTAATGACTCTGGCGGCGACGCGGTGCGTGGCCCGGTATCGAACCGCATCGCGGAAAGACGGCCGGCGCAACGCCGCGACGCCGCGTCGATGACCAGGACAGCCTCCAGCATGTCGCGCCCGCCGCCGCCTTGTTCGATCAGAGCCCGATTGATCGAGGCTTCCAGAACATTGCTGGCGACACCGGCCTCGCGCCGCGCCGGCTCCACCGCGTCGGCCGGGATCTCGTTCATCAGACAGGCCAGTGTCGCCTCGGCGTAGCGGCCGTGCGCGGCGATCGTGTCCCTGGCGCTTCGCACCAACCGCTCTGGCTCGCGGCCTGGCCACAGCAGGAAGCTGGCCGCGACCGCCAGCAGGCCGCCGGCGATGGTGAATCCCGCGCGCGCCGCGGCGATGCGCCATTCGCTGGTATCCGGCTCGCTGGTTTCGACCAGCAGCACCACGACCGGAGTCAGTGCCAGCATGTAAAGCCCGAAATTGACGGCACGAACCGATAACGCCGCGACGGTCAGCGGAAACATCGCCAGCGCGATCGCCATTGGCGTGGTGCAAATCAATCCCACCGCCGCCGCCACGATGCCGCCGAGGGCGGTGCCGGCGATGCGCTCCAGCGCGCGGGCATAGGTCAACGCGAAGAACGGTTGCATCGTCGCCACGATCGTAATGGTAAGCCAATGATCGTAGGGGGTGAACCAGACCATGGTGAACGCCAGTGCCGGCGCCGCCATCACCGCCGCTCGCAGCGCGTGACGCAGTGTGGGTGAGCGCCAGGTCAGGTTGGCTCGCAATGGGCCCAGCAGGCGCTGAAGCAACAAGGCGCGCCCGCCATCCGGATCTGCGTCCGGCGGATAGTTGGCGGGCACCGCCAGCGATTGCGCGAGCCGCAACCGCTCGGCGAGCCGGTCGGCGATCGGGCGCAGCGGATCGGTCAGCGGCAGACGTGCGATCTCCTCCTCCATCGCGGCGATCGAGCGTTTGATCCTGGGATGGGCGGAGGGTGTGTCGGATAACGCGACGTCCGCGAGCAGACTCAGCAACGGGCGCATCCGGCGCAGGAGCCGTTCCGCGGCACGCCGCTCGGTGGTCGAGCCGCGTTCCAGCAGTTCGCTCAGCGCGATCAACGCGCCAAAGATCTGATCGCCGGTTTCAAGCCGAATCATGCTTTGCGAGGCCCGAAGACTTCCCGTGCCCCGGCCGCGCAGAATGTCCAGCACCGCGGCGCGCGCGGCCTCGATCGCGTCCCGCACCGGACGGCGGTGCGCGCGGGCATGCGCTTCCCAGGTCGTTTCTTCGACAGTATTGGTTCGCACCAGCCGGTACAGGTCATCGGTCAGGCCGGCGAGTGCGTGATAGATCTCGGCGACGGCCTGTCTGGCCGCGCGGTAGGGATACAGCCGCCAGATCACCAGGGTCAGCAGCGTCGCCCACAGCGCGCCAAATACGAACGCGGCTCCGGTCTGGACCGCCTGCGGCACGGACAGAGCGCGGTCGAGCGACAGGATAATGGTGAAGCCGAGTAATGCCCCCACCTGTTGCGGCGCCTGGCCGTAGACGCGGAGAAACGAGGCCGCGAACAGCGCCAGGACGCCAATCGGCAGCGCGACTGCCGGGCCCAGGCCGCGTATCAGGCCGAAACCGCCCATCATCAACCCGCCAATAACAGTGAAACTGAACAGCGCCTGGACCCGCCGCCGGACCGGTCCCCCGGGATCGCAAAGGCACGTCCACAGCGCCCCAAGCGCGGCGGTGTGCAGCGCGGGCAGCTCGAAATACTCGCTCGCGGCGATGATGACGCAGACCGAGAGCGCGGCGCGCACGCCCTCGGCCACGCTGAGCGCGCGCGCATTATGCGTGATCGGCAACCGCGCGAGATCGGGAGCCAGCCGTTTACGTGAGGTCGAAGCAGCCTGGGCCATACCCGGCACTGTAGCGTAAGCCCGGTCCGGTGTGTCCGCGGGTCGCGGGCTGGCCGGCGCGGCGCGGCGCGGGAAGGCCGGAAACCAGCCAGGCGAGCGGCAGGCTTACCCTTGCAGCCAGACCGGCTCCGACGATCCGAGTTCAACGGCCGGGCGGTCCCATCGCATGACGGTGCCCGCGATCGTGAGCGGGGGCTTCATACGGTAGTGGGTCAGTTTGAAAATGCCTAAGGAACAAATTCTTAATTATATACTTGACAAAAAGGATTTTATGCGGGTATAAAGGCGGCAAGGAGATACCCGCCATGACCCTCGACCTCACAGACCCCATTTTCCACGATGAAGCCAAAGCCCGTGAATGGTTAGAGGGCTACCGCTGGCCAAACGGTCCCTTCTGCTGTCATTGCGGCAGCACGCGGGTTGCCCCGATGGGTGGCAAGAAACACCGTCCCGGCCTTTACTATTGTCCCGATTGCCGAGGCCAGTTCACGGTCATGACCGGTTCAGTGATGGAAAGCAGCCACGTCAAGATCACGAAATGGGTGCTGGCCATTCGCCTGATGGCGTCCAGCAAGAAGGGTTTCAGCGCGCACCAACTGCATCGCTCCATTGGCACGACCTACAAAACGGCCTGGTTCATGTTCCACCGCCTGCGTGAGGCGATGTCAGCCCCGAATGCTCCGCCAATTGGTGGCGAAGGCAAGGTCATCGAGGTGGACGAAGCCTATCACGGCAAACGCAAAACACCGCCCGTTCGTAGCAAGTATGCTTCCCCGCCAACGAAGCGTGGCCTGGGTGGTGGTGCGCAAAAGCGCCCTATCGTGGCCTTGGTGGAACGTGGCGGCGAGGCTCGCGTCACCCACATGCAGCATGTCACCGCGAAGAACATCGGCGCGTTCATGGCGAAACATGCTGACATGAAATCCCGCCTGCAAACAGATGAAAGCAGGCTCTATCCGACACTCGGCAAGGAGTTCTCCTCGCACGAGGTCGTGAACCATGGGGCCAAGGAATACGCTCGCGGTAAAGGTGCTGATCTGGTGATGACCAACACCGTTGAGGGTATGTTCGGCGTGTTCAAGCGTGGCATGGTCGGGGTCTACCAACACTGCGGCGAGCAACATTTCCAGCGTTACCTTGACGAATTCACATTCCGCTTCAACAATCGCGCCAAGTTGGGCGTGGAAGGCGGCGAACGCGCCGCGAAGCTGGCCCACGGGATGGGCGGCAAGCGCCTGACCTATCGGCGGATTGCTGGCCAGGGGGAAAGCATGGAAGGCGTTGGCGGTTCAGACTGAACTGTTCGACCCGCCGCCGCCCGTTCGACGTGTGAACCTGGACAAGATCGAAGGCGTGATCCGAGAGAAGGACGGAACGCCAGTCGTGATCGCCACGCGCGGCGCCCGTCAGTACCGAATCAGTCTTTCCGAGGAAGTGGCGTCGGAGTTGGCCGCAAAGTTGCGAGACCTGGATTGACGCGGGTTTTTCGGCGCGACGGTTCGGCCTTGTGCGGCCTGGGTGGAGTCGTCAAAAGACGGCGGGCGAGTTCACCGGCCCGGCGTTCGGCTTCCTCGGGGGTGTAGTCATCTGGTTCCATATTCATACCATTGTACCACGCTGATTCGCCCATGCCGCCGACTCCGATCATATTTTCAGCACTTTTGTCAAGCAATGGCGTGATATTAGCGCATATTATAAGTTCACGCCGCAGCATAACTTATTGAAATACTTAGGGTTGATTCAACGAGAAGAGAAAGCTCTTGACCAGACCACGATTCGCCTTCGACAAGAGAATAGCGCGCGGCCCGGACCCAGGAGTTAGCTGAATCCGAGTCGCGCGCTGGCGGACCCGAGGGCGGCCGTTCATCTTCAGAACGGGCGGCCGCCTTTGGCCTCATTGGAAACGTGGTCGAGCGGTCTAAGACACCGGACTTCCACTCCGGCGTACCCTCCACAAAGGGTACCGTGGGTTCGAATCCCACCGTTTCCGTCGTCCGGAGTAGGGAGGTTGGATTTCCCGACTCCTTTTTGTGACCAGATTGGTCACAACGAAATGTTGTCCCGCCGCGGGCCTGGCCGGTCAAGATATTTTCGCCGCGGGCGATAAATCTTCACCGCGGCGGAGCAGATCGCTCCGACCGAGGCGGAAATCTAACCGAAAACTCTATACTGCCTTCAATCCTAAAAGTAAATCCCTTATCCGACCATCATCCTGAAATACCTTTTTGCGAAGTATACAATTGGGAACAAATTCCCCTAGGTAAACTGATCGACACATTAAACCGTGTTGCCAGTGGCATCGAGGGTCGCGGGGTGGCGCCTCCAGGGCAAACCATGTACAAATTCGACCCTGGGACGGATATGACGCTGACTGATGTCGTCAGCTTGCTGAGAATGCTCAATATATCAACGTCATCAGATGACTATCTGAACGAAAATTTTCCGATGAACCTCAAGCGGCATTTCAGTCCCATTGAATGAGCGGCGTCTCAACAGGGGGAAGTCATGGGTGATTCGAACACCAGAGCGGCATTAGCAGATGCCTTGGATCGACTTGCGATAGCGATTTTGCAAAGTGGTCCCTCAGTAATAGGGATGAGTGTTTCCGCAACGGCAGGTCCGGGCGGAGGCAGCGTTACGGGAATGCGCATCAATGTAACGGGAGGCCCGGGCAGCGGAAATGCCACGGGGTTGGTTGTTTCTGCAACCGCCAATCAACCAGCCCGCTCCAATGACGCGCTCATTCAAGAACTCAAAGAAGCGTCCCAGACAATCAAGTCTGGCGGCGGGGGGCCGGTCTGGATTCAAGGGCTGCTGAGCCGGGTTGCGGATATCGGGGGGCAAGCAATCGCGAGCGCCGTCGGTGCGGCGTCCAACGCGGCGGCTAGTTACTTTGGGTCGTCTGGTTAGCCGCTTCCCAGCCCTCCAACACCTTCACCATGTCCGCAAGTTCCCAGAGTTTGGTGGTTACGCCCGCAGCCATTGCCGGGGTGCAGCGCAACGTCTGGTGAATGCGAACGATATTGTAGTGCATGAAGTAGATCGCCATCGAATGATCGTGGTTCGCGGCCTTTTTGGAGAAGGCGTTTGTCAGGCGAGTGAACCGGCGGTTGCCCATGCGGATCGACAGGTTCGACCTTTCGGCGTAGCTGGTGCTGACATGGGCCGGATCGGGACGGCCTTCAACGCGGCGAAGCTGGACGCCAGTGCATTCACCGGGGCTGTAGCGGCCCGTGGCACCAACCGGCTCGCCGTAGCTTTTCACCAGCATGGCATAGTCGATATCGGCACCGAAGGCATCTTCGACGGCTTGCAGGTATGGGCCGTGACCGTCGCTGGTCAGTTGGACCCGCGAGGCGAGGCGACTGGCCAGGTCACTGATGAACTCGTGCGCCGCGTCAGCATCCCGGTTCCCAACGTTCCAGGATGGGATCAGCTTCGTGTCGGCACACAACGCGGTCCAGGTCCAAATGTCTCCCGCGCCCTTCGGGGCAGCCTTCGCGCCCGCGACGTTCTTCGCTTTGGCGTAAACGAAACTCCAAATTTCATCGACCTGAACGCGCTTGCACGGCAGGTTGCGGAATGCGCGATCCTGATAATCGCTGAACGCCTCCCCGGCATCTTCGACCAGCTTGGCCAGCGTGTTCTTGCTGACCCCTTCCAGGCGGGTGATGGCCCGGAGGGAGACGCCTTCGGCCATCAGGCCGAGGATTTTGGCGCGCTTGGCGGAGGGGAGCTTGTTCATATGAGCTTTTTAGGCGACCAAGCCTAGCTAGTCAAGAAGAAACGGTCAGTTTGACAAAGTTTTCAATTCGCGCTTGCGCATGCCGAATCAGGGTGTTATAAAGCGACATGAAGATCGCCTTCGAGGATTCGCGCCTCGCGCTGATCGAGAGCGATTTGGCTGGGGAGACGAAGCTTCCGGTGGCGGTCATACGGGCCGCTCGCCGAAAACTGACCGTGTTGCGCGCGGCGGTTGATGATCGCTCGCTGAGGAATTGGAAGAGTTTGCACTACGAGAAGCTGAAAGGAGATCGCGAAGGTCAGCGGTCGATCCGGGTGAACGCTCAATACCGAATGGTGTTCATTCTCAGTGAGGGGGAACCGCTGACAGCAACGATTCTGGCAATCGAGGACTACCACTAATGACAAAATCCTCCCCGATGCCCATCGAGCACCCTGGCTCGTTTATTGCTGAGGAGTTGGAAGCGCGCGGCTGGTTACAGGCCGACCTTGCTTACGTACTTGGTATGGACGAGGGGCAGCTTAACAAGATCATCAGCGGCAAGGCCGACATTAATCCGGATACGGCCGTGGCGTTTGGTGAGGCATTCGACATGCCCGCAGAATTCTTTATGAACCTGCAAAAAATGTACGATCTTTACCGAGCTAAGAAGGCCGACCCCGGAGTGAAGACTCGTGCCTCCTGGGTCTCCGTATTTCCGGTTCGAGAGATGATCAAGCGCAAATGGATAGAAGATGCCGAGCCAGCCCTGTTGGACCTTCAGATGCTAAGGTTCTTCGAGAAGAACCGTGTCGAGGATATTCCTTTCGTGGGAGGCGCTCCTATTTTGCCATACGCCGCCCGAAAACTTGATTATGAGCGGACAACGCCCATTCAGTACGCTTGGTTGACGCGAGTGAAGAAGATCGCTGAGCAGATCGAATGTCCACTTTATTCAGAGGAAACTTTACGAGCCAGCCTAACTACCATAAGAGCCCATATGATGGAAAAGGAGGATTTCGGGCGCATTCCCCATATCCTTAGAAAGTGCGGCGTTCGCTTTGTGTTGGTAGAGGCTCTTCGCGGATCAAAAATTGATGGTGTCTGTGTGTGGCTGGACGGGCAACCCGTGATTGGGTTAACGCTTCGCCTGGATCGGGCAGACAATTTGTGCTTCGTGTTACGACACGAAATTGAACACATTCTAAACCGAGATGGTCTAGAGGCATCCTTTAGTCCGGTAGACGAAATTGACATGGAGAATTCAGGCGAATTGCCCGAATGTGAGAGAATAGCAAATGAGGCTGCGGCGGAATTTTGTGTCCCGCAAGGGCTACTTAATTCCTTCATTCTTCGGAAAAGCCCCTTTATTTCTGAAAGGGACGTTCTGACGTTCGCCGCAAGAGTTGAGATTAACCCAGCCGTTGTCATAGGGCAGATACAAAAGAGAACCGAAAGATATACTTTTCTGAGAAAGTACCAAACCAGCATTCGCGACCATCTAATGGAATGGAAACATAAAGATGGGTGGGGCTTCCAAGCCCCTACAGGACTGTGAGGTAAAACGTGGCCGACTACAATGAGCAGATAAACATCCTTTGGGACGAATGGATGTCGGAAACCGGTCAGGAGTCAGGCGACCCAGCCGATTTCATCGATTGGGGCGTGAGTAAACGGCGCCTTTCTCTTGGCCCACAGGACATGAAACAGCTTCTCAGGAAGAAGGTGACACAGGCCCTTCGGCAGGCGAAGCGATACGACATAGATGGAGGATTTCACTATCGGGCGAAACAGAGCCTTACCCTCTTTGATAAGGAAGGCGTGCCGGTAAAGCATTATTTCGATACGGACCTGGGGGGCTCCCCAAGACTCCGGCAAAGAGCCACCCGGCAGAGACGAGAAGCCGTCGCGCACGATGTCTATCGAGCGGTGTGCGACGTGGAGCATATGAACAGGGCGTTCCCTGAAGACCTCCAGTTGAACTTTTTTCTAGACTTCACGGATGACGTGGCGGAAATGCGCGCTGCGGATCAGGAGAATGACGACAGGGAGGACAACGCGGCCTAACTTTTCTTCCACCTTGCCGACGCTGCGAGGGAGGCTATCTCAGAACGTTGTTGCGGGGTGAGCGCTTTGGCACGGGCCGGCCCCCCTTTCTTTCCCTTTATCGCTGCCGCCGCATTCTTCCCGTCCTCCACCGCGTCCGCCACCTGCCCGGTAGCGATATCGCCGATCAGCTTCGCGAGGGCGATCGGGTCACGGGGCCGGTGGATATGTTTGGTTGCCATGCCCTGAGTATGGCACGGTCGCGGCGAGGTTCAACGCGGAACCTGTAGGATTATAATCTATCGGGATTCAAACTGACCCACTACCCTTCATACGGCGCGCTGGTCCCCATGCGGTCGCCTCGATCTCCGGGGAGAAGTCGGAATCTTCGGGTTGGGCAAACGCACCGCCCTGGCCGGCAGCCGGGTGCGAGGTCAGTAACGCGGCTGTGCGGACCAGCGATGTCCGCGCCCCGGATCCGGCGCGATCGATCAGCCGCCGGGTCAGGCCGCGAATCGCCGCGGCGGCCATGATGATGCCGGTGGCCTGATCAAGCGCCTGAACCGGTAATGGTCTGGGTTTATCGGCGGCATAGTGGCGCATCCCCTTGGCGGCGATGCCGGAACTCATTTGCACGAGGCTGTCGAAGCCGCGGCGGCCGCGCCAGGGTCCGCTCCAGCCATAGGCATCCAGGCAAACATCCACGAGGCCGGGCCGAATGCGCCGCCTCGCCGCGGCGTCCAGGCCCAGTCGGGCGAGTGCGTCGGGGCGGTAGCCGTGCACGAGGACGTCGGCGGAGGCGAGCAGGTCCTCCAGCAGCCTCTTGCCGTCCGGGTGGCGCAAATCAAGGCGGGCGCAGCGCTTCCCCAGGGTCACCTCGGGGATCACGCCCGGCTCGTCCCAGTCCGGCGGGTCGATCCGCAGCACATCGGCGCCAAACCCGGCCAGGCACCGCGTGGCCACCGGACCGGCGAGCACTCGGGTCAGATCGAGCACACGGATGCCCGACAACGGCTGCTGCCGCGACGGCGTCCAGTCCTTGTCCGGGCTCGCGTCGCCGGCGTCGATCCAGGCGATGGGTTCGGCCGCCACCGTCTTGCCGTGCGGGTGATCGGCCCAGGAGGCGAGGTCGCGCATCGCGGCGGCGCATCCGCCGGCCTGGACCACGGCGTGCTCCAGGTCGTCGATCTTCCATTTGGCCACGGCGTCGGTCACGGCCGCCTTTTCCGCCGGTGCACGCAGCACCGAGAGCGCGGCGGTGCGATGGTGCGGGGCGTTGGTGTGTAGACGGATCCAACCGTCAGCGGCCTGATAGTCGCCGGCGATCGGGTCCCAGGGTGGCGGCATCGACCAGCCCTCGGGGCGTAGGGTCATGCCGAACCAGAACGAGGCCAGACGGCGGTCGACCTGAACCGGGGGCGCTTCGCCGCCCTGAGTCGATACGAGTTCGGCGATCGCGAGACCGGCGGCGCCGATGGACCCGGCGGCGAGATCGGTGACCGCGAACGCGGACGGCAGGTCGCCATCGCCGGTTGTCGCCAGATTTCGGAGCAGGGCGGGATCGGCGCCAAGCGACGTCCAGATGTCTCGCGCGAACGCGGCGGACAGGGTGAATGATGGATTGGACATGGTGGCTGCTTCTCCCGGTGCTCCGGCGCGGGCAGAGCAAATCAGATTGCGATGGTCGTCAATCTTGATTAACACAATCAACCCGTTAATTTGGCGAGGGCCAGATGTCGGATTATCTGTCGGCCCAGGAGGCCGCGAAGCGGTTGGGAGTGTCGCGGCAGACGCTGTATGCGTATGTCAGCCGTGGATTGCTGCGGGCGCATGAGACCGACGACCCAAGGCGGCACCGTTATGCGATGGAGGCGGTGACCCGGCTGGCCGAGGACCGCAGACGCGGGCGGCGCCCGAAGGAGGTGGCGAAGGCTACGCTCGATTGGGGCATGCCGGTGCTGGAGTCTGCGATCACGCTGATCCAGAACGGGCGGCTGTTCTATCGCGGCGTTGATGCGCTGGCCCTGGCACGGGACGCGACGATCGAGGATGTCGCGGCGCTGCTGTGGCGTGTGCCGGTTTCGGAGGCTTTTGGGCCGGATACTCCGGTGGTGCCTCCGATCCTGTGTGCGTTGACCGATGCCCGCGCGGACATGTCACGCGAGGAGGCGCTGTTGCCGCTGTTCGCGGCGGCCACGACCGACGATGCCACGGCGAGCTGGCAGACGGACAGGCGACGGCTCGCGGAGGGCAGTGGCGCGCTGGTGCGTGTGTTGTTGTCCTGCATGGCCGACGTGCCCACGGGATCGGCGCCGTCGCACCGGCGACTGGCCGCGGCCTGGGGGCTGGATGAGGCGGGGGCGGAGCTGGTCCGCATGGCGCTGGTGCTGTGCGCGGATCATGAACTGAACGCATCGACCTTCACCGCGCGCTGTGTGGCCTCGACCGGTGCGAGCCTGCGTGCCGCGATCATCGGCGGCCTCGCGGCGTTGGGTGGCGGCCGCCACGGCGGGCTGACCGCCCGGGTCGAGAGTTTCTGGCGCGGTCTGGAGCCTGGTGGCCTTCTGGCTCAATTGCGCCGGCGTCTGGCGGCGGGGGAGGAGGTGCCGGGGTTCGGCCATCCTCTGTATCCGGATGGCGATCCGCGCGCGACGGCTTTGCTGGAGCGTATTCTGCCGCGCGATCTGGATGCGCGGTCGCTGGTGGAGGCGGTTGAGGAGTTGACCGGGCGGCGGCCGAACATCGATTTCGCGTTGGTGGCGCTCCGGCGGTTTCTGTTGTTGCCGGAGGGTGGCGCGTTTGGGTTGTTCGCTCTGGGACGGTCGGTGGGCTGGATCGCGCATGCGATCGAGCAGCGGGAGACCGGGGTGCTGATACGGCCGCGGGCGGTTTATTCGGGGGAGAGGCCGAAACAGGCGATCGGACAGCAAGGCGGCACGGTTTCCAAATAGCGAGAATTTCGGGCTGGCGCGAAATTGTGTCGTTCCGCGAAAAAGCACTCAATCGGATGCCGGGCTTCGAGTCAACAGACATTCGATTAAACAGACATGGGCGGTTTGATCCACGTCAATGCCTGCTGTCGCGCCGTATGCCACCGGTATCGTGCCATCGATAAGAAAGGAAAACGGCCATGGCGGACTACAGAGGCGTTCCTCAACCGCATCGCATGGCGCCGCCGCCGCTTCGCCAGCTCGTCCCGCCGAAATTGAAGTTGCCGCCAGGTGCGTGCGACTGCCATTTCCATTTCCTTGGGCCGCAGTTGGACTTTCCGTTCAATCCGACCCGCGCCTTCGTGCCTGACGTCGATCACGAGGACAGTACCAGCGAGGATTGGAAGCGGCAGCAAAGCGCGCTTGGTTTGTCGCGCGGGTTGCTTGTGCAGTCCATGATGTACTACCCGAGTTACGAACTCGCGCTGCATGGTTTGTGTCTGATGCCGGATCGGCTCCGCGCCGTGGTGACGCCGGCTCCGTCGATCAGCGACCGCGAACTTGAAATTCTGACACAGGCTGGTGTGGTCGGCGCCCGCTTCACCCGGCATACCGACAAGACGATCAATAACAGTCTCGTCCGCCGCGCCCATGAGCACGGCTGGGGTATGCATTACAATATCGGCGCGGACGAAAACGCGCTCGACTGGAGCAAGGCGATCCTTGGTTCACCCGGCAAGTTCGTGATCGAACATGTCGGCAGCGCGCCAGTCGAACAAGGGATCAACGGCAAGCGCTTTAAGTTTGTTCTTGAATGCATCGACACCGGCCGCTGCTGGGTCAAGCTGTCGCCGCGAATTTCGAAACAGGAGACGTTCCCGTTCTCCGATGTTCTGCCGCTGATCCAGAAGCTCGTTGCTTATGCGCCGAACCGTTTGCTCTGGGGCTCCGACTGGCCGCATCCACAGTACTGGCGGCCGATGCCGAGCGACAGCGATTTGCTTGACATGGTGCTCGACTGGGTACCGGACGAGGCGACGCGGAATCGCATCTTCGTCGACAATCCGGCGGAGGCGTTCGGCTTTCCGCCGGTTGCCGTCTGACAGCGGCCGGCGTCGCCGCCGGATACAGGAGCCGGTGACCGCGCGACGAGGAACGCCATGAAGCCCACCACGACTCCCGCGATGACCCCCACCATGACCTGGGTGCGGTGGCGGATTTGCGGCGTGATGTTTCTCGGCGCCGTGCTCGGCTTCGTCGATCGCAGCAGCCTCGCTGTCGCGATGCCCTACATTCGCACCGAGTTGCACCTCAGCGCGGTGCAGGCGGGTTATGCTTTCACTGTCTTCCTGATGACCTACGCGCCGGCGCTACTGATCTCGGGACAGATTGCCGACCGTTATGGTGCGCGCGGGCTCGCCGCGGCCGCGGCCACGTTCTGGTCGTTCTGCGTCGGCCTCGTGGCGATGGTTGGAAACTTCCCCGTACTGATCGGCCTGCGGCTGCTGCTCGGCGTCGCCGAATCAGGCGCGACGCCGAGTTGGGCGAAGGGAGTTTCGCTGTGGTTCCCGAAGCGCGAGCGGGGTCTGGCCGTCAGCATCTATGACAACGGCAACCGCGTCGGGAATTTCCTTGCATTACCGATCATGGCCGGGCTGATCGGACTTTTCGGCTGGCGCATGGCCTTCGTGGCGACCGCGTTGCTCGGTCTGGCCTGGGTCCCGCTCTGGCTGTGGATTTATCGTGTGCCGCGCCAGCATCCCAAGGCGAACGCGGCCGAGATCGCCTATATCGAGCAGGGTGGCGCGATGCATCCTGACGCCGCGCCGGAGCCGGTTGTGCCCTGGATCGATCTGCTGCGGCACCGCACGACCTGGGGTCTGATATTCATTTGCGTCTGCCTCGCGGGCCAGGCCTATTTCTACATCTTCTGGATACCGACCTATCTGGTCGAGGTGCGGCACTTCGCGCTGCTCAAGGTCGGTCTCGTCGGCATGCTGCCGGCGGTCGGCGCGGCGTGCGGCGGCCTGACCGGGGGCATCGCCAACGATATCTTCGTCCGCCGCGGCAGGTCGGTGAACTTCGCCCGCAAGAGTTGCCTCGCGGCGGGCCTGGCGGGCGCCTCCGCCGTGGCACTGGCCGCCGGCGTGGACAGCGTCGTGGCGGTGGTGGCGCTGATGGTGCTGGGATATTTCTGCAACGCGGTCGCGAGCGTCACCTCCTTCATGATCCCGCTCGATCTGGCGCCGGTCGCCGGCCGCACGTCATCGCTCGCCGCCATTCAAACCTCGAGCACGATGGTCGGTGCGATGGTGTTTCCGCTGTTCGTCGGCTATCTGCTGAGCTGGACGGGTGGTTCGTTCATCTGGCCGTTCATCGCCACCGGCGCGCTGTCGATCGGCGGGATCCTGGCGCTTCTGCTGCTTGTCGGCACGATCGGACCGTTGCCGATCCTGAGCCATCCGGTGGCGTCGGCTGATCCGTCCGGCGCGGCGGCGGAGTGACCAGGCACGAGGCCTGCCCGCGGCATCACGACGGACTCAACCTGGCCACGCGGCCTCTGGTCGAGGCGGTTGAGGAACTGACCGGGCAGCGGCCGAACATCGACTTCGCGTTGGTGGCGCCGCGGCGGTTTTTGCTGTTGCCGGACGGCAGCGCGTTTGGGCCATTCGCCCTGGGGCGGTCGGTGGGCTGGATCGCGCACGCGATGAGCAGCGGGAGACCGGGCAACTGATCCGACCCCGGGCGGTCAATTCGGGGCAGAGACCGGAGGGGGCGGCTTTGTGATTGCCGGATGACCGTTCCGTACTCACCGTTGGCGCGAGCATGTCGTCTCAGTGTCCGTCCGGAAACATCTCGTTGATAACATGAGGAGAGTCTTGCCCCCTTGTTAGAAAAACTCCAGTGGTTTCTGAACACGTCGCTTTTTCGATTTGTGCCCACGGGAAACGTCAATAAATTCAGGCATTTGTTTCCGGACAGACTCTCAGGCTGTTGGTGGAAGCGATATAAAATCCGCGACTTTCAGAATTCGGATGTTACGGAACCGCGCCAGGCGCAGCAAGTGATTATCGCCGGTCACGATGAATTCCGCCTGAGCCGCGACTGCACACTCAAGTATTCGATTGTCGTCAATGTCGTCCGGGACGACGTCCAGGGTTTCGGTTGGATGCACATGAACGCCGCACTCGTCCAATTGGGAGAGCGCCGCGGAGATCTCATCTTCGGACCAGGAGAACTTCAGATGCAACACCTCGCGAATTTCAGCGAGCAAGGCTTCCGACACCGCCAGTTGGAAAGCACCGGAACGAGCGTGATCAAGAAAGGTCAGAGGGATTCCACCGAATACAGGTCCGGACACACGTTGGTGTCCGCCGTGACGGTGATCACCCAGACTGGAGCCCTTTGCGCTTTTCTTGACGGTGTTCAGCAATCAAACGCGGGACATCGGCTTCAGTCAGGCCGGACTCTCTGGCGCGATCCGCACCGTAAGCGAGCGTTCTCCGCCACCGCTGTTCCTTGCGGTAACTTTCGATCGCATCACGCAACACATCAAGCGGCGGACGATGTTCCTCGTCGGCGGCAGCCTGAAGCTCCGCCGCGAGGGCGGCCGGAATCGCGAAGCCGATGTCATGATTGGGCGCCATGAACATGTCCTTTGGGAATACGAGGTTATCCTGATCCATCGCGGGGATCAACAGGTCCAACAAGCAATGCGGCTGCTTCAGTATCGCCTTGACTTCTCGGGCCACCAGATCGACGGCTTGTTTGTCCGTGGTTTGCTCAGAAAGCTTCGTGACCTTGGTGAACTTTGAGTCCTTTGTGATGTAGCGGACAGTGCATCATCGTCAGGCCGCGGAGTGACCCGATGACGGCTCATCCAATGGCCCGTGCGCGCTGAATGGCTCGCTTACCACAAAGGCCTCAAAGTTCACCAAGGTCACGAAGCTTTCTTACGGAACTCCGGGCGATGGGGTGGAAAAGAGGATTTTAAGCTAATCGTCGTCTTTGCCGATCCGCCGCACCAGCACCTCGCGTTTGCCGACATGGTTCGCCGGGCCGACGATACCTTCTTTCTCCATTTGCTCGATCAGTTTCGCGGCTCGGTTATAACCGATGTTGACGTTGCGCTGGATGAACGACGTCGATGCCTTGCCCCCGCGCGCCACCAGATCGACGGCCTGGTCGAACAAGCCTTTCTCACCGTCGCTCACTGTCACTCGCTGTCGGACTGTAGGAATTCAGGTAGTTTTTCAAATACAGTGAACGTCCATTAAGCAATGGCGGACTGTAACTAGCGGGTACTGTCAGGATCCTCCAGTGAGTTTAACGCGACGCCTTCCTCTCGTGGCAGAGAATTGTCAATGTGGTGCATGATTTGCTCTAATCGTCTTTTGTATTTGAGGCCAGAGTTCTTATCGGCAAGGTACACAGCAGACATACGCACATTGTTTGTTGAAATAGTCACGCGCGGGTCGGCAATGGTGATTGGAGAAAGTCTTAGGTCTTTCACCTGTAATTGCGAAAACTTGCAATCAGGGATGCGGGCATCGTCAAACTTTGCATCACTAATATTTGTTTGAGAAAAATCAATGCCATCCAAGTGAGCGCGTTGGAGACGCGCGCCTTTCAAGTCTGCGCTGTACAGATCCGCATTGCAAAGATGACCGCCAGAAAGATCAGCGTCGGTGAGGTCGGCATATCGGAGATCAGCGTGATCGAGATAAGCTTCAAATAGATAACTATGGGGTGCAACAATGTAAGCTAGGCATTTCCGGACACTAAATTCATCACGGATAAATATCCGATCCAGAGTAGGTCCTCTGAAGTCCTGTCGTGGGGCTAGCCGCTCAAGCAGTCTCGCAAAGGCGTTTCGGTTGCCCCATTCCACCTGCACCAGGGCCTGTAGCCGATCTCGACTTCCTAGTGCCAACGCGCAAGCGTTTAAGATCACCCAGATCGCTACTTCTGCGTTCGCCTGAAAAACCTCCGTCCCACGCCAAGTCTCACCAATACGGGGATGCGCAGGTAGACCGTCCCTAAGCGCGAGGCTGGCAAGTTGTTCAAAATACCGTTTCATTTCCAAAATATCCTTAGGATCCTCTTCTCCGAGGTGCAAGCGGATCTCATCTCTAATGTAATCTGCTATTTCCCCGGTAAGATTGCCACTTGAAGTCGCTCGAAACCATTCCGCTGCCGCGACTTCGATGCGCTTAGATCCAAGCTCCAAGACTGTCTTTGCTACAGCAACGATCGCTCGTGCGGCTAAATAATCACCAAAACTTTTATGTGTGAATTCAAATCCTCTGCGTTCGATCTCAGAGCTCTTGAGGTAGAAATTCATTGCGAGGTTTGCGATATCTTCGCCACTGTCACGTTTGAAGTCCTCCCAGCACTCGCCAGAGTGCGTGATCTCAAGCGTCTCAAGAAATCGCCCTTCAGTTGCAACTCTTGTATCGCCTCCCCGCCATGCACCTAGTGCAATCGTTTCCATTAGTCTGTTGAAATTTTCCAGTGTCAAAGTTCTGGTAATGCCCTGACGTCCACCTTCTCCCCAACCGCGTTTCCAAACCTCGTTAACAAGTCGTTCATAAATACGATTTCGGTTGTCTGCTGCCAGTTCCCAATTGTCAATGACATAGCCAGAGAGAGCCAGCAGGTAACAAAGCAGTGGCTCGTGTGTGAGCCCTGACAAGCGTGTGTCCACCAGGGCCCTGGGGACCGTCGTGGAAGCTCCCAACGCTGAGGCATACTTCCGCCACCATTCTGGACGCTGATCTAGTTCTGCGAGTTTTTTCTCCGATGTGCTAGCATCCCCATCGAGCAGGCTCTTAGATGGCAGGAAGCCAATCACTTCGATGCTTGCCTGATTCACGGCACTTGCGTATAGTCGCGCCGCTTGAAATGATGGCAACCGCCCGGTCACTATTGCTCGCACAGGCGTCGGACTTTCGCCGCTCAAACTCGCCAGCATCGGCATCAGCTTCGATACGAAGAGTTGGGCGACCTCGTTTGCGCCTTCACCTGGCCGCGCCAGTTCATCGAGCCCATCGAATATCAAGATGAGTGGCGGGCCGTCCTCAACAGACTCCCGAGCAAGTGGCGACTGCTTAAAGGTTCCTCTGGTCCGATCGACGAAGAAGCTATTAGTTGCGTCCCTCAAATCTCTTCCGATGTCTATATATTGCAATGGCACAAAAAGGGGTCTGAGGTCTTCTCGGCCAGCGAGGCGTCGCGCGAAAGCCCGAACAGTCGTAGATTTTCCACTCCCTGGTCCGCCACCAATCAAACGAACGCAGTCGTCACTTCGGCCGGCGTTGATCCACGTGTCCAGATCGTCGTCGAGCATCATCATGTGAACCTTGCGAGAGGGTCGCTCGCTAGCACGTGCTGGGCGAGTATTCGAGTTTGGCTCTTCCCGCCATATTGCACGTAAGGGTAGATATAGTTGTGATAGTGATACTCGTGTTCGCTCTTGCCCAAATACTGGTCTAACCTCGAACTCGTGGATGAGCGAGTTTCTGTATGCCCGCCACTGCACGTCGAAACTGGTTGCAGATTGTGCTGGCGCGCTGAGGGCTACCGAAATCGGTTGGAACGTGTCAGGGTTCCTGGACCACACCTCAAAAACTGCACGAGTAAATGCAGAATCAAGCCGAGATGCGAGTACCGTGTCTTCCTCGCTGGTGTCCACACGAAACGAGCTCTTTCGCCGAATGAATGCATCGCGAACGACCTGATATAGCGGTAGTGTCGTGGGTCGTTGCAAAAATGATGATGGCATGACCTGGGTGATGCTCTGCACTGCCACCTTGGCAGCATTCATCGCCTCCCGCGCGGCCCCGCGTGCATTCTCAGGGTCAAGGTCGCCTATCGCACGCAACTCATCGAACGCCCAAGCAAAACTCAGGCAAAAAAGTTCCCACGCGCGCGCTCCAACCGGTATATTCGGCTTAATCGCGCCAGCAGCCGCCACGAGTGCTGAAATAGCATTGCTTCCACCGTCGGTGACTCCAAATGCCGTTGCAAACCCCTGTGCCGCGACAGTTCCGAGGCCAGTCGTGAATGTTGCCCAATTCACCTCCAGACTAACGTCGGGAATGATGTCGATCCCCGGAGCTTGCGCGGTAACCTTGTGGCGTGGTTTTACCGTCATTATTGACCTCTGATGTTGGCGGCAGTCGAGAATATCTAGATATATTGCAGCGGTTAGCACGGAGAGTCCATCACCCTAATAGGTAAGGTCCCCCGCTGTTCCCAATCCACAGTCGCACGTAGACGACCAACGAGTTTTTGCCCTGACAGCCTTGCGCCAAGCAATTAGGCCCGGCGCTTGATCCCTAATCGTCGTCTTTCCCGATCCGCCGCACCAGCACCTCGCGCTTGCCGACATGGTTCGCCGGGCCAACGATGCCTTCCTTTTCCATTTGTTCGATCAGCTTCGCGGCGCGGTTGTAGCCGATGTTCAGATAGCGCTGGATGAACGACGTGGACGCCTTGCCCTCGCGCGCCACCAGATCGACCGCCTGATCGAACAGGCCTTTCTCGCCGTCGCTGGCGCCGGAGATGCCGGACAATGCAGGTTCGTCGTCCTTGTCCACCGGTTCGGTGACCTCGTCGAGATACACCGGTTCGGCCTGGTCGCGCAGGAACGCGACGACGCGTTCGACTTCCTCATCCGAAACGAACGGACCGTGCACGCGGGTGATCCGTCCACCACCTTGCATGAACAACATGTCGCCCATGCCGAGCAATTGTTCCGCGCCTTGCTCGCCAAGTATGGTGCGGGAGTCGAACTTGGAGATGACCTGAAACGAGATGCGGGTCGGGAAGTTGGCCTTGATCGTGCCGGTGATGACGTCGACCGAGGGTCGCTGCGTCGCCATGATCACGTGAATCCCGGCGGCGCGCGCCATCTGCGCCAGACGCTGCACCGCGGCCTCGATCTCCTTGCCGGCGACCATCATCAGGTCGGCCATTTCATCGACCACGACGACGATGAAGGGCAAAGGTTCCAGCGCCAGCGGCTGTTCCTCGAACGTTGGACGGCCCGTTTCGGAGTCGAAACCAGTCTGCACGCGGCGCGTCACGACCTCGCCCTTGCGGCGGGCGTCTTCCACGCGTTCGTTGTAACCGCCGATGTTGCGCACGCTGAGCTGGCTCATCGCCCGGTAGCGGCGTTCCATCTCGCGCACGACCCATTTCAGCGCGGTCACCGCTTTCGCCGGCTCGGTGACCACCGGGGCCATCAGATGTGGGATGCCGTCGTAGATGGAAAGTTCCAGCATCTTCGGGTCGATCAGGATCATCCGGCACTGCTCCGGAGACAACCGGTACAGTAACGACAAAATCATCGCGTTGACGCCGACCGACTTACCCGATCCGGTGGTGCCCGCGATCATCAGATGCGGCATGCGCGTCAGGTCGGAGACCACCGATTGCCCGCCAATGTCCTTGCCAAGCGCGATCGGCAAACGCCCGGTGTGTTTGCGGACCACCTCACTCGAAAGAATCTCGCTGAGATACACGGTGTCGCGTTTGGCGTTCGGCACCTCGATGCCGATCACGTTGCGGCCCGGCACGGTGGCGATACGCACGGCGGTCACCGACAGGCTGCGCGCCACGTCGTCCGCGAGTCCGATCACGCGGGCGCTGCGAATCCCCGGCTCCGGCTCCAGTTCATACAACGTGACCACCGGGCCGGGCCGGAAGTCGACGATGGTGCCTTTTACGCCGTAATCGGCCAGGACCTTGATCAGCAGCCTCGCGTTGCCTTCCAGCGCTTCATGCGTCGGGCTGGTGGTCGATGGTTGCGGCGGAGGCTGCAACAGGGACAGTGGCGGAAAGCGCCATCCGGTCTCTTGCAACGGTAACAATCCCTGCGCGTCGCCGGTGGAGCGGTTTCGGGGTCGCTGGGGCGGCGTGCGGGCCACGGTGACGCGCGGCTCCATCGGCCGCTCGATCGGCTCGGGGTCGAAAGGTTGGTATTCCGGACGGACGTCCAGCGGGACATGGACGGGCTCGTCGTAGACTGGTTCCGCGCGGTCGCGGAACACGGCGGGGCGGAAGCCAGGCAGCCGGAACATCGGCAGCCGGAACGGCACAGGCAGGCCGAACCCCATCCAGCGGAAGCCGGAGCGGCTGCCTCGGGCGGTGGCATGCGCGGCCTGCTTCGCCATCTTCCCGGCGGAGCGCCACTCCGAAACGGTCAGACCCAGAGCCAGGACAATCAGCAGGATCGAGAGGCCGGCGCCAAGGATCCACAGAAGGGCCTCGCCGGTCGGGCCGGCGAGCCGGTAGCCGGATCGCAACGCGGCGTCCGCCAGCAGGCGCCCGGAGGCTCCGCCGGGTCCGGCGAGGGTGGGCCAGGTGACCGAGCCCTGAGGCGACAACGAGGCCAGGACGGCGGCGGTGACCGGTATGGCGGCGAGCAGGGAGGCGAGACGGACCGCGACCGATCCCATACCGCGGCGGGAGACCAGACGCCACGCCCAGACCAGCATGGTAAGGCCCGGAAGCGCGGCGGCGGTGCCAAAACTTTGCAACAGGAGGTCGGCGAGGATCGCTCCCACCGGGCCAACGAGGTTGTGGGTTTCGCGGGACGAGGCGGTGTTCAGCGAGGGATCGTGCGGGTCGTACGAGCCAAGCGCGATCAGCAGCGCGAGACCGGCGCAGGCCAGGACCAGGCCGATCATCTCCGGCATATGGTTGCCGATCCCGGATCGGCCGGCCTGGGGGCGGCCGGCCTGGGAGCGGCCCGATCGAGAGGTACGGCTGGCGGTCGCCCGGCTGGTCGTGGCCATCTGCGGTGTCACCTGGTGCTGGCGGGAACTGGGGCTTTGTGGTGGGGACCTTTATAGTGGGGCCGTTGTGGATTCCCAACGGGGTTGCCAAGGGGGTTGAAAGGCGGGCGAGGATGGCGGCGCGGGGCGGGCTGATCGCC
>Ga0182018_10001089_pt1 | contig 32534 bp, 30 predicted proteins | sample 812P2MmetaG_FD_120490 | JGI IMG/M metagenome (GOLD analysis project Ga0182018, IMG submission 120490) | Permafrost microbial communities from Stordalen Mire, Sweden - 812P2M metaG | ecosystem: Environmental > Terrestrial > Soil > Wetlands > Permafrost | place: Sweden: Stordalen | collected...
CGCCCGTAACATCGTCGGGGGCGATTTTCTTCATCTTGTCCGGCTGGGCGTCCGGGCTGCAAATGACCCGGTGATAGTTGATTCCCTTGCGGTGATAGATCAAGTGCTCAAGCACGATCTGCCCCAAGGGCCCTACTGGCGGCGCTATAATCACGACGGCTATGGTCAGAAGGCCGATGGCAGCGCCTACGATGGGAAGGGTGAAGGACGTTGCTGGCCGATTTTGACGGGCGAACGCGCCCATTTCGAACTGGCCGCCGGACGCGATCCGTTGCCGTTCATCGAAGCGATGGAAAAATTCGCCAACAAGGGCGGCATGTTGCCGGAACAACTCTGGGATGCGGACGATTTGCCGGAGGCAAGGATGAAGCGCGGTGGTCCGACCGGCTCGGCCATGCCGTTGTGCTGGGCGCACGCGGAATATGTCAGTCTGGTGCGCAGTCACAAGGATGGGGTTTGCTTTGACCGCATCGAGCCGGTTTATCTGCGCTACGCCAAGGCAGGAACGGGCAGCAAGATTGAAATGTGGACGATCGCTCACCAACCGCAACGGATTGCCCAAGGGAAAACACTCCGCATCATCACCGAAAAAGTGGCGACGATTCATTGGAGCTTTGACGGGTGGAAGACGGTCAATGACTTGGTAACGCGGGATGCGAGATTTGGCTGCTGGTTCGGAGATTTACCATCGGGCAAGCTCAAGGTTGGTGCCCGCATCGTCTTCACACTTTTGTGGCAGGAGGAATGGGAAGGGAAAGATTTTCAGGTGGAGATTATTTGAAACATACGGGATAGGAAAAGAAATAAAATCAATGAAAACGAACGATGAACTCGAACCTACGGTATTCGTCATTTTTGGCGGCGCCGGTGACCTGAACTGGCGCAAACTCGTGCCTGCCTTGGATGGGCAAAATAAAGCGTATCAGGTGGGCATCGGCTTGCTTCGCAAAACACGCACTCGTCACGAGCAGTAAACGATGCGATCATGATTTTTCAAGCCTTCTATTTTCTGCGCTCCAACGTGTATCAAAATATGGTAGGAGGCGGCAGCTCTATCCATTTGAGCTACGGGGGCAAAAACGGCAAAAACGAAAATAGAATATCATCAGTGTTTTTCAAGCTGTTCGGGTCTCTAACGCGCCAACGGGTATCAAAATACGGTATCAGACATAGGCAAAAAAGGTCGAAAACGCAGGCGCAAACTTGATGGATAATAAGTTCAAGAAACTTAATACAGAAAACGGTATCAAATGGGGTATCAGATTTAACTGTTTTTAGCTCATTTTTATTATCATGATCTATGATGCGCTTTGGTTTCCTAAACCATATGAAACACCCATCAACAATCCGCGACACGACGACCAACGTCTGCATCACCCTGGGAAATGCCCGCCAAGGCTATGTTATTTGGGGTTTTGAATGATTTAGGGTCGGGCCGGTTAAAAAAACCGGGTGAAAAAGAGTTGGCAAATGATTTGCGAAACTCTCCGCGTCCATCAGAAGACTAAAACAACAAACTTGAAACTCGACCCTCAACTCTCAACACTCTCAACCCATGCAGTTGCCCGCCGATTATCACATGCACACGCCGCTCTGCCGCCACGCGACCGGCGAGCCGGTGGATTACGCGCGCCGCGCCGTGGAAATCGGCCTGACGGAAATCGGGTTCTCCGACCATTCGCCGATGCAGCGGGACAATTTCGACAACTGGCGGATGCTGGCCGGCCAGCTCGATGAATACGCCGCCAAGGTCCGGCTCGCGCAAAACGAGTTTCCGCAGCTCACCATCCGGCTCGCGCTCGAAGTGGATTATCTGCCGGGCCACGAGGACTGGATCCGCCAGCTTGCCGCGCGGCGGCCGTGGGATTATTTCATCGGCAGCGTGCATTATGTTTCCGATTCGTGGGACATTGACAATCCCGCCAAGCTGTCCGAGTGGAAAAAGCGCGACGCGTTCGAGGTCTGGCAGATTTACTTTGACCGGCTCACGCTCGCGGCGGAATCGAAATTGTTCGAGATCATCGGCCATGTTGATTTACCGAAGAAATTCGGCTTCAAGCCGGCGCGCGACTGCACGCCGCTTTACGAGAAATTCCTCAATGCCGCCGCCAAGGCCGGCTGCGCCATCGAGTTGAACACCGCCGGCCTGCGGAAGGATTGCAAAGAAATTTATCCGGGCCTCGAAATCCTCCGGCTGGCGTTCCAAAAAAACGTGCCGATCACCTTCGGTTCCGACGCCCACGCACCGCAGGAGGTCGGAATGAATTTCTCCGAGGCGGTTCAACTCGCGCGCGAAACCGGCTACAGGGAATGCTGCCGTTTTGCCGGGCGGAAACGCGAACTCGTTTCGTTCTGATTTATGACCGCAGCGCGCCCGAAAAAACATTTCGCGCTCATCTGCCTCGTGCTTGGGCTGGGAACGGCGGCGCTCTACTGGCCGATCACCAGCCATCCGTTCATCCTTTACGACGACGAACAATACGTCACCGCCAACCCGCATGTGACAACCGGGTTGTCCTGGCCAAACTTCGTGTGGGCGTTCAAGAGCGGCGAGGCGGCCAACTGGCATCCGCTCACGTGGCTCTCGCATCAACTAGATTGCTCGCTTTTTGGCGTGAAGGCGGGCGCGCATCACTTTGTCAATCTGCTCTTCCACGTCGCGAACACGCTGCTCGTGTTCATTTTTTTGCGCGGCGCGACCGGCGCCGTCTGGCGCAGCGCGTTTGTGGCGGCGCTGTTCGCCTGGCACCCGCTCCACGTGGAGTCCGTCGCGTGGGCGTCGGAACGCAAGGACATGTTGAGCACGTTTTTCTGGCTGCTGACATTGATGGCGTATGTGCGCTATGCGCGGTGCGGGACGGGCGGCGGGCTGCGGGTGGCGGGTGACAGTCCTGCTGTGTCATCCTCCGCCCGTCACCCGTCAGTTTATTATTTTGCCGCGCTGATTTGCTTTGCGCTCGGCCTGATGAGCAAGCCGATGGTTGTGACGCTGCCGTTTGTCCTGCTGTTGCTGGATTTCTGGCCGCTGAATCGAATTTCCGATTTCCGATTTCCGATTTCCAATTTTAAAAAATTGCTGGTGGAGAAAATTCCCTTCTTCGTCCTCGCCTTCGCCGGCAGTGCCGTGACGTATCTCGTGCAAAGCGGCGGAGGCGCGGTCTGGGAGGCGCCGTTGACCGAGCGGCTGGCCAACGCCGCCATCGCCTACGCGCGCTATGTCGCAAAAACCTTCTGGCCCGGCGACCTTGCCATCGTGTATTCGCATCCGCAACACTGGCCGGTCGCGCCGGCGCTTGGCGCGGCGGCGGTGCTGGTGGTCTGGACCATTTTGTGCGTCCGCAACTGGCGCGGGAAACCGTTTCTGGCGTTCGGCTGGTTCTGGTTCCTCGGCACGCTCGTCCCGACGATTGGCATTGTTCAAGTCGGCTCGCAATACATGGCCGACCGTTACACTTACATTCCGAGCATCGGCTTTTTTATTGTCCTGGTCTGGGGCGCGACGGATTTGTTTGCGGCACGACCGCGGGGGAAACTGATTTTGCCGCTCCTTGGCGGCGCGGCGCTGCTGGGTTGCGTGCTGACGACGGCAGTTCAAATTTCCTACTGGCGCGACAGCACCAGCCTGTTTCTGCGCGCGATTGAAGTTTCGCCGGACAATTACGTCGCCGACAACTGCCTCGGCAAGGCATTTGAGATGAAAGGCGACCAGGCGAAGGCGCTCGTGCTTTACCGCGAAGCCGTGCGGATCCAACCGCGCTATCCGCAGAGCCAGTTCAATCTGGCGATGAGCCTGCTGGCCTTCGGCGAAACCACCGAGGCGCTGGAACATCTCCAGACCGCCGCGCGGCTCGAACCGCGCGACCCGGACATCCAGTTTGATCTTGGGATTTATTTCTCGCAGCACGCCAGTTGGACGAACGCCGTGAACTGTTTCAGCAACTCCGTCGCGGTGCGCCCCGATTTCGCGCCCGCGCAAAGCAACTACGCCGGTTCGCTCGCCCGCCTTGGCCGTTACGCCGGGGCCGCGTCGCATTACCGCGAGGCCCTGCGGCTGAAGCCCGATTTTGCCGATGCTAAAAAGGAACTGGATGCGCTTCTCGCCGCGCATCCCGAATTGCGTTGAAATTTGCCCGTCGGGATTATGCCATTCACAAACCATCAAGGTAGGGACAGCGCGCTGCGCTGTCCCCGTCGCCGAGCGCAAGCGCCCGCCGTGCTCGCGCCCGTCGCGGCAGGTCAGGCGACGGAAAAACGGAGGCTTTTACCACGTTCGTTCCGTCCTGCCGGACGGGGACGCCGCAGCGCGGCGTCCCTACCACCCGAAAAGTTTGTCAAAGACATAATCCCGTTGGCCGCCATTTTTTAGCTTGCCGACCACGGGCGATTGCGGGAAAACTGCAGGCCGGAACCAATTCAACCAGCGGGAGAAAATTATGAAATCAAGTTCTTTCGAAACCAGAACAGTTTTTTGCCCGGCCAGAAAGCTTGCGCCCGTCCTCGCCATTTTCCTCGGCGTGCTTGCGGCGCCGGCGCAGGACAAAGTCATCATCCGCGGCTCGAACACCATCGGCGAGGAGCTTGCGCCACAGCTCATCGCCAAATACCAGAAGGCTCACGCCAATGTGACCTTTGACCTGGAGTTCAAGGGCACGGCCTACGGCATCGGGAGTTTGATGGGCGGCTTTTGCGACATCGCCGGGGCTTCCAAGCCGGTCACGAAGGAGCAGTTGGAAATCGCGCAGATTCGCGGCGTCCAGTTCCACGATTACATTCTTGGTTCCTATGCGGTGGCCGTGGTGGTGAACGCCGCCAATCCCGTCAGCGACCTGACCCCCAAGCAGGTGCATGGCCTCTTCACCGGCAAGATTGAAAACTGGAAGTCCGTCGGCGGCCCGGACGCGCCCGTCCATCTCTGCATTCGCGACCCCGTCTCCGGCACTTATATCGGCTTCAAGGAACTGGCCATGGACAGTCAGGATTACGGCACCAACGTCCAGCTCTTTACCAACTACACCGGCATCGCCGAAGCCGTGGCCGGCGACCCGGACGGCATCGGCTACACCGGCATTGGCCCCCCGCCGCTCGCCGGCACCAAACCCGTTTCCATTGGCGGAGTCGCGCCCGGCGTGGCGTCCGTCAACGAACACAAATATCCCTACGCCCGGACGCTCTATTTCTACACTGACGCCGACAAGGAATCGCCGCCGGCCAGGGATTTCATTGATTTCGTCCTGTCCCCGCGCGGTCAGGCGGTGTTGATCCAGATGGGCGACGTGCCGAAGCCCTAGTCCCCCGCCGACTGACGCAGAAATCCTGCATTTGCCGGACGCTGCCGGTTTGTAGCGGGCGGATGTTGAAACCGGACAGGATTGACAAAATGAACAAAATTCAATTCTGCATAATCTGGTGAATTCTGTCTGAATCGAATCTGCTTGAAAAAGTTTGGCAGGCAGGAATTGACGATAAACATGGTATTTCTTAATCTATGCTCATGGCAAATAAAGCAGATGATAATAATCTTTGTCCCGTTGAACGACACCTAAAACGTTACTGGTCTGCATGGTTGATTTTTATTCTTGGTTTTGCTTTAATTAATTTGCTTGTTTATTACTATAGCGGTGAACTGGGAAATCCAGAAAAGGCAGGAGCAATCGGAAGTTTTATCAGTGGATATATTGGCACAATCATCGCGCTTGGAGGCGTGATAATGCTGATTGTAACCTTGCAAAATCAAATTCAGAAAGATAAGGACGAAGGCTTTGAAAGGCGTTTCTTTCAGTTACTTGACTACCACCGCCAAATTACTTCTGAAATTGAGCTTGGCGACAGGGCTGGCACTCGAGTGTTTGTAAAGTTAGTGGATGAATTTCGAGTAGCTTTGAACTGCGTAGATGAATCTTGTAAAAAGACCCAAAAGCAGCTTACACAATTGGATAGAATAAATATCGCGTATTTGGCTTTCTATTATGGAACGGGTGAAAATTCAACTCCAACCTTGCGCAAATATCTTGAGTGTTATGATAAGGAACTTATTGATTATTTAATACAATGGATTGAGGACAAAACATGGAAACAAAGAACAAACGAAATTGATAAGTTTGGATATACACCATTGGACGGACATCAATCACGTCTCGGTCACTACTTCCGTAACCTCTACCAAATTGTTTGCTATGTTGATGAGCATGGTAATCATGAACGCAGGCTCGAATTCGCCGGCCTGCTTCGTGGACAGCTTTCTAACCATGAGCAAGCATTACTTTGTTTGAATTCAATTTCAACCCTAGGAAAGGCTTGGAGAACAAAAGGGTTTATTGAAACATATGACATGATTAAAAACATCCCACCCGATTTTTTCAGTCAATCAGGAATAGATGTTACGACCATTTACAGAAATATTGATTGGGAATACAAAAAGCATTGTTCGCAAGATTTGGAACCCAATCGTGATATTCGCTAACTAGCTTTCAAAAAAAGGTCAGTCCTTAATTTCCTACGAAATCTTCGCCCGGTAAAACCGCTGGTTGAATGTATTAGCGTTGGACTGGATGAATTGAAATGGCGCGGGGTTGGTCGCCAGTGAAATCCAGTTGGCCGTCGTCAGGTTGGTCGTGGCCTGCACCACATAGTTCGTGCCCGTCCAGCCGTTGACGGTGATGTGAGTCCTTGTGGCCGGCCACAACAAGGGATTGAGGGTTCAACGACAAAGCAACAGCCGGAACGGAAAATTCGTTCCGGCTGTTTTATTTTCCCGCCGCACGAAATGATTTGCTTTGCAAATCAATGCAGCAAGGCCGAGCGGTAGAATTGCTGGTCGCCACCCATTGATGGCGCAATGGGAAAGTTAAAGACGCCATTTACCGGGCAGTTGGTCGTGATGGCCGTCCAATGGACGAGGTCGGGTGAAGTTTCAATGGCATAATCATGGCCGTCATAACCCGTGAATTGCACGAACGTCTGGCCGTTGGTCGCAATGGCCGCGCCGAAGGAGTCCGTGCGCAACAGCGGAAGAAGCTGGCTGGGAATGGCTTCATACACTTCGTCGCTGATGGTCGCATCCGGCAGATTCAACCACGGCGAGGTGGTGGTGAGTTCCGGCACGGACAGGACGGTTCCGACATTGCCAAAGGTTTGTCCCGGCTGGCTGGCGCGCGCCGTCTCAATGGCGTTGGCAAGGATTGAAGCTTGAACCGAATTGGAGGAAATTGTGATGGTGCTGAATCCGCCGGAGCCATCATTGGTCCATGCCGTCAGGCCGTCGAACAAGCTTTGCCAGGCATTGGGATTGGGATTGTTGACGGAAAGGAGCGAACGGAGATCGTTCGTGTTGAACGTGGTCGCCAACAAACTTGCCAACTGCCAGTCCTGAACGGGAGCCATGGCGGCGGCATCGTTCGGGTCGGAATCACCCGTCCAAAATTCCCAAGTCGCCAAGCCGGATGTTGGGTTAAGGTAATTTACGAGTTGAAGAATGTTCGTCGCCTTCAAATAAATGGTCTGCCACGGCGTGCCGCGATGCACCTGGCCAATCCAACTGAAGTTCAACGGCTGATTGGTTGGAAAATTCCAATTGTCAGGCCCCCAGACAAGCGGGTCTTTGTAGGCAAGGTTGGTGGAATTTACGTCAACGCCCACAATGATCTGTCCCAGAATTCCCCAAGGAGTAAACCTTTGGCTCAACTCGCCGATGTCCGGCAGAAATGGCGGCGGATATGCCGGCGGAGGAAGACTGATATTTCCCCAATTGTTGATGCCGGATATAAGCCCGCTCCGCGTTCCGTTGTCCAGAAAATACAAGTCGTTGGTCGTGTAATGCACCAGCGGATCATTGGCCTCCCATGAAGTATAAGCATAAAAAGTCACGCCCGGCGTGTATGGAACCTGCGCGATTGTATTGGTCAAGTAGGATTGCGTCAGCGGACTGTTTACAATGGATTTAGAAATATATGGATAACTGAAACCCATAAATTTGGCAAAGCCGTCTATTTCTTCCTCGATCACGGTCAGGTTTGCGCTGTTCCAATAAATCAGGTCATCAGCGGGAGTGGCGATTTCAGACACATAAATCTGATTGGCGATTCCAAAAGGCACGCCTTTATTGTTAACAGTTGTGCTCCACCAATTCCCGTAGCCAATAGTCGTATTTGCAGTCTGGAACTGCTGGTTCAAATTGAAGCTGCTGTTTGGCCCGCTGAACTGGACGTAATCAATGACATTGCTTCCGTCCAGCATCACCAACTGCAAATGGTTCGTCGTCGCCAGGACCATTTGCGGGAGCGGAGTCGTCACCGGAACGATTTGGAAACCGATACTTGGGTTGGTTATCGGAACAAATGCTTGCGGAGAAAACTGGTAATATGAATTCGGAAGAAAAATGACGTTGGTGAAAAGTGGAATAACAAATGGACTTGGATAGTTTGGATTCAAAGCAGCAAAGTTTCCTTCGGTGGCCAACCAAGTCGAACCCGGCCAAACGGTAACATTGCCTGATGGAGAAAATGTTGGCTGGACAATGAAATTGACTGATTGACTTAGCGGGAGAACTGCATTGAAAGATTGGAGCGTTACGCCGTTGTTAGTTGTTACCAATGTCATCGAAAGATTGTCCACTGCGGAAATCGTTAAGTTGTTCGTGGAGGGATAGGCGGCGGCATACGAGTTCCAGCAATCCACCCCCACCGCGTTGCTGATGCCAAAAACCCACATCGTGTTAGTGCCAATGTAGGTATGCGCACCAGGCGCTGTGGTTTGAACTTCCAGCTTGCGCCCGATCTGCACGACGGTTTCCATCGAGAGTTTGTTGAAGCTTGGAAATCCCTTCTTTGCGCTGATGATCCACGGGACGCCATAGACATTCACCGGTAGATTGGTGACGGAAATGTTCGTTGTGGCCAGGAATCCGGCGTCCATCGGAACCGCGAGTTGCGGATCGTTGACGCCACTCACATTCGTCACCTGCTGATAACCGGTGATAAACAGGCTGCCTGAAACTGCATCCACGGAAAAAATGGGGCGAAAGACGGTCGGATAAAAATTGGTGGTCGTGGCATCGTAAAGATTGGCGGACACCTGAAGCAGCCGTTGAACCGCCGGCGTGTATTGATTCGTCGGATAAATCCGAATCTGGTTCAAATTGAGATTTAACTCTGCCGACAAAAAACAAGAAGCGACATTGGTAAAGAAACCAAGGGGACTGTCCGTGGTGATGGGTGCGGCCTTTGACGGCATTACGGCGGTGGAAATCAACAAGGTGCCGCCCAACAAAAACTTCAGGCAACATCGGCGGACGATTCCCAAGCTTTTCTTATTTAAGGCTCCAATCATCATTAAAGAAATTTTCGCACAATCTGGACGATTTGCCAGCGATTTAAATCCATAACGGAGTCGCAGTATTGACACAAAATCTTCAGCAGTTTTTAGAGCGGTTTCACAAGTCAAAAGCCGGAAGCGGAAATGCCGGGTTAATCGGCCTTCTTTAGTTTCAGGGCAACAGGCCGGATTTCGGCGCGACAAGCAAGGGGCGAACGAAATCATTTTGCGGCGGGTGAAACCTGTGCGATGGTTTGTTCGTCTTTAAGTTTGTATGCTCAAGCCGCTTGCAGAGAATGATTGGAATTTTGCCATGGCGGCGCATTTGTTGAATCGCGCCGGCTTTGGCGGAACGCCAACGGAAATCCAGAAGCTTGCCGACGTCGGCATGGACAGGGCAATTTCGGTGCTGCTGGACTACGAAAACATTCCCGACCCGACGCAGAATCCCGACTGGGCCAAGCCGAATCCCGACGAAATCCGCAATTACCGCGAGGGCATCCGGAACGCGGCGACGCCGGACGAAAAGCGAAGAATACAACAGGAGCAGCAGCAGACATTTCAGCGGCGCATGATGGAATTGCGGGGCTGGTGGATGCAGCGCATGGCGGGCGGGCCGAGGCCCTTTCAGGAGAAAATGGTCTTGTTCTGGCACGGGCATTTTGCAACGAGCATCGAGAAGGTGCGCAACCCGTATTACATGTGGCGGCAGAACGAATTGTTCCGCCGGCTCGCCACGGCCAACTGGCAGTATCTGCTTTCCGAGGCGGGCAAGGACCCGGCGATGCTCGTCTGGCTGGATCAGGCGCAAAGCCGCCAGGATCATCCAAATGAAAATTTCGCGCGCGAGGTCATGGAACTCTTCTCGCTTGGCGAGGGGCATTACACGGAACATGACATCACCGAAGCCGCGCGGGCGCTCACCGGCTGGTCCATGAATCCCGACGATCAAAAATTTGTTTTTCGCCCGCGCATCCACGATGACGGCGAAAAAACGTTTCTCGGCCGCACGGGGAATCTGGACGGCGACGACGTGATTGAAACGATTGTCGCGCAACCGCAGGCGGCGCGGTTCATCACGGCGAAGTTATGGAATTATTTCACGGGACAGGAGCCGTCGCCGGAATTGAACGGCGCGCTCGCCGGCGTGTTCCGCGCGAGCGGAAACAATTTCAAGCCGTTCCTGCGCGTGATGTTCCGCAGCCAGGAATTTTACGGCGACGACATCGTCCGCAACCAGGTAAAAAGCCCCGTGCAATGGCTCATCGGCAGCGTGCGCGTGTTGGAATGTGAATTGCCGCCGCCGCTCGTGAGCTGGGGAATGTTGCGGCAGCTTGGGCAGGATTTGTTCGCGCCGCCGAACGTGAAAGGCTGGGACGGCGGCATCACCTGGATCACGACGAACACGTTGCTGACGCGCTACAACGACGCGCAGTCGCTGGTCGAGGGCACGTTGCCGCCGCTGAACGCCGGGGATTTTGCCAGGAAACCGGGTGGCGCTGGCGGTGGAAAACTGGAGCGGGCATTGCAGCGCGTCCGCATGGGCGGCGTGAATGTGGAAAAAATTTTAACCCCGGACGAACGCAAGGACAACGATTCAATCATTGCTTCTCTCCAGCAGCGTTTGTTTCAGACGACGCTCAAGAAAGACCAGCAGGAGGCGTTGCAGGAATTTCTCGATTCGAAAACCAAAATGACCGACGCAGACATCGTCACCGCCATCCGGCTGATGATGTCCACGCCGGAATATCAAGTGACATGAGCGAGTGACGAGTGATGAGTTATGAGTGATAAGATTTTAGAACCGCGAGCCGCGAGTCGCAATAACGGAACTCAAAGTTACCGGGATTTGCTCGTGTGGCAAAAGAGCATGGCTCTGGCGAAAGAAATTTACAAAATCACGGCTGGTTTTCCGTCAGAAGAAAAGTTTGGTTTGATTTCGCAGATGCGGCGTGCAGCGGTTTCAGTTCCGTCCAACATCGCAGAGGGGCAGGCACGCAATACGACTGGTGAATTTGTCCTGTTTATTTCTCACGCCGAAGGTTCTCTGGCTGAACTGGACACGCAACTGACGCTCGCCGTCGAACTGAATTTTTTGTCTCTGGAAAAAGCTGGCTCCTGTTTGGATTCAATCACTGAACTGCGCCGGATGCTGAACGGCCTCCGCCGCGTGGTCACAGGCCGGAAGCCCTCTGCTCGTCACTTATAACTTATCACTCATCACTAATTTTATGAAAAATGAAATCACCCTCCAGACGCGCCGCGAATTTCTGCGGCGCACCGTCCTCGGCAGCGCACTGACGTGGACCGTGCCGGCGTTCCTCGCCGATACATTTTCCGCGTTGCAGGCGCAGGCCGCCGATTCCGCCACGCAGATTGTCACCGGCAAGGACTCGACGATTCTTGTCGTCCTGCAAATGGCCGGCGGCAACGACGGCATCAACACCGTCGTGCCATACGCGAATGATTTTTATCACCAGGCGCGCCCGCGAATTGGTTTGAAAGCCGGGGAGGTTTTGAAATTGACCGACGACATCGGACTGCACGGCGCGCTGACTGGTTTCAAGGAACTTTACGACGGCGGCGAGCTTTCCGTGATCCAGGGCGTCGGTTATCCGAATCCGAACCGCTCGCATTTCCGCTCGACGGAAATCTGGCAGACTGCGAGCAACTCGGATCATGTTGAAAAATACGGCTGGCTCGGACGCTACTTCGACAACGCCTGTTCCGGCGCGGATCCAGCCGTCGGCGTGACGATTGGCAGCCAGTTGCCGGAGGCTTTTTTTGCGAAGCATCCGAAAGGCATCTGTTTCAACAACCCGCAGAATTACCGTTTCATGTCCAATGGCGGCCAGACGGAAGAGTCCTACAAAAAATTAAACGAGCTGGAAATGTCCAGTCCGCTGCCCGACGAAGGCCCGAGCATGGCGGCCGACGAAAACTCCAACTCCGGCGGCAGCATCGGCATGTTGCCCGCCGGGATGCCGATGACCGGCGGCCGGGCGATTGATTTTATCACGCGCACGGCGCTCGACGCGCAGCACAGTTCCGACGAGATCCGCGGCATCGCCGCGCGCGTGCAAAATCAGGCGGTATATCCCAATTCGCCGCTCGCCGGTTCGCTCAAGCTCGTGGCCAAGCTCATCGGCGGCGGGCTGCCGACGCGCGTTTATTACGTTTCGCAAGGCGGCTACGACACGCATACGAACCAGATTCCGACGCAGCAGCGTTTGCTGCAAGACCTTGGCGATTCCATGAAAGCCTTCGTCGAGGACATGAAGGCGCAGGGCAACATGCAGCGCGTGCTCGTGATGACGTTCAGCGAATTTGGCCGGCGCGTTTCCGAAAATGCCAATGGTGGCACGGACCACGGCGCGGCGGCGCCGATGTTCATCGTCGGCAACAAGGTGAAAGCCGGCTTGCTCGGCCAGTATCCCGGCCTCGCGCCGCAGGATTTGTATCAGGGCGATGTGAAATACAACGTCGACTTCCGCAGCGTTTATGCCGGCATTTTGGAAAGCTGGCTCAAGACCAGGAGCGTGCCCATCCTCGGCAGGCAATTCCCGCCGCTTCAAGTGGTCTGAAATTTAACAAGAAGCGGTTCGCTGTCGAAAAGCAATTCGTTGTGGCGCGATGTTTTGCAATGCCTCGTTCTGCCCGCGCCGGATTCTTTCCAAACCTTTGGCCGGTTAAATGAGCTTTTTGCTTTAGTCTTTACCGTCACCCCTTGCGGCGCAGCCGCAAACAAAGCGCGTCGGGTTCTTTGACAGCGAACCACGCAGCGGCAGGAGGAGGTTTTAGTGCTAAGAGGATAGGAGTCTCGAATTATTTCAGAATGAGTCTCGTCACCTCGACTCCCGCACTTTAATCTTCACGCGTGAGCAAAAGCAAACGCGTCGCCGCGATGGTTGAACAATTCCGCAATGGAAAACTCGACCCGCATTACACCGGCTATTTCGAGCTGTTCAACCAGCAGCTTTTTTATGAGGCGCACGACGTTCTGGAGAATATCTGGCTCAAGGACAAGCACGGGCCCAACGGCTCATTTTACAAAGGACTGATTCAATTGGCTGGTGCGTTCGTCCATTTGCAAAAGAACCGGCTGCGCCCTTCGGCGGCGCTGTTCAAGCTTGCCCGCACCAATCTTGAAAAATACCCGCAGGTTTACGAGCGGCTGGATGTCGCCGCCGTTCTGGCATTGGTTGCCACATGGCTGTCGCAACTGGAATCGCGCCATTTCAACATCAATCCTCTGACTCCGGAAAATGTCCCGAAAATCGGGCTGATTTAACGGATTAGACAGCTGCCGGAAATTGTTCAACATTGCCGCTTGACAGGTTTCATATAATTCTGTATATTCTGTTGTGACAGAAATAAAAGAATTATGACTAAACTTAGTCCAGCCGAACAGAAGTTCATCCTGCATTGGGGCGAGATGGGGGCGAAATGGGGCATCAACCGCACCGTCGCCCAAATTCACTCGCTGCTTTTTATTTCCAAAAGGCCGCTCCATGCCGAGGAGATCAGCGACACGCTGGCCGTGGCGCGTTCCAACGTCAGCAACAGCCTCAAGGAATTGCAGGGCTGGCGCATCGTGAAGCTCGTCCATGTGATGGGCGACAAGCGCGACCATTTCGAGGCGCTCCCGGATGTGTGGGAGACGTTCCGCATTGTGCTGGACGAGCGGAAAAAGCGCGAGATTGACCCGACCCTGGCGATATTGCGCGAGTGCATCGCGAAGGTTGAAGAGGATTCAAACACTGAAAAGTATACAGGGCAACGCTTGCGCGAGCTGGCGGAATTTTTTGAAACAACGACGGAATGGTATGAGCAAATCCATCGCTGGCCGACGAGCGCGTTCACGAAATTTGTGAAGCTCGGCGGCAAAATCCAAAAACTATTGGGCATCGGCAAATAATTTGATTTTGTGAATGTTGTAATTCCAGAACGAACAACTGAAGCCGTGCAAGGCTGGGTGCTTTTCGACGGCGAATGTTCGCTTTGCACAGGCGCGGCGGCGCGGTTCGCGCCGTTGCTGCGCCGCCATCATTTCGATCTCGCCCCGTTGCAAGCGCCGTGGGTGCGGAAGCGGCTTGGTTTGAAACCGAACGGGCCGCTCGTCGAAATGAAATTGCTCGCGGGTGACGAAACGATTTTCGGCGGCGCGGATGCGCTCGTGCAAATCGCCCGCCGCATCTGGTGGGCGTGGCCGCTGTTTGCGCTGGCGCAAATTCCGGGCGCGATGATTTTATTTCGAGCAATCTACCGATACGTTGCTGCGAATCGAAATTGTTTTGGAAATGCCTGCCAATTGCCGAAACAAAACCAGCTTGATGATTATTTGCCGCTGATTTTACTGCCGGTTCCGGCTTTGCTGACGCGCGATATTTTCCCCGCATGGGTTTTCATGTGGCTGCTTGCCTGCGCGATCTTTTTCGGCTGCAAATGGCTCACATGGCGACGGGCGTTGCGGCAAGCCGACGGTGTCAACAGATTTATTTCTCTCGGATACTTGTTTGCGTGGCTTGGCATGGATGCGAGGAATTTTCTTCGCGGCAAACGCGACAGAGTTGCGCCAAGGCCGCGCGACTGGCTTTTGGCGACAGGCAAAGTTTTTCTCGGCGTCGTTTTGATTTGGCTCGTGGCTCGCCGTTTTCTTGAAACACAGCCGCTCGTGGCTGGCTGGATCGGCATGGGCGGAATTATTCTGTGCCTGCACTTTGGCTTGTTCCAACTCGTCGCGCTGGTCTGGCAACAGGCCGGAGTGAACGCGCAGCCCATCATGCGCGAGCCGTTGCGGTCAACGTCTCTGGCCGATTTTTGGGGACGACGCTGGAACGCGGCATTTCATTTTCTGGCGAATGATTTCGCCTTTCGGCCGCTATTGCGAAAGTGCGGTGCGACAGCGGCGACGCTCCTCGTGTTTTTGTTTTCTGGATTGATCCACGATTTCATCATCTCACTGCCCGCGCGCGGCGGCTATGGTTTGCCAACGGCGTATTTTTTGATCCAAGGACTCGGCGTGGTCTTTGAGCGGACAACTTTTGGGAAGAAGATTGGTCTAGGCCAAGGCTGGCGCGGCTGGCTTTTCACCGCGATTTGCACCGTCGGGCCGGCCTTCTGGCTTTTTCATCCGATTTTTGTCCGCAACGTAATTCTGCCGATGCTTCAAGCTATTGGCGCAACCTGAAAGGAAATTATGAAAACAATGAATCTGACCTTGATGCTTCAAATCGCCGGTGTGCTGCATCTCGGATTGATGGGTGCGGGTGCGCTCATGCCGCGAGTTGTCAATATGCGCTTACATCTTGCCTCGCTGCCGCCATTTATCCGGCAATTGTTTTGGGTCTATTATTCTTTCATCGGACTTTGTCTTGTGAGTTTTGGTGTCATCACCGTCACGTTTGCCGGCACGCTTGCGGCGGGCGGCAATCTGGCCCGTGCACTGTGCGTGTTTCTCGCCGTGTTTTGGACTTTTAGGTTGATCGCCGGGACTTTTGTTTTTGATATGCGGCCTTACCTGACAAATTTTCCCCGGCGTCTTGGCTACCACGCGATAAACATTGTCTTCGCTTATTTGCCAATCGTGTATGCGTGGGCTGCGTGGAAAGGGGGCAACGGATGAATGGCGCGCGTGCATTCACGATTCACCAACCGCGTTTTCATCTGCCGTTGATGGGCGGAATAATCGAACGCAGGATGTTGGTCAACTTCCGCTGTGAGCCTGCTGTGCTGGCGCAATTGTTGCCGTTACCGTTCCGGCCAAAATTGGTGAACGGTTGGGGACTGGCCGGCATTTGCCTCATTCGGCTTGGTGGAATTCATCCCTCATTTCTGCCAGCGCTATGTGGATTGACTTCAGAAAACGCCGCGCACCGAATCGCCGTGGAATGGGACGAAAACGGCGCGACGAACGAAGGCGTTTTTATTCCGCGCCGAGACACGAATGCGCTGCTGAACCGGCTGGTCGGCGGCAAAATTTTCCCCGGCATCCATCACGCCGCGAAGTTTGAGGTCAGTGAAGCGGACACCCACTTTAAACTAGAAATGCAAAGCGAAGACAGCGAAGCGTTCATCCGCGTGTCGGCGCGGGCGGCAGATAAATTGCCGGACGATTCGGTCTTCGGCTCGCTTGCCGAGGCGTCGGACTTTTTTCGCGGCGGCGCGCTGGGGTGGTCTGCGCGCGCGGCGGATAATGAATTTGACGGACTGGAATTGCGCTGTCGTGAATGGCGGATGGAGGCGCTTGCTGTCGAGCAAGTCAAATCCAGCTTTTTTGAAAATGCCGAACTGTTTCCGCCCGGCTCGGTGAAATTCGACAGCGCGTTTCTCATGCGGGGCATCGCACACCAATGGCACGCTCGCGGACGGCTCACCACTTCTGAAAGGGCAATTATATGAAACGACGAATCATTCTTGCAGGGGGCAGCGGTTTTCTAGGCAATGCCTTAGCCAAAAAATTTATTCAACGCGATTACGAAGCCATCGTGCTGACGCGTTCGCCGCGTGAGCGCAGTGATGGCGCGAAGGAAATCGCATGGGACGCAAAATCATTTGGCGATTGGACAAAATTGATTAATGGTGCGGAAGTCGTGATCAATCTGGCGGGCAAATCGGTGGATTGCCGTTACAACGAAGAAAACCGGCGGGCAATCATCGCGTCGCGTGTGGATTCGACGCGCGTTTTGGGAGAAGCGATTGCGAAGTGCAAACAGCCGCCGCGCGTGTGGCTTAATTCCAGTTCGGCGACGCTTTACAAGCACACGTTCGACACGCCGATGGATGAATGCGGCGAAACCGGCGCGACTCCCGAAGCCAAGGACGAATTTTCCATCGAAGTCATTTGTGAGTGGGAACGCGCGTTGGACGGAGCGCAAACACCAAACACACGCAAGGTCGCCATGCGAATTACACTTGTTTTTGGCAAGGACGGCGGCGTGTTTCCAGTGTTCCGACGGCTTGCGCGATTCGGGCTGGGCGGCAGGATGGGCAGCGGCAGGCAATTTGTTTCATGGATTCATCTGGAAGATTTTTGCCGGGCGGTTGAATGGCTCATCGCCCATGACGAATTAAAAGGGCCGGTCAATTTCGCTGCGCCCAATCCTTTGACCAATCATGAAATGATGCGGCTCATCCGTGAAACGTGCGGCGCTCCCTTCGGTCTTCCGGCGACAGAATGGATGCTCGAAGTCGGCGCATTTTTTATACGCACGGAAACGGAATTGATCATCAAAAGCCGGCGCGTCGTGCCGGGACGATTGCTGGCGTCGGGATTCAAATTTCAATTTCCTGAACTGCACGGCGCGCTGGCGGACATTTACAAATAGATTTTCCAACGAATGAAAAATGAACATGGTTCCAACAACGGCGGAAGTCTTTTCGGAAAAGACGTCGCATCAGTTCAGCGACGAGGGCAGGGGACGACTGCTTTCGCTGCCGGGCGAACCGTTGTTTCTGGCGGATTGGGAGCGCGCCCTGTTTATTCACTACGAGGTTGACGCCGCTCTTTTGCAACACGAACTGCCGTTCGCACTCGACCTTTGGCATGGGAGGGCATTTGTCAGCCTCGTTGCCTTCACGATGCGCGACCTGCACCCGCGATTTGGCGGTCGCGCGGCAGCGTGGCTGTTCAGGCCGATTGCGACGCACAGATTTCTGAACGTTCGGACTTATGTGAAGCACGGCAACGAACGCGGAATTTATTTCATCACCGAGTGGCTGTCGAACTGGTTGAGTGTGCAACTTGGACCGTTGATCTACGGCCTGCCATACCGGTTTGCAAAATTGGATTACAGGCACACGCACGAGCAAGGTCGTCTGTCTGGCAAAGTGGAAACGCCAGGGCAGGGAGGGCTTGTTTATGAAGCGCGCCTGACGCCGGACGATTCCTTTGCTCCTTGCCGGACTGGTTCGCTGGATGAATTCTTGCTCGAACGCTACACCGCCTACACCTCGCGCGGAATAAAACGCCGGACTTTTCGGGTCTGGCATCCGCCCTGGCCGCAAGTGTGCGCGCAAGTTCAAATGGTTGATGATTCACTGCTGGCCAAAGCATGGCCGTGGTTTCAAACGGCAAAATGTGTCGGCGTAAATTATTCGCCGGGTTTGCGCGACGTGTGGATGGGGCGTTCGCGTTTGGTAAAATGATTTTTGCGTCGGAAACAGACCGGACATTAATCCAGCGCATCCGCCATCACTTCGGCCATGTGCCGCGTCCAGACTTGCGTAAGGTGTTGGATTTGATGGCGGCAACTTGTGCCGGACGCCACCGCGACAGTTCCGAAAGGCTGGGCGTTGATTTTTTCCACGAGCGGCTCGGCGACTTTTACCGACAGTTCGTATTTTGATTCCATCATGCCGAACGCGCCGGCCATGCCGCAGCAGCCGGTGTCGAGCAACTCGACCGTGCGTTGCGGCAGCCGTTCGGCCAGCCGCTGCATGTAGCCGACGTTGGCGAGCGACTTGGCGTGGCAATGCACGTGGATGGCGAGCCGTCCCGGTTCGTGGTCGAACTTCAGCGCGTCCGGTTCTCGCGCAAGCAGATTTTCCAAAAATTCCTCGAACAAAAAACTGCGCGGCGCAACGCGCTCCACGTCCGGCAGATTTAATTCGCGGTAATCCTCGATGAACATTGAGTAACACGACGGTTCGAGAAAAATGATCGGCGCGTCGTCGCCGCCCATGCTGAGCAACGCCAGATTGTGGCGGCCGAGTTTTGCGGCCTCGTCGAGATTGCCCTGGCTGAAGGCCGGACGGCCGCAGCATTTGCGCTGCTTCAACATCATCACATGAAACCCGGCGGCTTCGAGCACCGCAACGGCGGCGATGCCGATTTGCGGTTCGTGATAGCGCGTGAACGTGTCGTCCCAGAGAATCACATTGCCGCGCTCGCCGGTCGTGGAACTTTCATGCTTCGCAAACCAGCGATCGAAGCGCGTCGTTGCAAAATGCGGCAGTTCCCGTTCGCCCGTGAGGCCGAAGACCCTGCCAAAGATATGGCGCAGAGAATGGGAATTCAAAAAAAAGTTCGCCACGCGCGGCGACGCGCAGCCAAGCCGTCCGAGAAAGTCTACGGAACTAAAAAGTCGTTCACGCCATTTCATTCCGTGCTGCTTTATGCGCGCGTGCAGCAACTCGGCCTTCAGCAGGGCCATGTTCACGTTCGACGGACATTCGTTGGTGCAGGCTTTGCAGGAAAGACAATTGCTCAACGCCGCTTCTAGTTCCGCCGAGCGCAACGGGTCGCCGGTGATCTCGCGCATTTCCAGCGCCGCGCGGATGGCGTTCGCGCGGCCGCGGGTGGACATGATTTCCTCGCCGGTGGCGACGAACGTCGGGCACATCGTCGGCGTCTGTTTCAGGCAGCCACCGCAACCGTTGCACTGTTCCAGATTCGCGGAGAACGAACCATCGCGGGCGGCAAAGGCGAGCCTCGGCTCAAATGGCAGGTTCAGCGAATAGCCGGCGCCCATCCGCAGGCGGGTGTCAATTCTGTAGCGTCCGTCGGAAATGATTTTGCCCGGATTGAACAGATTGTTCGGGTCAAACGAGCGCTTGATTTGTTTCATCAGCGAATAAAGCTCTTCGCCGACTTGATCCTTCATGTATTCCGTCCGCGCGATGCCGACACCGTGCTCGCCGGCAAGCGAGCCTTTGAATTGCAACACCAGCGCGGCCACTTCATCGGCGATCTGCCGGTATTTGTGCAAATCGTCCGCGTGATGCAAATCCAGCACCGGGCGGACGTGCAGCAGTCCCGCCGCAGCGTGGCCGTAATACGACGCCTCAACACCAACGCGTCGCATTATTTCTTCGAGTCCGGCAAAATACGCGGGCAAATCACGCGGACGCACCGCCGCGTCCTCGACAAAACAAACCGGCTTCGCGTCGCCCTTGCGGCTCATCAACAGCGACAAACCAGCCTTGCGCATCGTCCATACAAGACCGGCCTCGGCCTGTGTTTCCAGAATTAAACTGCGCAATCCGAGTTTGCGATTTTTTAATTGCGCGAGTTTTTCCTGAACATTTTCGAAAAATTCGACAATCAAGATCGCCTCGCACGGCTGCGCGTCGAGTTCGAGCAAATCGCGCACGGCCTGAAACTCGCGCTGGCCGCGCGTCTGGTCGAACAGCGGGCGGTCAACATGTTCGATGGCGGCGGGCTGCAAATCAAGCAGCGCTTCCGTCGCCTGCATCGCCTCGGCCACGGACGCGAAGAAAATCAATCCGACGCCGCGCTCGGCGGGCAGCGGAACGAGTTTCAATTTCGCGCCGACAATCGCCGCCAGCGTGCCTTCGCTGCCGGACAAGATGTGGAGCAGGTTCTTTGGTTCCACCGCCGACCGCGCCAACGCGTAACCCGGCCAGCGTTTCAGAAGTCCCGGCGGATATTTCTCTTCAATCAGCAGCGTGTTGAATGAAACCAGATCTTCAACCAGCCTTTGCTGCCGTTCCATTGTGTCGAATCCCGTGCCGACGCGAAAAGTCTGGCCGTCGGCAAGCACCACCTGCAGTTCCGCGACGTGCTGGCTGGTCGTGCCATAAACCGGCGTGTGCGAACCCGACGAATCATTCGCAATCATCCCGCCGAGCGTCGCGCGCGAACTTGTCGCCACATCCGGTCCGAAACGGAATCCGCGCGGTTGCAGAAAATTATTCAGTTGATCGAGAACGACGCCCGGCCCGACGCGCACCGTGCCGTCGTCCTTGTTGAAATCCCAAATCTGTTTGTTGTGACGCGCGAAATCCACCACGAGTCCCTCGCCAATCGCGCCGCCGGAAAGTCCCGTCCCCGCTCCGCGCGGAATCACCGCCACGCCCGCCTGCGCCGCCGCTTGGATGACGGCGATGGCTTGTTTCAAATTGTTCGGGAACGCCACCGCGAGCGGCACGACCTGATACGGCGACGCATCCGTCGCGTAAAGCTGGCGCGTGAGATTGTCGAAGGCGATTTCGCAGTTCGACGCGTTCAACACGGCCATTTGTTGGGCGGGCAACATGCTGCCACCATGCTATCGGCGTGACAGGCCGTTGACAATTTCATTAACTCAATGCCGATGAGCGCCAGCTCGCAACAACGTTCCGAAGAATTTCTGAAAATCAGCGGCCAGTTCAAGCTCGGCGCGCTCGTGACCGAATCGTCGCACCCCATCACGGCGAATTTGAGTGAAGTGGCAAAGCAGGACATTGCCACCGCGCTTAAACTGCTTTTTGACGTGGATGCGGACGTTGTGAAAAAATTCCGCGAATTCGTCGAATCCGGATGCGCGGAGCAGGTTGCTGCAACGGTTTTGTCCGCAGTAAGGAACGGCAGGCGGATTTTCTTCACCGGCTGCGGCTCTACCGGGCGCTTGGGCATTTTGCTGGATTCCGTCTGGCGCGATTTCTGGCAGCGACGCGGCAACGCGGACTTTGAGAATCGCACGTTCAGCGTCATGGCCGGCGGCGATTTTGCGATCATCAAATCCGTCGAAGGTTTCGAGGACTTCACCGCGTTCGGAAAAAAGCAAATCGCGGATTTGGGCGTGTCGTCAAAGGACGTTGTGTTTGCCATCACCGAAGGCGGCGAAACTTCGTTTGTCATCGGGACGGCCTGGCAAGGCGTGCAAGTCGGAGCAAAAGTTTATTTCGTTTATAACAATCCCGACGGAAATTTGTGCGAATACGTCCAACGCAGCCGCGAAGTCATTCAGGATTCTCGAATTGAAAAAATCAACCTGACGACTGGACCGATGGCCATTACCGGCTCGACGCGGATGCAGGCGACTTCGATTCAACTCTGCGTGATGCTCACGATTTTGGAAATGGTCGCGCGTGAGTTGCTGGCTGGGTGGGGCGAGTGTCCTCACGGGCCGAAGAATGCAAAATTATCCGATGGCTTGCCGGGAGTCTCGCCCCACCAAACTGCGGCGTTGGATTCTACGTCTGTCCCTGCGCAATTTCTCGCCAAACTGGAAGAAGTTCACACGAATTTGAAATCCCCTGAATTGCTTGCGCAGCTCGCAAAGCTCGTCGCGCTGTAAGAATCGGTTTATCGCAGCGGACATAAAAACAATTACTTCGCCGACCGCTTCGGCATTGATGTGTTGACGGACACGACGGAACGGTCGCCAACCTATTGCACGCCGCCGTTCCGCAAGTTTGACGACGCGACCGCGACGGAATCGTGGGCCTATTTGTTTTTGCCGCAGGCCGAAACGCCGGACGCGTGGCGGCAGATTTTGAAACGCGAACCGCGCTGCGTCGAATGGAGCGAAAACGAAGTGCGTCAACTCGTCAGCGAGGACAAGTTCGCCCGCACTTGCGAAACCGTCCGCAAAATCAGTCGTGCGGAGTTGATGCGCTTCAAGATTGGGTTGGACGGATTGCCACATCGTGCTTTGAAGAAAGGTGATTGTGCGATTGGAATTTTGTCGGAGACAGAAAAGGATTCGCTGCTTTCGCCGGGTGGATTTCGCCTGGTTCAAGTTGAAGCAGCGCATGAATCAAGCGCGCGGACTGGATTGATTTGTTTTGGAAAATCGGCAATCGGCAATCGGCAATCGGCAATGGTTTTCGTTCCCGTTCCTCAAACGGATTTTCTCCTCGACGGCGTGACGCGCGTGGCCGTCAAGCTGGTGATGAACGCCCTTTCCACCTGCACGATGGTCCGGCTCGGCCGCGTGATGGGCAATTACATGATCCGGGTTGTGCCGAGCAATTTGAAATTGATTGATCGCGCGACACGTTACATCACCAAGCTCACCGGCCTGACTTACGAGGCGGCCAACGCGCTTCTCTTTGAAGTCATCGAATACGTCGAGCCGCGCATGAAAGCCGATCAGGCATACCCGCCGGTCGTCGGCATGGCCGTCTTGCGTGTGCGGGAAAAACTGACGAACGAACAGGCCGAAACGCGGTTGTAGCGTTGCTCACCACGCATAGTTTGCCGCCATCCGCAACAAGTGGAATGACAGTATTCTGCAATTCAATCCCGCACCCGCAACACCCGCTGGATGAATTAACGGCGATCAAAAAGCTCCCCCCGATCATCCCGGCGTAGATGCAAAAGCGTGTTGGCAGATTGAGAATGCGCTTGATTGCGCCAAAACGGCGGGCATAGTTCGCAACGCAACCGCAAATGAAATCCACATTTACCGCCGGTATTTGAACGCTTGAAAACGCTGCACAAATATCTTGTCTGGCAGATTCTGGTATCGCTGTTGATGACGGTGGCGGTCTTCACCTTCGTCGTCCTGCTGTTCAACGTGCTCAAGGAAATCCTGCCGTTGCTTGTGAGCGGGCAGGTGCGGCTGGGACTGGTGCTGAAAGCCATCGGGCTTTTGATTCCCTTCGCGGTTGTATATGCGCTGCCGATGGGTTTCATCACGGCGACGTTGCTGGTGTTTGGTCGTTTCAGCGCCGACCAGGAACTGACCGCCGCGCGCGCGAGCGGGGTGAGCCTGCTGTCGCTGGTGTCGCCGGTCGTGCTGTTGAGCCTGCTGTGCTGCGGCTTGAGCGCGTGGTTCAACATGGAGCTTGGTCCGCGTTCGCGCGTGGCCTACGTCAATTTGAAGCATGAACTGGGCGCGAGCTTGATGAACGTGCAGTTCGCCGAGGGCCGGCCGATTTTTGACTTTCCCAATTATATCATTTATGTGGGCAAGAATCGCGGCGGCGATCTTGAGGACGTGCGGGTTTCGGTTTTTGAAAATGCAACCAACTGCGTGCTGTGGCTGCATGCACCAAAAGGGCGCCTGGAGCTGGATGAAAAGAAAAAGGAAATGTTCCTGCATTTGTTTGGACCGCGCAGCTTGTCCCAAAAAGGCTGGATCAGCGGCTTCCAGGAATGGACTTCAGCCAACCTTTATCCGACCAACAACGGCTCCGCAGGCAAATATCAGCCCAAAGTCAGCGACATGACTTTCTGGGAGCTGCGGGAGAAATTGCGGGACTTGGAACAGATTAATTTACCCACGGAGGGGGCTGGTTCGCCGGCGGAAGTGCGTGCGCGGCTTCGTGAAGCGGAAACGGAACGCGACAAACAGGCCGAACAGGTTCGCGTCGAGTTGCACCGGCAAATTGCTTTTTCGTTCGCGTGTTTTGGTTTCACGCTTGTCGGCATTCCGCTCGGCATCCGCGTGCATCGGCGCGAAACCAACGTCGGCATCGCCATCGCGCTCGGCCTGGTGGTGGTTTACTACGCGTTTATCATGCTCGGCGGATCGCTGTCCGCACGGCCTGAATTATTTCCGCACCTGATTGTCTGGCTGCCGAATTTTATTTTTCAAGCCGTTGGCGGGGTGCTGCTCTGGCGGGCGAACCGGGGAATTTGAACCATTTTGGTCTGAATGGATTTAATCTTATATGAAACTAGGACTGATCCCCTTACGCTTACATCTTAATAACAGCGCGGTATTGCGAGGGTAGCCATGTCGCGATTTCTTGCCATTCCTGTTCCGGCACTTTTAGCTTCTCGCGGAAAAGCGGTGCATACTCGTGTTGAAAACCTACTATATCCAGTGGTGAACCATAATCAGCGGCGGCATATTTGCCCCAAGCGGTAGTTTCACCAAACACAAAGAATTCCGCGTGAAGCGAAGTAAAAATCATGGCTGATATAAAATTTCCGTTTATCAACTCTGCCCAACTTATGTTTGCCGGATACTTCATTTGGAACGCAGGGCTTTTCAATTTACCAAAGGTATTTTCTATAACAATAAAATGCTTGTCTCCGATTTTTAGGAAGCATTCTTGTAATTTCTTAAAATCTTCTTCAATAAATAAACAACCACCGCGAAACGCCATCATTTCGTATTTACTATCGAAAATCATATCTGGCAGCCCTTCTTTGGAAATGAAAATTTGCTCCTGTATCTGCTTCCATTTTTGTTCATATTCCGCCAACGGCAGCCAGTATTTTTGCAAATACTGTTCAGCAGCCTTTTTGTCGCCCCATTTAGAACCAGACAACATCCTATGAAAATATTGATGTTGTGGTTCAGAGTATGTTTCGATGTGCTGTTTATTTTCGGTCATAAAAGTAAAAGGGTCAGTCCGTGATTGTTTTATAAAGCTTTTGGAATGTGGTAGGATTTTGTCCTGCCTCGTTTTTAATTTGTTCTTCGGAAAACTTTTCCAATGTCCGCCTGGTCAACCGGCTTGATCAACATCTCGTCAATGTTGACATGCGGTGGACGGCTGGCGACCCAGACGAGAATTTCCGCGATGTCTTCGGCAACCAACGGATTCGCTCCCTCGTAAAGCGCCTTTGCCTTGCGCGTGTCGCCTTTGAAACGAACAAGCGCGAATTCCGTTTCCGCCAGCCCGGGGTCAACCGAGCTGACGCGGATGCCCGTGCCGAGAAGTTCATGCCGCAACACGCGGGTGATTTGCAGTTCACCCGCCTTGGCCGCGCAATAAGCCGCGCTGCCCGCGTAAGCCGCGCGCGCGGCGAGCGAACCGATGTTGATGAGGCTCGCGCCCGCGTCGCGCGGCATGAGCGGAAGCGCCGCGCGTGTCATGCGCAGGACGCCCAGCACGTTCGACTGCATCATCGCCTCCCAATCCGCATCCTTGCCCTCGGCCACGGTGTCCATGCCGTGCGCGCCGCCGGCGTTGTTGATGAGGACATGGAGATTTCCGGTTTCCGGTTCCCGACCGCCAGTTTTTTTCTTTGCCCAGGAAACAAATGCCTCGACGCTTTTTGTTTTTGCGACATCTAGAAAATGAAAATGCGCCTCCGCCGCTCCGGCCTTGCGCGCTTCAGCGGCAACTTTTTTCAGGCGTTCAACGCGCCGTGCGCCGAGTAAAAGCTTCGCACCTTCCGCGCCAAATGCCTTCGCCGCCGCCGCGCCAAACCCGGACGATGCTCCGGTGATGAGGACCCATTTATTTTTCAGCAGGAATTTCATAGGGTTAACATTTTTTAGAAATCATGCGAGTTAAATTTTTGCCCCTTAATTTTCTCCTAAACTTATTAGCTTGCCGGGCCGAAGATCGACGCGGAGTTGGATTCAAGTCCGCCTTCGCTTTCCATTGCGCCCAAGCGAAGGCTGGTGGAGCCGAGGGGAGTCGAACCCCTGACCTTCTCATTGCGAACGAGACGCTCTGCCAACTGAGCTACGACCCCAGCCATTTTATTTACAAAGGCTTATGACGATGTTGGTCAGTGTGGGTTTTTGTTGAATGCACCGTTTGTCACCATCTATACTCATTGCTTGGCTGCCAACCAGCGTTTGAGCACAAGGCAACTCTTGGAAAAGATCCCAAACTTTCCATGCTTGCATCGTCATAAACTCAACGAGTGCTATTATGCTGTGGAAAAGGTTTCTGGCAAGCGGAAAGACCGCAGTCTGCAAACAACTGACAGTACCTGCGGATTCGTTGGGCGGAACCGGGCAACCTTTACTCCATCGCCGCCAGTAATTCATCCAATGATACCTTGGCGAAACTGGTGGCGGAGTCGCTCATCGCGTAGGGGATGATGAGTTCGCGTCCGTGCAACATCGCTCCGCAGGTATAAACGACGTTTGGCACGTAGCCTTCGCGTTCCGATTCGTTCGGAGAAAGCAAAGGTTCGCGCAAGCGGCCAATAGCGCGCGTCGGGTCATTCAAGTCGAGCAGGAACGCGCCGAGGCAATACTTCCGCATCGCGCCGACGCCGTGGCTCAACACCAGCCAGCCGCGTTCAGTTTCAATCGGCGAACCGCAGTTGCCCAGCTTGATGAATTCCCACGGTTGTGCAGGTGAGAGCAACAATTTGGGCGTCTGCCAGAAATGGATGTTGTCCGAGAACATGATCAAAATGTTCTCGTCGTCCTGGCGCGAGAGCATGACATATTGCCCGTTGATTTTGCGCGGGAACAGCGCCATGCCTTTGTTCTGCACGGCGGGGCCGTTGAGCGTGCTGAATTTGAAATGCACGAAGTCCGGCGTCTCCAGCAATTGCGGCAGGATGATTTTTCCGTCGTAAGCGGTGTAGGTCGCGTAGTAGGTGAAGCTGCCGTCGTCATTCTGAAAACAGACGAAGCGCGCATCTTCGATGCCGTTGCTCTGGCTGGGCGCGGACGGAAACAGCACGCGCTGCGAAACCTTGCTGTCGGGCGCGAAGTTCACGTCGTAGTTCGATTCCGCCAGCAGCAAAATGCCGCGCGCCGCGCGGATGGCCGTGGCGTCGGAAGTGTCCGTCAAACCGGACGCCAGCAGAACCGCGTGCAGTTCCTTCAGCGTGAAATCCTCGTGCAGTTGATCCAGCACGCGCCGGCAAAAATCATTTTGCACGCCCGCTTCTTCAAGTTTGTGGATAAACAATCCCTTGGCGTAAGCGACATTCGGTACGCGCTCCGGTTCCGCCGCGAACGGCACGGGCGGCGTGAGCGTGATGCGATGTTGAGCGCTTACGGTGCCCATGCGGAAAGTGATGGAGGAAATGTGCCCCTCGCCCGTGACCCGCAGGCTCAAGATGAAACGCAACGCGCCCTTGGGCAATCCGCTCTGGTCGGGATGCGGCACGATGGACGGATTGAACAGCGCCGCCGACTCCGGCGAATACTCGTGCGTGAAGTAAGCGCCGATGAGCATCTGCCGTTCAGGCGACGGCTGCGCGCCGGGTTCGAGATAAATCATCACCTGCGAGAAGCGTTTGCGGAAAATATCTTCAACGTGTTCGTGCCGGTTCGCAAACTCGCCGAGCACATGATTCAGCAACTTGGCAACTTCCTCTTCGGGCAAGGCCATGACCCGTGCGACGATTCGCCGCGAAATGTCATCAGTAGTGGGACGAAACGGGCGCAGCAGCACACGCGAGCGGTCCGGTGTCAGCGTCGGCCCGATGCGTTTGGCGTGGAGAGTTGTATTTTTCAAAATAAGTTGCGGCTATTCGGCGGGCGTTTCCTTGAAACTGGTGAGTGAATTTTGCAGCGCCTGCATTTCCGCGAGCGACAGCAGGAATGCCAGTGTGGATTCACCGCCCTGGTTTTGGCTCAAGCGGTCCACATGCAAACCGTCGCGACAGCCGCCGGTGGTTGAGTCATAGAGTGCGAGACCCAGATCGTTCCGGCCAAGGAACCACTCGAACGCGCGCCGTGCTTCCGCGACCCAGAAGTTGTCGCCTGTCGCCTGATACGCTTCGATGCAGGCGGAAACCGTGACCTGGGCCTCGATAGGTTGTTGATCAAAGATCGCGCGCTCATGGCCGCGTGGAAAAAATCCATTCGAGCCGACGGGCCGGAAAGCGCCGGTTGCGGAAGTTTGCACCTTGACCAACCAGCGCAGGGCTTTGAGGCCGGTCTCCCGCATCGGCGCGGAGTTCAGGCAGCGTCCGCCGAGAATGAGCGCGTGCGGCAGTTTCGCATTCGCATACGAAACGACTTCTTCAAACCAGTGCCAGTCTTCACCCGCAGTGTCGGCATAACTCTGCATCAACCGCGTCGTGAGCGATTCGCGGATTTGATTCGCGCGCCGGTCGCCCCCGAACCGCCGCAAATATTCGTCAATGCCGATGAGCGTGAAAGCCCACGCGCGCGGCGAGGCAAATTCGGCGGCCACGGGCAGCGCCTGCTCGAAGAGTTGCGCCGCGAGCATTTGAAAACTTCCCTGACCGGCCTGCGACACGCACAAGCCGAGCGCCCATAACGCGTGTCCCTGGCAATCTTCCGAGCCGACTTCTTCCAGCCAGCGCCGCTCGAAACTCATGAAATTGCGGAAACGCCCGCGCTGGCGGTCGAAGGCATGATTGAGAAATGCCGCGTAAGTGGCGGCCTGCGCGCCGAGCGGCGGCGAACCATGACCCAATTTTTGCAACATCAAGGCCAGCACCAAGGCGCGGGCATTGTCGTCCGTGCAATAGCCTTCGGCAAAATTCGGCACGGTGAAACTCGCGTGTTGAAAGATGCCGGTCGAATCGCTCATCCGAAACAGATGATCCAGCTTCAACTCCGGCAATTGCCCCGGCTGCTCGTCGAGCGTCTTGATGGGCGATGATTTTCGCCCGACGAAATTGTGATCCTGTCGCGCTTGCTCAAACGATTTCGCATAGAGTTGCGCCACGCGATTCCAAACCATGTCGCGCCCCAGCTTGTAGGCGTTCTTGCGCATCAAATGACGCAATGGCTCATCGCGCAGCAATTCCACCACGGCGATGGCGATGGCCTTCGCGTCGCGAAAGGGCACAAGCTTGCCCCGTTCCGCCGTCAGTAATTCCGCTGCGTGCCAGTAAGGCGTGGACACTACGGCGTTCCCCGCGCCGAACGCATAGGCCAGCGTGCCCGAAGTGATTTGCGATTCGGTCAGATACGGCGTGAGATAAATGTCCGCCGCGCCGATGAACCGCATTAATTCCTCCAGCTCGACGAAGCGGTTGAAAAACACGACGTTTTTTTGCACGCCCAAATCTATTGCGAGCCGTTCCAAACTCAAGCGGTAAGCCTCGCCTTCGTCGCGCAGCAAATTCGGATGTGTCTGCCCCAACACGATGTAGACGACGTTTGGAAATTCGCGGATGATGTCGGGCAACGCGCGCAAGGCAAACTCGATGCCTTTGTTCGGCGACAGCAAGCCGAACGTGAGCAAAACCTGTTTGCCCGCGACCCCAAATTCGTCCTTGAAATAATTCGGGTCGGCGAACGGCATGTCAGGAATGCCGTGCGGAATGAGATCAATCTTGTTTTCCGGCGCTTTGCAAATTTCGCGCAGAAATTCCCGTCCGCGTTCACTCATTACCACCAGCCGCGTCGAGAGCCGGATTAGTTCGCGCATCACGCGCCGTTGTTCCGCGTTGGGTTCGCGCAACACCGTGTGCAGCGTGGTGACGATGGGCATTTGCAATTCGCGCAGCAGCGCCAGCACATGACTGCCCGCGGGCCCGCCGAAAATCCCGAACTCATGCTCCACGCAAACCACGTTCACGTCCGTGATGTTCAAAAAATCCGCCGCGCGCAAATACGACGGCAAATCCTGCTCCGCGATCTCAAAACGAACTTCCGCCGGATAATCGTAACCTTCCGCGAGGTCGTTGACCGGCACGACGAGACACTGCATCGCCGGAAACTCTTTTGCCACGGCGCAGCGCAAATCCGTCGTGAACGTGGCGATGCCACATTTCCTCGGCAGATAATCGCCGAGGAACGCGACCTTGCGGATGGCAGAGTCGGGTTGAATCATTCGTTTTGGGGTGGCGCGGGTGGATTCAAGCTTCGCGGCCTTCAATTTTATTTCGGATCACAACCCGGTGGACAGAAAGCTTGATAGAGGCTGGAAAATAAGCCGGCGCCTTTGAAAATGGTTTGCCACCATGAACGTTTTTCAGCGGCGGCTGCGGATTTTTTACGCCGAAAGGACGCCAGGCCGACAACCAGCGATGCGGCGGATGATGCAAGGGAACTGATCGTTCTGGCCTGGTTTGTGAGCGAGTGAACTTCATCCGTCATCATCCGCCATTCCTGAACCAGTTGCGCACGGTTGAGTTCGCTCTCCGCGATCAACAATTCCTTCCGTGATGCAAGCGGGTTTATGAGAGAATTTTTTCCAGACATGCGCGGTCCTTTCGTAATTGTTCGAGCGTGGCGGAAAGCGTCTGCCAGTCGCGCAGCAATCCGGTAAGCCGCCGGTAAAGAAAAATCCCGGCGGCTCCGTAAAGGCCGGTCAATATCAGAAGAACCGCCACAGATGACCAGGCCCAAAGCAAAACCACGATGGTCGCCGTAAGCGTAAGGCCGGCGAGCAGCCCAAACGCCGCCAAGCCTAAGGCCAGAAGGAATGCATGCAGGATTCGCTCGCGTTCCTCCTGCACTTCCACCGCCAGCAGTTCGAGCCGGTTTTCCCCGATGGTCGCCAGCCGCCGCGCAAAATGTTTCGAAGTCGTGGCCAGTTGCCCGAAGCTGACAGCGGATTCTTCCATAACGAAATCAAAAATCAATCGCCATTACGGGAGCACCGGCGCGAGACGAGATAGCCGATGAGCGCCCCGACACCGAGGGCGATGCCAATGGCTTGATACGGATGTTCACGCACGGCTTCGTCGGCGGCTTTCGCGCCTTCGACCGCTTTGTCGCGGACGTTGCCGGCGATTTCTTTACCGCGTTCCAGTGCGGCGGCGAGACGCTTGCGGGCTTCCCCGACTTTTTCTCCGGCCACGTCGGCGGTGGCGGCCATCAACGCGCGCGCATCTTCTGCGAGCGTGCCGATGTCACTGCTGGCTGCTTGTGTTTGTTTGTTCATATTTTTGATTCCTGTTTGTTTGTGTTTTTCAACGGTAAATTTTCCGCGTCGGCGAGATGGGCTGCTACCGGCGAGGTTGACACTTTCAAAATCGAGTTTCTCCCGCCAAACGGATTGGGCACGGATTCTCTGGCCAGCGGGTCGGCCATCCACTGGCCGTCCACGACGAGGCAGTATTCGTAGGTGCCGGGCGCGAGAGATGTTTCCTTCCACCAGTTGCCGACGCCGGAGGAATGCAGCGTTTTGCTTTCGGGCCGCCACTGGTTGAATGTTCCCGCGACACAAACGGTGGTGGCCGTCGGATGCGTGAATTCAAAGCGAACCGGCACCAGTTGCGGTTCGTTGCTCCGGGCGTTGTCGTGGTTATGATTATGTTTCATAGTTGATGATTCATCGGGACGATGGACTTTTGATTTCGGAACTTTGATTTCGGAACATTTCCCGTTTCACAGCGCCATAATGCGCCTGAAGCACTTGCGGGCGCTATGGGGTGTTACCCTACCAAGAATTTTTGGGCCTTATTCAGACGCGGCGGCGATGTGCTCGCGCCGGGAAAATTTGAGCGATCCGCCAGTTCAACTTTTCATCGGAGCCTAATCCAAACGTTCAAAAATTAAAGCAGGGATTTTCCCAGTGGCGGCAAGGAACACCCTAGTCGCGGCCACGCTTTGCGGAGGGTAAAAGTTAAGCATGACTACCACAAACCTCGTCGCCAGAATCCATCAGCCTCGCTTTGGCAGGCCGTGCGAGAGACAAAAAGGCAGATGGTTTCCTTCCCTCGCTTTAGGGTTCCCTCACCCGGTCTTCGCCCCACTCTCCCGCAGGCGCGGACGAGGAGAATAAATAACACCATGAAAACACTGACAATCATAATTCTATCGCTCGTTACTACCTCCCGGCTGCACGCCACCACTTGGTATGTGGACAACACCGCCACCGGCGCGAATAACGGGACTTCGTGGGCAAACGCATGGACTTCGTTGAGTTCGGCGAAACCATCAGCTGGCGACACGGTCTATATCAGTGGC
>Ga0182018_10001090_pt1 | contig 32531 bp, 22 predicted proteins | sample 812P2MmetaG_FD_120490 | JGI IMG/M metagenome (GOLD analysis project Ga0182018, IMG submission 120490) | Permafrost microbial communities from Stordalen Mire, Sweden - 812P2M metaG | ecosystem: Environmental > Terrestrial > Soil > Wetlands > Permafrost | place: Sweden: Stordalen | collected...
GAACTGCGGCCGAATCACGCGGCGCTGTACAATAACCGCGGCCTCGCGCTGACCGATCTGGGGCGGCATGACGAAGCGGTCGCGAGCTTCGACAAAGCCATCGCGTTGCAACCGGACCATGCCGAGGCGCACAACAACCGTGGCATCGCCTTGTCGTACCTGGGGCAGCCGGAAGCGGCATTGGCGAACTACGACGCCGCCATCGCGTTGAAACCGGACTACGCCGAAGCGCACCGCAACCGTGGCGACGTGCTGGCGGAACTCGGACGTCCCGAAGCGGCGCTGACCAACTACGACCGGGCCATCACGCTGAAACCGGATCTTACGGAAGCGTATTGGAACCAAAGCCTCTGCCGCCTCATGATCGGCGATTACGAAACCGGCTGGAAGCTTTACGAATGGCGCTGGAAAGCCGGCCTCGCCCGCGCCCGGCCCGAACTGCCCGAGCCGCCCTGGCTGGGGGAAACTCCGATCGACGGCAAAACGATCCTGGTGCATGCCGAGCAAGGCTTTGGCGACGCGATCCAGTTTTGCCGTTACCTGCCAATGCTCGCCGAACGCGCCACGGTCATTCTGGATGTTCGCCGTCCGCTGTCGCGCCTGCTGTCCAGGCTGCCGGGCGTGTCTCGCGTCATTACGTTCGAGGACACATTACCGCCGTTCGATGCCTGGATCCCCATGATGAGCCTGCCTTTGGTGTTTAACACCACGCTCGCCACCATCCCGGACTCGGTTCCCTATTTAACTGCTGACCCGAAACAAACCGCCATCTGGAAGCAACGTCTGGCCGCGTTCCCTGGGCGTAAGGTCGGTCTGGTCTGGGCTGGCTCGCGGCGGCACGAAAATCTGAACAGCAAAGCCGTTGACGGGCGCCGTTCCATGAGCCCGCGACAGTTCGCTCCGCTTGCCGGCATCTCTGGACTGACCCTGATTTCGTTGCAGAAAGGTGGACCCGCGGCGCAGGCAAGCACGGCGGGAGTGGCGCTGCACGACTGGACCGCGGAACTCAACGACTTCGCCGACACCGCCGCATTGATCGAGGCCCTGGACCTGGTCATCAGTGTCGATACCGCGGTCGTGCATCTCGCCGGTGCGCTCGGCAAGCCGGTGTGGGTGCTGAACCGTTACGATCAGGACTGGCGTTGGTTGCGTAATCGGACCGATAGCCCCTGGTATCCCACCGCCCGCCTGTTCCGGCAACATTCCCTCGGTGACTGGTCCGGCGTGATCGAAGACCTCGTCGCCGCCTTGCGCGCGGCGGAATAACGCGGGCCACGCTACTCATCCACTGGCGCCAACGGCAAATTCGACACCGGCCGAGGCCGCGGTTTTGGTGGTGGCGTCACCCACGGCCGATCGCCTCGGTTCTCGCGGTCGGTCAACACCAGGGCGCCATGCGGCCCGAGCCAGATCGCCGCCGGCCCATCACGCCAGACCGTGAACCGGTCGACCGGCCGCGGCGACGGATAAGGGCATACCGAACGAGCCGGCTCCGCCGACACCACCACCGCCGCTTCACCGCAACCCGAAGGTCTGCCCGCGCCACGCACCAGCAAGGCGGTTCGGTCTCCGTTACGAGGCCGGAACACACAATAATCCGGGACACAGGTTAAGGCGTCCGATGCGGCCGGCCCGTCCCGGGGAAGCGGCGCGCTGGTGCTCACCACCCAACGACCGAACCAGGCGTCGCGGACGAAGCCCTGGTTGCCGCGCGTCTGCTGCAGGAACACACCCTGATCGGTACGGAACCCGATCAATGCCGCATCCGCCGACACCAGGATATCGGGTGGGCGATCGAACGCCGGCGAAACGATCCCCAGCGCGATCGCAGTCAGCCCAAAAAGTCGTATCCGGCTTCTCCAGATCCCCAACCAGGCGATGCCGGCCGACAGCACCGCCAGCCCCCACGAAGGCATGTGCGGCGCCGGCAACGTGGCGTCCGGCAGCGCTGCCGTGAACCGCGCGATGGCTATAATCACCGACGCCCCATACCCCATCGGCACCAGCGCGAGCCACTCCAGGCCGAATGGCATCAGCAGCAACGCAACCATGCCCGCCGGCATGACCCACAGCGCCGCCACCGGCACCGCGACCATGTTCGACAGGACGTAGTAAATCTGCACGTGTCCGAAATGGTAGGCGCCATACGGGAGCGACGCCGTGCCCGCCAGCGTACTGGTCAGCGCCAGAGCGGTCGCATACGACAACAGCCGCTTCGCCAGGCTCTTGCCGTACAGCCGGCGCAACCAGGGCCGTAACGTTTCATAACCGGAGATCAACGCCAGCACCGCCGAAAAGCTCATTTGAAACGAAACGCCCGGCACTTCGTAGGGCGCGGCCAACATCAGGACGATCCCGGCCAGGCCCAGGCCGCGGACGGAGATTGGTTGGCGTCCGGCGATAATCGCCGCCGTGAACAGACAGGCCATCACGAAGCTGCGCACGATCGGCACATGCGCGCCGGTCAGCACCATGTATCCGCCGCCCACGCATAAGGCGAACACCGCGGCGAGCTTTTTCGCCGGCCAGAACAGGCTGGCCCGTTCCGACAGCGCCATCAGGGTGCGCGCCGCGGCCAGAGCGAACCCCATCACGATGCCGATATGAAGTCCGGCGACCGCCAGCAAATGCGCCAGCCCGGACTGGCGGAACGCGTTGTGATCGGCCTCGGGGATGCCGCGCGACGCACCGGTCAGTAACGTGACCGAAACGGCTCCGGCGGCACCCGGAATCACCGCTGTCACACGCGTGGCGATCGTTTCGCGCAGGCGTTGCACCCAGGCGCCGAAGCCGCTCGGCTCGGCGCGCGATGTGACCTCGATCCGGCCCAGTGCGTAGCCCGACGCGCCGAGACCTGAGAAGAAGGCGTCGAACTGGGTGTCCCAACCGCCTGGCAACGCCGGCGGAGATGGCGGGAACAGCATGGCTCTGACGCGGATGGTATCGCCGGTCGCGACCTCGGTGGGGTCGCCGGCCGCCAGGCGGAACCGGGCCGTTCTGGCCAGGTGGATCGGTTCCCCGGCGGCCGTTTCGACAGCGTCAGGAGGCGCCCTCGGTTGCGGCCGCTGGTCGGTGCGCAGGTCGACGCCAGTCAATGTGACGCGGCGGCCCCCGGGCAAGGTCTCGACGATCCGAACCGTGCCGGTCGCGATCGTGGCGCGGGCCGGCAGATCGGCCTCAATCGGTGGCACGCGGCTGGTGGCATATTGCGCGGAGGCAAAGCCTGCCCCCGCGAAGCCGATCGAGAACCCGATCGCGCGGGCCACCTGCCAGCGCGACAGGGTGATCGCGGCGGCGAACCCGGCGGCGGCGGCCACGGCGCCGAACCAGGCGGCGGGCTCGGTGCGCGATGCGTAGTAAGCCAGCACGCCCGCGCCCATGAACACCGGAAGCCACAGCACGAATCGGCCACGCTCGGCCTCGGCGAACCGGGCGGCGGCCTGGGCGATCCATTCGATACCGATGCGCCAGACGATGAACCGCCGGAGCGGCGGCGTTCGCCACGCGATCCACGACGTACCAGGCACGCGTCGGACAATGTCTCGTGGGGCGCCAGGGACGCGGGTTGCCGACATAGGCATGAGCGTAGCGGCGGCGGCGTCAATAATCGGTTAACCGCGTCTGGCCGCGCCAGGCTCTGTTCCGACACGCGAGCCCGGAGCGTCACACCATTTCAGTGGCCCGGAAGATGACTACGTCTCCCGCATGACCGCGCGCACCCGCCCTCGAGGCGGAAACCACGGTGCTTTCACTCGTGCCCACGGCACAGGGATGACTCGGCCGTACGGAGGCCCGTGGTACGGCGGACCCGGGGTATTTATCGATAAACTCAGCCTTCGCCTCCGCACAGGAAGGCGCCCGATGCCGGCGCACCTGGCTTGCCAACTTCCGCAGTCATGGTAGCGGCAACAATCGCAGAGGTGTGGATGTCTGCACCGTACTCTGCTGTGATGCGAAATTTATCAACATGCTCAGAACCGTGAGCACAGGTCTCGTGTAATCCGCCCGCGGCGATGCGGGATTGATATCGGGGACCGAATATTCGCTCCCGTCAAAATTGAGGGTCAGGCGCCCGGAGCCACCGCGCGGAATATCGAACAGAATCGAAGCCGGTGGGGCCGCGGCCTCGCCGACCATCGCCGCGACGGATCGATCCGGCGACACCGCGATTGCAATCGGCCGGTTATCGCTCGTTCTCACATTATATCGCAACACCGCTCCCAGATACTGGAAAATGTCGGAGACCGATCGCCAATAGATCCGAACATGCTCCTTGGAATCGGTCGCGAAGCGCCGCTCGTCAAATTCCCGCATGACAACCTCGTCGGCCTGACACGCGTCGCCATAAACGATTGCTGATATTCTCGACGCCTGTAGCGCCGGCGTCGTGGCCTGGGTGGAAGACCCTCCCGACGACGAGCTTCCGCCACCACCGTGGGAGCCGCCACTGCTCCCCCCACCGCCACCGCCTGATGACGAACTCGAGTTGTTTCCGCTCGATCCTCCAGTTGACGGAGCAGCGAAGGGCACGATCTCCCCGACGTCAACAATGCTGGACCGCGGCCGCACCGGGATCAACGGCGCCATCGCGAGTTGAAAGGCGCCACCGCCGGTGCGGTCGTCCATCATCGACCGCATGGCGAACGTTGCGATGGTGTCATCGATACCGGTCGCCCTCGCCGATGCGGCATTGAGCGGCGGTACGCGATGCGGACCGACCCATGGGCGGTTGACGCACAACACAAGTTGCCCGGCATAAGCCCGGTACAGCTGCCCATGCTTCCTGTCGGGCGTGTTTCCCACATGATATTGCGCGTCGCTGCTGGCGGTGACGAGACTGTATCCAGTCTGATCAGCGCTTCGTGGCGGTGATTCGTCAGGCTTGGTTATGATGTCCTGCTTGCAAAGATCGTTCGGGTTGACCGCGGTTCCCGGTTGCGGCGGTTTGCAGGGCTTGGAACCGTCCTTACTCGGATACTCGTAAACCGTGGTCGCCGTGGTTCCAGATGAAGCCGTGTTCAGATTGAATTCCGAACCGACGCTCTCTAGCACATCGACCGTTCTCAAGGTGACGTTGGCAGCCACCAGCTTCTGGACAAGGTCCTGAAATGCCAGGAAATGTGAGCGGTCGTCGGGATCGTTCATGTACCGATACCCACCGGCATCCCAGGATTTCGGCGCGAAATCGATCTCCTTCACGAGCAGCGATAGCAGGATCTCACGCGGCAGTCCCTGCTGCAGCAGAAACAGCACGTAATTCGGCTGAACCGGCTGCAAGAGCATCAACGTCGATGGCTGCGTGTTCAGCGGAGTGAGTGAAAAAGACGGGCTGGTGCTGGCTGTAACCGACGGGCTGACGGAATTTTGCCCGACGACCCAGGTCCGGGCGTTCGAGCCCACCGCCGCCGAGCCCTCGCCGAACGGGAAACCGAATCCCAAACTTCCCTGAAGCGACAACTGTCCTGACACCGACGAGAGCTGGTTCAGATTTAGCGACGCGTAATCTTTCGCGCGCAGGATGTTACTGATCAGAATTCTGTCGGCGACGTCGCCAACCGCGTCGCTGTAGGCGACACTATCGGCCTGAACCGCGGGGGAAAGCGAACTCACCGCGCTGATCGGTCCCCAGGAGCAGCATGCGAGCGATGTCAGGCTGACGATCACCACCACGCGACGGACCAGTTTTTTCCATCGGCGGTCCCGAGACCGGGACGCCAGTGTTCCGGTCACGGATCGAGTGTCATGCGGATTACTGTTTTTCATGATTTGTTTTCCGATGCATCAGCGATACGACGTAACTCACGGTTTGCCGCCCTTCGCGCCGGGGTTTGGCGGTATCCGGATTCCCTCGACAACCAATTGAAAGTCCTGGCACGGGTCGGCGACCAGTTCGACGCGCCATTCGCCCGCGGCCGGCTTCGTCAAGGCCGCCTTTCGACGATCGCACGTCTCCACCGAATCGAATGTTTTTTCATTGCAGATCTCCTGATTTTTTGGACCACCCCAGACGATCACCCGCAGGCCATCACCCGTCGTGACCGAATTCGCGTTGACCCGCAGGAAGTCCGTCCCGGCCACCACCCGGAATGTACTGGTCCAGGCGCCAAACGTGTTGGTTTGGAATTTAGCGTTCCCCGAATCCAGCAGGCTGCTGTACTCCATGATGCGGACATTTACTGAATCCCGTAGAGTTTCGTCGATCCAGGTCCGATACGCGTAGACTTCCGTCGCCATGGAACTCCGGTTCGACTCGCAATTCTGGTCCCCTCCGGTCGTGATGCCCGCCAGAATCCACTGACCTTCATGACTTAAAAACAATGGGCCGCCGGAATCCCCCATACAGGTCGTGCCAAAGATTTGTTGCTCGGCCTTATATCGCCAGCAGATCAGATTTTCGTTCTGATACTTCGCGGGGCAGGCCCCGGTCTGGATTAACGCCTCCTCGGCGATGCCCGCTTTTTGGACGATTTGCGAGGAACCGTTGTTCGCCGTGGTCGAGGTGGTCGTTTTGGTCAGGCTCGTGGTGTCGAAATAACCGAAGCCGACGCCCGTCACGTCGCTGCCTGTCGCCAACTGGCCAGCCTGATTGATTGTCGCGGGGTCGATATCATCCACCGCGCGATCCAGTTGAGCGATCGCGATATCCGCGACCGGGAACGCGAATGCATTATTCTTCGTGACCTTCAGGATGCCGTAAATGCCGGCATGCTGAAAATACACGGACATGGCTTTTGGATTGCCCGGAACACAATGCGCCGCGGTAAGGACGGCATTGGCGGCTATCAGGGTCGCCGTGCATGTGACCGAGCGCCAACCGGCCGCGTCCTGGACCAGCAAAGCGCCGACTGAACGGTAAGTCACCGTGGGAAATCCGTGGAGGATAAATGGCTTCAGATTAGTCGCCACGATCAGCGGCGCGTCTGGCGCCTCTCGCGCCATGACGTGCGCCGGCGTCGGTAGCAGAACCGGAACGGCTTCACTCGGAATGACCGAGTTTCCGATGATATCAAGCGCTTTGTCGTACGGCGCCGCCGCGACCTGAGCCCGAAGATTATCGAGCTCGCTTGAGTAGGCGCTGAGCTTCGCCGCCATCGCGCGCAAAGCCTCGACCGATGGGCCTGGCCGGGCAGTGGTGGGCGTCGCCAGCGTCGTCGAACTGATCGCATTCGACCCCGCGCCGATCGTCGAGTTGGCGCAGCTGTCGCCCATCGAACCGGATGCGTCGGACGTTCCGCTCGTGACCTGATCAGCAAGCGACGACGATGTATCTGACGCACTCGAAACGATTCGAGACAGCCGCGAGATCCGTTCCGTCAGCGTCTCCTTCAACATATCGGTATCGTCCGACCGGACGTACGGCCCCGCTCCGGTTTGGGCATAGGCCGCCGGTGGCGCGGCGCAGCAAATAATGCCGGCAAGCCAGATTGCCATGCCCCTGAGCCATGGAGCGGTCATCGCGACCTGGCCGATCCCCGCATTCCCGCTGGGCGGCCGTGCGCCATCAAGAGGGATACGTTGGTTCTGTATCGATCCGATCCATGGCGACTGGCAATGGCCTTGGACGGCGCACCAACACGCGTCTCCTCACAGATTGCAAGCGTCACCGCCGTGCGGCCCGCGGCCGCGAGTTGATAATATGTCATCGCCGTTCCCCTCTTGTTTAGTCACGCCCTCTCGTTGGAGCGTCCGCTTCACCCTCCTCCTGATCGCAATAGCGGGCCCTGCGAACTTAACATGTTCCAGTAACGGAATCTGTGAGTTACATCACAGCAGACTAACCTTTCGCGCCTTCGCGCATCGCTGGCTTGGCATGGATCGTCTACGCCAACACCAACGCCAAGGCCTCGCGTCACCTCGTCAGTGCCCGGTCGGGGCTGTCGATGTCCCATTTTCTGCCCGCCCGAAACCCTCTACATCCCACCTATGTCACCCACCCCCGTCCGCACGCGCTTCGCGCCAAGCCCCACCGGGTTGCTGCACATCGGCGGCGCCCGGACCGCGCTGTTCAACTACCTGTTCGCCCGCCACCACGGCGGCGCGTTCCTGCTGCGCGTCGAGGACACTGATCGCGAACGCAGCACCGACGCCGCGACGCAGACCATCCTTGAAGGCCTCGACTGGCTCGGCCTGGAGCGCGACGAGCAAACCGTATTCCAGTCCTCCCGCGCCGCCCGCCACGCCGAGGTCGCGCATGAAATGCTCGCCCGCGGTCAGGCGTATTACTGTTACTGCACCGCCGAAGAACTGCGGCAGATGCGGGAACAGGCGCTCGCCGAAGGGCGTTCTCCCCGTTACGACGGGCGTTGGCGCGACCGCGATCCGGCCACCGCGCCGCCTGGCGTCAAACCCTCGATCCGCCTGAAAGCACCGCGCGACGGAGACACCGTCGTCGAGGACCTGGTGCAAGGCACCGTCCGCGTCGCCAACGCCGAAATGGATGACCTGATCATTCTGCGGAGCGATGGCTCCCCGACCTATCTCCACGCGGTCGTCGTCGATGATCACGACATGGAAATCACCCACGTGATCCGCGGCGACGACCACCTGACCAACACCTTCCGCCAGGTGCAAATCTATCAGGCGATGGGCTGGGGTCCGCCCGCGTTCGCGCACATCCCGCTGATCCACGGCGCCGACGGCGCGAAACTGTCCAAGCGGCACGGCGCCCAGTCGGTGACCGAGTTCCGCGAGCAGGGGTTCCTCCCAGAAGCACTCTGCAACTATCTGCTACGCCTCGGCTGGTCGCATGGCGATCTGGAGGTCGTGGATCGCGACGAGGCGATCCGGCTGTTCGACATCGTCGATGTCAACCGAGGCGCCTCGCGAATGGACTACGCGAAGCTGACCAACCTCAACGGCATTTACATCCGTAAGGCCGATGACGACCGGCTGACGCACGAGGTGTTGCAACGCCTCGCGCATCGCAAGGACCTGTCGTTGGGCTCGATCGCCGCCGGCCGCATCCGGGCGCTGATGCCGCATCTGAAGGAGCGGGCGAAGACGCTGATCGAACTCGCCGACTCCGCCGCGTTTCTGGCCCAGGTGGTGCCGTTGGCGATGGAGCCGAAGGCGAGGGGAATGCTGACGGCGGAGGCTCGGCTGCTGCTACAGGAAGAGGTAGACGTACTCGCCGCGACCGATTTTTCCGAGGCCGGGATAGACGCCGCGTTGCGTGCGTTCGCGGAGCAAAGGGGGCAGAAACTAGGCCAGATAGTGCAGCCACTCCGGGCGGCGTTGACCGGCTCGACAGTCAGTCCAGGAATCGGTGCCACCGGCGCGGCTCTGGGCCGGGATGAAGCAATGGCGCGTATCGAAGGCGCGATCGGACCAACCAGGAAGCGATAAGGCGTCGCCTCCGAATCGCCAGGATGGCGCGCTAACCTGCTTCCATGCAGCCAAAAGGCCCGATCGAGACCGACATCATGCTCCTCGGCGCGGGCCACGCGCATGTCGAGGTTCTCCGGCGATTCGCCATGCGTCCCGAGCCCGGCGTCCGCCTGACCCTGATCGGGCGCGAGCCGGAAACGCCGTATTCCGGCATGCTGCCCGGCGTGATCCGCGGCGACTACGAACCAGACCAGGCCCAGATCGACCTGGCCCCCCTCGCCGCCGCCGCCGGCGCCAGGCTGATTCTGGGCGAGGCGGTGTCCATCCAACTCGAGGCCCGCACCGTCACCGTGCCCGGCCGGCCAGACCTGCCATTCGACCTGCTGTCGATCAACACGGGCGGGGAGCCAGCGACGCCATCCGATGGCGTGATCGCGGTCAAGCCGATCGGCCGGTTCCTCGGCCAGCTTCGCGCGATGGAAGCCACGTTGCGCGACCACGCCAGAATCGCTGTCATCGGCGGCGGCCCGGCCGGGGTCGAACTGGCCCTGGCGCTGGCTTACCGGTACCGCTCCCGCTACCGCGTGACTTTGGTGTCCGGCACGCCGGAGCCGTTGATGGAAGCGCCGGAATCCGCGCGACGAGTGGCGGTCACCGCTCTGGTCGATGCCTCGGTTGAGATCGTCCGCGGCGCCATGGCGGGCGCTTTCCAGAATGCCAGGCTGGCCTTATCCGACGGCAGCTTTCTGGACGCCGCCGCCTGCCTTTGGGCCACCGACGTCGAGGCCCCCGCGTTCCTGGCGCATTCCGGCCTCGCCTGCGACGCCAAGGGCTGCGTCCTGGTTGACGCGACGTTGCGCAGCGTCAGCGATCCGGCGGTATTCGCGGCGGGCGATTGCGCGTCGTTGCGCGGGTCGCCGAGGCCAAAGGCCGGCGTCTGGGCGGTCCGGGCCGGCGTGCACCTGGCGCGCAACCTGCGCCTGGCGGCGCATCACCGCCGTTTGAAACGTTGGCGGCCGCAGCGCGAGGCCCTGGTCATCCTCGGCCTTGGCGGAGGCCGCGCCGTGGCGTGGCGGAACCGGCTGTCGGTGTCAGGCCCTCTGGTGTGGCGCTGGAAGGACTGGATCGACCGGCGTTGGATGCGAATGTACACCGAGATGCGGATGCAACCGGACCCGGAGGCCCTGATGCGCTGCGGCGGGTGTGGCGCCAAAGTCGGTGCCGAGGTGCTGGCCGGCGCGCTGGCCGACCTGCCGCGGACGGAAAACAAGGACCTGTTGGTGGGACTTGAGGCTCCGGACGACGCGGCTGTGATGCGTGTTCCACCTGGACAGTTGCTGGTGCAGTCGGTGGATCATTTCCGGGTGTTTCTCGACGACCCGTTCGTGTTTGGCCAGGTCGCGGCGGCGCATGCTCTGTCCGATCTGCACGCCATGGGCGCGCGGCCCTGGACGGCGCTGGCCATCGCCGCCGTGCCGTACGGGCCCGGATCGAAGATGCGGATCGATCTGTCGATGATGCTGCAAGGTGCCACCCAGGTGCTGCGTGAGGACGGCTGCGCTCTGGTCGGCGGACACAGCGGGGAGGCAGAGGAAGCGGCTCTCGGTTTCGCGGTCTCCGGCCTCGCGGAACCCGAGGCGTTGACCCGCAAGTCCGGATTGCGGCCCGGCGACATGCTGATCCTGACCAAACCTTTGGGCACCGGGATCGTGCTGGCGGGCCACATGCGAGGCCTGACTCGCGCCAGTTGGCTGGCGGCCGCGATTGACTCTATGCGCCGGTCCAATGCCGCGGCATCGCGGATCATGCGGGATCATGGCGTCACCGCCTGCACGGATGTCACGGGTTTTGGACTGGCGGGGCATCTGGCGGAGATGACCCGCGCGTCGTCGGTCGCCGCGACACTCTGGCGCGACACCGTGCCAGTCTTGCCGGGCGCGATGGACCTGTTGGCTCAGGGCGTGGAAAGCAGTCTGGCGCCGGAGAACGCGCGCGCGGTGCCGAACCTGGGCACTGAGCCTCGCGAACGGCTGTTGATTGATCCACAGACCTCGGGTGGTCTTCTGGGCGGAGTGCCTCCAGCGCAAGCCCGGTTGTGTTGGCGCGCGTTGACGGGGGCGGGCATGACGGCCGCGATCGTTGGCGTTGTGGAGGAAACCCAGCCCGACGCACCAATGATCCGGATCGGCGCGCGGCGGCCGGTGGAATGAAGCGCGTTGCGTGGACGCGGGCTGCCGAACCACCGGTGAAGGTCAAGGTATTCGTCGCCGCGATGTTCGAGTTCGGTGGCGAACGCGCCGGCGAGTTCCACCATTGGTATCAACACTACTGGCGTGACAGTACACCGATCGAAATCCGCGGCGCGCTCAATCCGGTTTATCGCGACAAGAACGGCGTCTGCGGCGCGGTACTGGGCATGGGCAAGGTCGCCTCATCGGCGTCGATGCAGGCGATTTTGTTGAACCCGCGGCTCGACTTTTCGCAGGCGTATTACATTCTGTCCGGTGTCGGCGGCACACCGCCATCGCGCGGCACGATCGGCGATGTCGTCTGGGCCAGTTGGCTCGTCGACTACGATCTTGGTCATCGCTGGGCGCAAGACGAGGTGCCACCTGGGCAGCCGCTATTCATGCCCCGTAAAGACTACGAATCCGTTCGCGTCTACCATCTCAATCCCACTCTCGTAAACTGGGCTTCGCGGATCAGTTCGGATACGGAATTGAAGGATTCCGCCGAAGCGGTGGCGTATCGTGGTCGCTATCCGAACGACGCTGCTCGGCGAGCGCCGCGGGTTTCGAGCGGAACGCACATGACGGGCGATACGTTCTTCCACGGCCCGGGGATGTCGGCGGAGGCGCAGTATATCGCGAAGCTGTATGGCGCCGACGATTATGTCATGACCGAGATGGAAGGTACCGCGATCGCCCAGGTGATTTCGCGGCAGCACGGCACGGACCGGATCATGGCGCTGCGCGGCGCGGTGAACTTCGATCAGGGCCATCCGAACGAGACGACTCTGCGACATCTCGATCCAGCCCCTGGTCAGACAGCGGGAGGATTCGCCGAGACGGTGGAGAATATCGAACTGACCGGCTCGCGCGTGGTGGATCACATCGTGGCGCATTGGCCGGAGTGGGAAGGCGGTGTGCCGGCACTGCCCGCGCCGTGATACGTTCGCCACGAAGCGACGGCGGGGATTGCCGCGAGATTACGTGATGGACACTGTAACAAATGAAACACAGACCAGCGCGCACCTATCCGTTTGACGCAGAAGTTAGTTACCTGATTTCGCCATAATCAAAATCGCCCTCCGCCCCATTTCGTGTTGCGGTGCGGGAGATTGCGTTGACCTCCACACCGCCAAGGGCCGCCCAGAAACAGGGGCCCAAAACAAACAGGAGTTCAGAGATGAGCACAATCAAAACGCTTACCCTCGCGGGATTCGCCGCATTGTCACTTGGAGTTGGCACCGCGATGGCGCAAGAAGGGGGACCCAGCATGCCTGGCCCAGACTCGAATTACGGACCGATCGGACAGTACCATCGCAGCCTGCAACTGACGCCAAACGAGTCCGTGCAGTCAGGTTCGTCTGACGTCGATACCAGCCCGTGGCGTGGCAGCGGTGCCCGGACCGACAGCCCGTACTACGACCATGCCGACAACGGTGGCTAAGCCGCGATGATCAGATCGAGGGGACCGTGCAGGCACAAGCGCCGGCCTGGTTCCTCCCGGCCTCTGATCGCGGATCTTAGTTTGACAAAGTCACTTTCGGACCTGGCGGCGCTTCCCATCCTGTTCTATCAAAACCTGACACAGGACGCACGCCGGGATTCGCCGTGCTCCGACCGATCGTTGGCGTGGGAAGACGAAATGCAACTCATCGTTCGTCTGGTAACCGTATGCGCGGATGATGGCTGACCGAATCGTTGGTCGAAGAAATCGCCGCGTCGTTCGGAACGTTCCTCGACCGGCATCGCCGATTGTTCCGCGCCCGCACACGAGACAACGCGGGCGTGGCACGGCGGTACATGCGTGGCTATGCGCCAATTCCGGATTGGCGTATCGCCAGAACCCGGTCGAGATCGCACAAATTGGATACGTTGACGGCCCGTTAGCCTTTCTATGCGAATCGTCGGACCTTGGTAACCTGAGAAAGCCCATCCTACCCTCGGGCAACCCGGGAGCATGTGCATGGACACAACGGCGGGAATGGCGGTTGATGCTGCTACGATAGCCAAACTGGAGCGGTTGGCGCGCGGTGGGAAGCCGCGAGTGCTGGACATGTTCTCCGGTGCCGGGGGCATTTCGCTCGGCTTCCAACGCGCGGGGTTCCAGATCGACGGCGCGCTTGAGATCGACGAGCTGGCCGCACGGACCCATGCGACCAACTTCCACGGAGGCGACCCAAGCCAACTTGAGCTGCACGCCCGGCCGAGAGACATGACGAAAATTGAGCCCGATCAGCTTGTCGAGGAACTCGGGCTCGGCGCGGCAGACACCGCGATAGACGTTCTTGTCGGCGGTCCTCCATGCCAGGCGTATGCAAGGGTGGGCCGCGCGAAGTTGCGAGAAGTCGCCGAGCATCCTGAAGCATACAAAGTCGATCCACGGGGCAACCTCTTCCTCCGCTACCTTGCATATGTGAAGACTCTCCGTCCGCTCGCCTTGTTGATGGAGAATGTGCCCGACATTCTTCACTACGGTGGGCACAACGTCATCGAGGAGATGGTCGAAGCACTGTCTGTCATGGGCTATGACGCGAAGTATTCACTTATCAATAGTGCGTTTCACGGCTGCCCGCAGATGCGCGAACGCGTGTTTCTTGTGGCCTACCGCCGGGAGCTCGGGGTGAAAATCCTGTTTCCCAAGGCGACGCATCATATGAAGCTGCCGCCCGGCTACGAAGGCACTCGCGCGGTGGCGCTTCGCTTCGTGGACCTTTTTGGCGGCAGCGGATACGTGCATGCCAACCTCGGGGACAAAACCCTGCCCTTCCCCATCACGGCCGAGCAGGCGATAGGCGATCTGCCCACGATCAAGGGCACGTCGGTAAAGCGTGGCGCCCGCCGGTTCGGGAAAGACACCTGGGTGGCCTACCAGGCGGGTTACGAGATCAGCGCCTACGCCGCGATGATGCGGCATTGGCCCGGGTTCGAAACGGATGGGGGAATAATTGACCACGCCATTCGATACCTTCCGCGTGACCATGGGTTGTTCCGGGAGATGCGTCAGGGCGCCGAATATCCCGAAGCGCACGCTACCGCTGTACGCATCGTGAAGCGGGAAGCGGCGAAGCTCGGACTGTGCGAGAGTACGAAGGCATACCGGGAGCTGCATGACAGCATCGTTCCGCCCTATGATGTTACAAAATTTCCCAACAGATGGTGGAAATTACGCCCTGACTTCCCTGTGCGGACTCTCATGGCGCACATTGGCAAAGATACTTACTCCCACATTCATTGGGACCCGGCGCAGGCTCGAACCATCTCCGTTCGCGAGGCGGCTCGTCTTCAGGGTTTTCCAGACAGATTCCGCTTCTGTGGCACGATGAACCCGGCCTTTCGACAAATCGGTAACGCCGTCCCTCCACTCATGGCCGCGGCAATCGCCGAGATCATGCGAGTCACGTTGAACCAGGCGGCAACAAGGTTGGCTCCCCCCGAGCGGGTTCCCGACAGGGTCGCCGCGTAGCAATCTTCACACGCATTCGTATGCGTGATCCAACGGGAATATCCTGAACAGGGATTCCTCGAATAGTCGACCATGTGGTTTTGAAGAGGCTGACTCTGGCAAGCGACCTGGGCTGGTTATCACCCATCGAGTCCGGTTTAATACCAACCCGCTTTGACGATGACTCTCACCTCAAACGTCATGGCCCGGCTCGTCCGCATAGGCATCAGGATAAGCTCGGGACAGGGCGGAATTCTCCAAACACGTCATGGCCCGGCTTGTCCGGGCCATGACGTGGGAGAGGGCAATAATCTCCTCCCGCCGTTCCGCTATCCTGATGCATATGCGGCTCGTCCGGGCCACCTGCCGCCGCACAGTGCTGGTACAGGTGGCCCGGACGAGCCGGGCCATGACGTTTGAGGTGAGGGTGCCATGTGTCAATGCCAACGCGGATTGGTATAATATGGGCCGATCCTGTGCGCCTCCGACCCTTGCCGTCATGACAGGCTCGATCAAAGGGTCACTGCTATCCGCATCTGGGCAAACAGCGAACAGGTCCAGCACACGAGGCGGTTCGCTGCTTGCCAGCCACGCCAACCACCGCTCCAGCGCCGGATCGTTCATTCCAGAAACGAACGCAGCCGCGCGGTCAAAACGGCCTCGTCCTTCACCTCGCACTCCCACAGCACCAGGACGGACCAGCCGGCGTCGCGCAACGCGGCCAGGTTGCGTTCATCGCGGGCCACATTGCGCGCCAGCTTCGCCGCCCACCACTCCGCGCGTACCCTCGGCAGCACCGCGTTGCGGCACGCGGGATCGGGATGGCGATGCCAGAAACAACCGCGCACCTCGACGATTTTCCGCCGTCCCGCCAGCACGATATCCGGCGTCCCCGGCAAATCGCGGCGATGCAGCCGGAACCGGTACCCCATCCGGTGCAACAGCCGCCGCACACGCAGTTCCGGTGCCGTATCTTTCCCCGCGACAGCCGCCAGATTGCGCCGCCGCGCGGGCGGAACGTCGTCGAACGCGGGCCGGGCCGGGCCGGAGAGCCCAGGGGACGGAGGTGGGGGGAGCAACGGCGACTCGGACATCACGCCCAAGCATAGTCGAACCGGCGAGGTAAAACAGCGCCCTCGGCGATCGGCAGTGTCTCAGTTTGAATTTCGGCTACGGATGGATGCCACCCTGAGCTGCGATTCGGTGAAAGCGGCCATTCGTTTCGCGAAAATATTCGCCGCGAGCGGCTAATCCGCCACCCTTTGGTCTCCACCAAAAGCGGAATTCTGACAGCACCAGGGAGAATTCCGCATTCCTTGGCACAGCTACGGTCGCCAAGATGAATCCGCTTAGCCAGTTACGTCCTCCTGGCTCTCGGGCGGGTCCGCCGAGGCCTCGCCGAGTGCGCCCAAGGCGCGAAGCGCGTCGCTATCGGTAGTCGGGCTGTTCACAATCTTCACCAAAAGATCCGCCTGGCGCGGCTCCAATGCGACAAGTCGAGTGAGCACACGCAAAAGCGCGAGTAGCTCTGTCGTATATTCCGGCTGCCAAACCGTCGGCTGAATCTCGCTGAGTTTCGAGGGCGGGCGTCTGTCGCCCATCGGCGGCTTGGAGCGGTCCTTTCGGCGGTAGCTCCACCACTGCCGTACCACATTCCAACCCGAAACCTCGTAGCTCCAGACCTTCGGTGATACATTAGCGATGTAGCCAGGGCCGATCTTCAACCGGCGCAGGTTGGCATCATACTCCAACTCGCGCGGTATCTCAGATGAATCGCTGGGAAGAGTGCCGCCTGAAGGAATCGTGGGCTCATCAGTCTCGACACGTGGCGGGCCTGGCGGGCGGCCATCTGTGTAGCGTTCTCCGAACGTATGCAACCAAATGACCTCGCGGCCTAGTTCTACGGCCGTGTCGAATAGCTCGCGGCTTGCGCAAATCGGAATTCGTAGCCCTGGCTGCTTCAACTGGTTACGGAATCGTTCGGTGTATGCAGGTGAAGCAGCAACTGCCGCGATATAGGCGAACATGTCCGGACCTGTCACCGGACGACCGTAAATTATGGACAGTTCCGTCAGCAGACGGACCGGCATGTTCGGCACAGTTGCAGCGGCATCATACCAAAGAGGAAAGACCCGGCCGCCGCGACCGTGATAGTGATGAACGTCCGGGATATAAGACGTGAAGCTTAATGCAGGACCGCCCGTCGGGGTACGATCGTGGGGAGCAGTGAGATAGATTTGCTTGTCCGAAAAAATCTTCCACAAATGCGGGTTCGGCCGATTGATAAGACGAGCATCGGGTATAATCCATTGTCGGTCGAACGAACGGAAGCCCAGGCGGACTGGTTCGATAACTGTGGCCGTATCATTGGCTACGGACAATGTTCGATCCGACGAACCGCCCAATTGTTCTTTGACTGCCTTATTAATGTGCTTGTCGCCTGGCTTTCCATCGTGCAGATGAGGGTGAAATAGGGTGGCCTTCGTCGTCAAATCAGCCTCAGATATGAGCGCATTCCAACGATTACGAAGAGAATCGATGTCCGGTGCGATCACCCAAGTACGGCCAACCATCGCCCCGGTGCCGTTATACACAAACAGGTCTTCCAGAGCAGGATAGCTGACCCATTCGGCCGCACCGGCAGGCAGGAATGGCGCTCGCCAATGGTTCGGCGCCTCGATCCAGTACTTGTCGTCCGGAGTGATGTCCGCCAACTCAATAAATTTGGACTCTCGCGGCCCTTCCGACAGACGACGGAAACGTACTATTGCCGGCTGCTGACTTTTTACTGCGGATAAGCGGAGCGCTAACACGATGCAAATGGGCTGTTGAACGCCCTGAAAGATGCGACTGCCGACTGCCGGTTGGTGACCTTCTGGCGAGCAGTCGATCACAAAGATCTCATCCGCATCTCGTCTCAAGTCGGAACGCATCTTTTGAAAGCCAGGCCCGTTTAGGAACCCGGCCGCTGTAATGAAGCAGATTACGCCACGGCCTTCAGTCCATTTGGCCTCGGATTCATCGGTGCCACCTCGGAACGAGTCGCCACCGAATACCTTCCAGGCAGCCCAGCGCCAAAAGTAAATGTAGAGATTCCGCAAGTGTCTCGCGTGGGCGCCGATGTTCCAGTTGGCTGGTGGCTGCCAGTCGTCGAGCGGTGCTCGTAGGCCGCCGCCGCGACTTTCAACCCAACCGCCTTGGCCCTTAGCCCTGTCCTTGTAAGGAGGGTTGCCGATCACCACGGTAATCGCTTCCTTGCGTTTTATGGCGTTGGCGGCCTTTCGTGATTCGGCAAGGCCCTCCAGCGTGGTGGGAATCCAGGCGGTTTCTTCGTCCGGATCCGCCAAAGTGTCCGCCACGTAAAGCCGAAGATGGGAAGCGCCGGCGAATGGCTTCATTTTCTTGCCGGTCGCATCTTCGGCAGGCGTTGTCAGATCCACGATTTCAGCGAAGAGGCGCAACTGGGCGACAGCGAAAGGCCCAAACTGCATCTCGAAGCCGACCAGCCGTTTCAGCGCTTCGGTGATGGCAGCCGGTCGCTGGCCCGCGCCTTCGTCGGCCTCGATCGTGTCGGCAATACGCTGAAGCACCCCGAGAAGGAACGTGCCGGTTCCGACGGCCGGATCAGCCAAGGTGATGGCATTCGCGGCCACACCTCGATGCAGCCCAAAACGGGACGGGGATCTCAGTACCTGATCCACAAGGCTGACCATAGCTGAGACGACCTCTTTCGGCGTATAATATGAACCGGTCTTCTTGCGCAGAGTCGCGTCGTATTGCTGAAGAAAAAGCTCGTAGAAGTAGAGCCAGGTTTCGGGATTGTCTTTGCTCACAGCATGCCAATTCACAGCCCCAAGTACACGGGCAAGCGTGCGCAGCGAGGTTGCAAGCGGATGGCCTTCGTCCGGTTCGTCCGTGAAAAGCTCCAGGGCGGAGCCGATCAAGGTGTTCGTTTTACGGAGCGCCTTCGCCGCCGGCTCGATATTCTCACCGAGTGGTATATCGCGTGCTCGCGCCATAAGTAGCCCAAAAGTCACGGCCTGGGCATAGCCGTCCGCGAATTCTTTGTTGTCGGCGTCAGCAAATAGGAGCTTGCCCCAAGTGGCCTTCAGACTCGTCAGTCGAGGCTCGTTGCGGACAAGTTGCTCGACCACTTGCTCGCGTAGCAAACGGCACAGACGCGCCGCGGTCTCTGCAAGCTCTCGCGGTTTCGATGGCGCGATTGGGCTCCAGTCGTAGAACGTGGTGAATAGATCGATCAGCTCGGGTCCTGCTTTCAGTGACTTCCCTGCTGTCCGAACGTCTCCCTGCATAAATGCAGCAGCGACCGGTTTGCCGTCGCGCCAAAGTGTGAAACCGTTGCCGTTCGTGTAGATGATATTTGGCAGTGACTTCAGCTTGTCCCACTGCTGGCGATCAGCCGATTTTGGCGCAAACTTGGTTGGGTCCGCCCCCTTTACAGGTGCCTTGACTTCGATGAAACCGATAAGGCCTTGGCGAGTGACTGCATAGTCCGGCCGCGTCAGCAGATCGGGTAGTCGGACCTCGCCGATCACCGTGACACCTTCGGCAGGTTTTCCGATCAAGGCGTTGATGTCTGCCATGAGGTTTTCCAGCGGGCCGCGAAGCTGGTCCTCCGGCTCGCCGGTCGCCGACGGGTCGTTCAGCTTCGCCTTCACGTCATGGCCAAACCGTGCAATCGCGTCGACAAGGGTCGGTTTCATTGGTGAATAGCAACCTGATGGGTGAGTTACGAGTTGTGTGCGTACACTGCCTTGAGGCGCTAATCGAGTCTTCCCGAATCGCCGCGAGTCGGGCAGTGACAGTATATGTCCCAGCTTGAAATGTTCACCCTTCCTCCTCAGAAAACGGTTGTAATGCCCACGGCGGACAGTGTCCGCCCGAGGCTGGAGGCTGTTCTTCGGCAATTGCGGGACGGATCGGCTTCGGAGTGGCCGCAGTCTGACCGGCTTCGTTGGTCGGTTGTGTTCCCGCAAATGTGCGAGTGGCTCCCAGAGGGTGAGCGACAATCTAAGCGTGCCGAATTTTTGAGCCTGTGCGTAGCAGGCGAAGCCTTGCAGGGTGCTGTCCCCCACAACCACACGGTGAATGAAACAAAATAGCCTATTGGACAAGACCGGTAGAGCTGCCCGATGAGCTGGCGGTCGCTTCGGAGGACGATAAAATCGGCGGCAAACGACGAAGATGGGCGCGTGGCTGCCGGCGACGGATGCCCGGGAACGCTTTGTATCCAGTTCTGCCCTCCGGCCGATGACTTGGGTCGAAACTGATAATTCAAACTGAGACGCTACCCGGCGATCACTTCCGCAGCGATGCTGTTGTCCACCGCTACCGCGTACGGCGTCCCGGGATAAACGAACCCGCGCGAGACCAGGCTCGACAGCGGCACGCCAAAGCATAGCCCAACCGGCGCGATCAGACAGCGCCCTCGGCGGACACCGCATGAGCGATACTGTTGTCCACGGCGACCGAGTACGGTGTGCCAGGATGCACGAATCCGCCCGAGACCAGGCTCGACAGCAGCCGGTCATAGCCGAGGCGCGGCAGGATCGGGTCCCGGCCCCAAATGCCCAACGCCTGATACCGGGTACAGGCCGCGTCCAGGATCGCGGGCGGCACGTTCGGGAAGAACGGTCGTACCGCCTCGGCGATGGCGCCACCGGTCGCGGCGCGAACCCAGCGTTGCGTCCTGGCAAGCGCCCGCACCATCCGGTGCAGTTCACTCCGCCGCGCGGCCAGCGTCGCCCGCCGCGTGTAGAACGCCGTGTAGCTGGTTTGTCCCCGGTCCGCCTGAGCGTACCAGACGTGGCAACCGTGATCGGCCAGCAGCGTCGAAACAAACGGCTCGAACAGTTGCACCACATCGACCTCGCCCGCCAGCAGCGCGGCGCAGTTCTCCGCCATCGTCCCGCCGCTCACCCGATCGATGCCGCCGGGTGCGACACCGGCGCGGCGCAGATCCTCCTGCAGGCACATCCACGGCGTCGGCACCTCGCTGACCGAGGCAAGCCGCGCCCCGGTCAGGTCGCGCATCGAGAATTCCGGGCGCGCGTCGCGCCCAACCAACAGGAACGGGTCCCGGGTCACCACCTCGGCGAAACTCACCAGATCGCAGGACGGGTCCTGATGATAGGTCTGCATGACCCGCATCGGCCCGCCCCAGATGACATCCACTTCGCCGGACATGACCGCGGTCACGGCCTTGCCCGGTTCCGGCGCGCTGACGAACCGCACCTGGACTCCCGCGGTTTCATAGGCCTCATGCGCGAGCGCCACGTAGAATGGCGCGTAAAACAAGCCGCGCAGTGATTCCTGCAACGTAATGGCCATGACTGCTCCCCTCCGATGCACGCTTAGGCGACACGCGACAATAACCCCGTCATCCCCCTCCCGCGACCTGATCGGGGGATTGTCCGGGGGACCTCTCACGCCACTGTGCCTGGAGAGGTGGCCCAGATAAACCCGGCCATGACATTTCAGGGGAAGCCCGTCAGTTGACTCGCTTATTCTTGAGCCGCGCCTTACCACGAAACGGCCCGCGTCACTCCTGCTGGAAGTCCTGATCCGGCAGATCGGTCGCGGCGACCCCGGGATCCAGCGGAATCGCGATTCGGGAAAATTTGCCGATGGTGACGAGGTTGGACAGGCGCACCGCGCGCATGCCCGCCGCGAAACAATGACAGGCCCGGCTCCAGGCCTCCCCGGTCGCGAAGTCCAGCCGAGCCTGCTCCGCCGGCAGTCCCTCAATGGTCGTGCGTCCGCCCGGATCGAGAAACACGCTGGCGATCACGCCGCCGCCGGGGGCGCGGATTTTCACCGCCGCGGGCTGGCCGGACCGGTTTTCGATGGTCAGTCTGGCGCTACCCACGCCGTTCCTGGTCAGGACCTCGCCATTCGCCGGGGCCGGCCCGGCATTGAACGTGCACCACGCCCGCGCCGCCGCCGCGCTGTCGCCGGGGGTCAGCCGTGCCGCCTCGATATAGCCGTTGGAGGTGTCCGTGACCTTCACCTCCACCAGGCCATTGGCCTGTAGCAGGCGCAGCCCCTGCACGGCGCTGAATGGCGGCAATTGCGCCAACGGCACCAATTGGCGCCGCGCTTCATCCAGACGCCACAGCACCGCCGGGCTGGCTGTTGGGATGATGTAAAAATTCGGCGTGCCCGCCAGCCGCACCGGGGCCGGCCCATAACCGGGCGGCGCCGATTCGGCCGGTACAGGCGGTGGCGCTTCCGGCATGGCCGCCGGGACCGCCACATGCCGCACCGGCACCGGTTCCGGCGGGGACGCGAGATGCAGACCGATCTCGACCGCCCCCACCATCAATACCGCCACCATCCCAATCCAGACCGCGGCGGGCAGATCGCCCAGACGCGGATGCCGGGTCGGCGGGGACGTCATTTCGGGAAACGGCGTGGATTCGATTTCTCCGGGTTCCTGCTCCGCGGATGGCCGGGCCAGCGATATCCGATCGTAGGCGGCGCGCCGCTCCGGGCTGATCAGCACATCGTACGCCTGCTTCAGAGCGACGAAGGCGCCGGCATCGCCGGTTCCCGGCACATCGGGATGCAGCGTCCGCGCCTTGCGGCGCCAGGCTGCCGTGATGGCCTCCGGCGCGGACCAGGGATCGACCCCGAGGCGGGCGTAGTAGCCTTCTGGATCCCGGCTGATCAGCGGTGGCGGCATGGCGTCGGTCTGATTCGTTCGTCCAAAAGGGGCGCGCCCAAAGGGGTTGAGTGGTGTCCGGGTACGCGATTTCGCGCCGCGGCGCCACAATTTCAGGCGTTCAACCGGCAGGTCTTCGCGGATGATTCACTCATTGTTCATCTTTTCCTGCTGCGATGGGGAACCTGATCAGAGAGAACCCGTGGACACCATTCCCACTCAGCCCAGGCGCCTGCTGATTGTCGATGACGAACGCGTGCAGCGGATGATCATCATTCGGGTCGTGGCTCCTCTGGGTTACGCCGTCGACTCCGCCGCCACGCTGTTCGAGGCGATGGCTTATGTGCGCGAGTATCGTTACGACGCCGTCATCCTCGACCTCTCGCTTGGCGATACTGAGGGGATTAGCCTGCTGCCGGCATTGCGGGACTCCGAATGCGACCCGGTGCTGATATTCCTCTCCCGCCTCGACGATCGTGTGCTCGCCGCGAGCCTTCGCCTGGCCGCGACCATGGGGCTGCGCGTGGCCGGCAGTCTGCGCAAGCCGGCCTCGCCCTGCACGCTACGGCATCTGCTGCAAGAACCGCCGGCGCGCCGCGTCGAAATCGAGGATGTCAGCGAACGGCCGCCCACGATCGAAGAACTCGGCGCCGCGATCCGCAATGGAACGATCCTGCCGCATTATCAACCCAAAATCTCGCTGCGCGACCGAAAGGTCGTCGGAGTCGAGGCGCTGGCCCGTTGGCCGGGCCTCACCGATGATCGCATGCCACCGGATATTTTCGTGCCGCTCGCCGAGCAATCCGGGCTGATCGTTCCGCTGACGTTTCATATCATGCGGACCGCGCTGGAGGCCTGCGCCCGCTGGCGGGTGCGGCACCCGGACTGCTGTGTCGCGGTCAACATCTCGCCGTTGGTGTTGGCCGACCCCACGCTGCCGGACGCGATCGAACGCCTGTTGCGCCAAACCGGCCTCGGGCCGGGGGCCCTGATCGCCGAAATCACCGAAAGCACGGTGATCGCCAACCCGCTGATGGCGGCGGAAATCCTGACCCGGCTGCGGATCAAGGGCATCGAATTGTCGATCGACGATTTCGGCACCGGCCATTCCTCGCTGCTCACCTTGCTGCGGTTACCGTTCTCAGAACTGAAAATCGACCGCTCGTTCGTGACCGGGTGCGACAGCGATCCGGAAGCCTGGAAAATCGTCCGCGCCACCATTTCCATGGCCCGCGAACTGGGCCTGCGGGTGGTCGCCGAAGGGATCGAGACCGAAATCGTCGCCACCATGCTGCGCGACGCCGGGTGCGAGGTCGGTCAGGGTTGGTTTTTTGGCCGCGCGATGACCGAGACCAGGCTCATCTCATGGCTGCCGGCATTCAACACGGTGCCTGCTTGAAACGTCCGGCCTCAATCTCCGCGTCACTAACCGGCCAGGCCCTGCTGCTGCTTTGCACACTGGGCGTGATCTGGGGTGGCATCTGGTTTCATCTGGAAACGGACTACCGCCACACTGTCCGGGACGCGGAGGAACGGTCCGCCTCCCTCGCCGAGACGCTCGAGGACAACATGAGCCGTTCGGTCACGGTTCTGGATGCCGCGCTGCTTAATTCCAGAGAACTCTATATTCTCGACCAGAAAAATTTCAAAATCGGCCCATGGATGCGCGACAAAGCCGTGCTCATGAAGATCGCGCTGCAAATGAGTATCGCCGACCCCACCGGAACCGTCGTCAACGCTTCCGGCGACAATGGTCCGCCGCCGGTCAACATCGCGGACCGGGAGCATTTTCGAGTTCAGGCGGCAGCCACCGATGATCGGCTGTTCATCAGCGCACCCGTGATCGGCCGGACTTCCGGCAAGCTGTCGATCCAGTTCACCCGTCGCATCGTCAACCGGGACGGCAGCTTCGCGGGTGTCGCGGTCGTGTCCTTCGATCCGCTCATCATCGATCAGTTCCGCGACGGCACCCGCCTGAACGGTGGGTTCACGAAGCTGATCGGTAACGACGGCATCATTCGCGCCGCGCAACCTGAATCAACCTTGGTCGGCGCGAGGTTTCCAGACTCGGCCATCCTGGAAAAAATCATCGCGGCCGGCGACGGGCCGTTGCCAAATGGCACCGAAAAAGTGGTGGGCGATCACTCGATCGTCAGCTATCGAAAGGTACCGGGCTATCCGTTGTTCGTCGCCGCTGGCTTCTCCGGCGACACCGTTTTCACGCTCTATGGACGCGAACGCCGGATTGATCTGGCGGCGGGCGGGGTGCTGTCCGCGATCGTCCTGTTCATCGGTGTCGCCGCGATCCGTGACCGGCGGCGGCTGACGCGGTTTCATGAGGCCCTGACGTTGACCATGGACAATATCAGCCAGGGTATTCTGATGATCGACGCGCGGCGCCGGATGCCGGTGGTCAACCGGCGGGTGGCGGAGTTGCTCGGCCTGCCGGAGGAACTCGCCAGGACCGGCGCCGGCTTCGATGAAATGGTGGAGTGGCAGGACCAGCACGGGGAATTTGGGACGGTCTCGGACGGCGCCCGCCGTGTCGCCACGCTGACCGGCACCGGTGGCGGCGGTCCGAACCCGGGATTCTATGAGCGCACCCGCGCCAACGGCACGGTGCTGGAGGTCCGCACCACCGTTCTGCCGGATGGCGGTGCGGTCCGGACCTTCACCGACGTCACCGAGCGCAAGCGGATCGAGCGGGAAATGGCACAGGCCCGCGATGAAGCGGAGGCCGGGGTGCGTGCCCGCACCGAATTCCTCGCCATCATCAGTCATGAGATCAGGACACCGATGAACGGGATCATCGGTGCCGCCGGCCTGCTGCGCGACATGCGGCTGGACAGCGAGCAAACCGAATATGTCCGTATCATCCGTGAATCGAGCGACCATTTGTCGTCTCTGATCCAGAACATTCTGGATTTTTCCAACCTCGATTCAGGGCGGCTGGAACTGGAGGAGATCGCGTTCGACCCGCGCGCCTTGCTGCGCGGCACGATCGCGATGTTGAACGGCCAGGCGCACGCGAAAGGACTGACCCTGACCGTTCGCATTGGCGGCGACGTGCCGGAGCGGGTCAGCGGCGACGCGTCGCGATTGCGTCAGGTCCTGGTGAACCTGATCGGCAATGGCATCAAGTTCACCCAATCCGGCGGCGTCACGGTCGAAGCCGGGGTCCGCGCCGCCGACGATCAAACGGTGACGCTCGGGATCGCGGTGACCGACACCGGCATCGGGATCGATCCGGACAGCAAACAAAAATTATTCTCCGCGTTCACCCAGATCGACAGTTCAATCTCCCGCCGTTTCACCGGCACCGGACTGGGCCTGGCGATCTGCCAGCGTCTGGTCACCCTGATGGGCGGCGAGATCGGTGTCGACAGCGTACTGGGTCAGGGCAGCACATTCCGTTTTAGCATTCAATCGCGCCGCGCCGCCGTCACGAAGCGCGAGATCGCGGTGCCGGACACGCCGGCGCCGGTTCAGCACCTGAAAGTGCTGCTCGCCGAGGATAATCCAACCAATCGTCATGTCGCCATGCGCATGTTGACCCGGATGGGGCATACCGTTGACGCCGTGGAAGATGGTGCTTTGGCGGTCACCGCCGCGGCGGCGGTGGATTATGATGTCATCCTCATGGACGTGATGATGCCGGAAGTGGACGGTCTGACCGCCACACGGATGATCCGCGCCGGCGCGCCGCCGCGCTGTCAGGTCAGGATTGTCGGGCTGACCGCCAACGCGCTCGACTCCGACCGTGCCGCCTGCGAAACGGCGGGGATGGACGACTTCGTGACCAAGCCGGTCACGCTGGAGCGTTTGCGTGCGGTTCTGGAACAAACCGGCCTCCCGGCCGATCCGGTTCCCGATCTGGCCACCGCACCGCTGGACGCGCTGTTTCTGAGCCAGCTCGCGGACGAGATCGAACTCTCAGGTGTCCTTGAAGCCGTGCATGCCTTCCTGGAGGACGCGCCGGGCCGGATGGCGACGATCAGACGGGCGATGACGGACGGAACGATACAGATAATCCGGCGCGAGGCGCATGCGTTGAGCGGCGCCGCGCGGAATGTCGGGCTGACTCGACTGGGTGAAGCCGCCAGTGCGCTGCAGGATATTTGTGGCAAAGGCCTGCCGGATGAAGCCGCGATCGAAATGGTTGACGCGGCACTGCGCGAGACGCTTCCGCTCGCCACCGCGTGGGCTGAGGCACATGAAAACCTGGCGACGGCCGCCGGCTGAACGCCGTCACGGCGGGGCAATCGTCTGACCCCATACGCGCGAGTCCAAGCGACCCGGACCCTTTCGTCGTCATGGCCGGCCTTGTGCCGGCCATCCACGTCTTCAACCCAGCAGAGACGGGTAAAGATCGTTCCATTCCGGATTGCCGGAGGCCAGCAGCCGGACCTTCCACGCTCTGGGCCAACGTTTCAGGCTGGTCGCCCGCTGGATGGCGTCACGGATATCCACGTGATGCTCGAAATACACCAACCTGGTCAGGTCATATCGACGAACAAAGCTACTCTCGACCCTTTCACGATGTTCTCGGACACGACGGATCAGGTCGCTGGTGACGCCAATATACAGCGTGCCATTCGGCCGGTTCGTCATGATCGTGACCCAGCCTCCCATGCGAGGATGATGCGCCTGATTGGTAAAGAAGACGTGGATGGCCGGCACAAGACCGGCCATGACGACGAGGGGGTTGCAACCGTAACTTCGCGCGTATGGGGCAAAGCCTCGTGCCTTCCCGGCTCGAGCAATTGCACCCCGGATTTCGGCCCGGCCGAAAATGTGCCAGGCTCGCGACCTGAGGCAACCAGGAGGGCGACCAATGATCATCGAGATGCGTACTTACACATTGCGGCCAGGCTCGATCGCCGAGGCCGAGAAGCGGTTCGGCGCGGCGCTCGCGGTGCGGGAAAAGCATTCCAAACTCGCCGCCTTCTGGCACACCGAGGTCGGCCCGCTGAACCAGATCATCCATGTCTGGGGCTATGACAATTTCGAGCACCGGGCCGCCGTTCGCGCCGCGTCGCAGAAGGAAGAGGGTTGGCCGCCGCCGATCCGCGAATTCGTTCTGGAGCAGCAGAGCGAGATCTTCCTGCCCGCGCCGTTCTCGCCGCCGCTGGAGCCACGTAGCGTCGGGCCGATCTTTGAAATCCGCCAGTACACCCTGCAACCCGGCGCGATCCCCGGTATGATCGAACGCTGGGCCGAGAAGATCGAAGGCCGGCAGAAGTTCTCGCCATTGGTCGGCGCGTGGCACACCGAGTTCGGCGCGTTGAACAAATGGTGCCATATCTGGGCGTACAAGGATGCCAATCAGCGCTTCGAGGTGCGTGACAAAGCGCGCGCCGCCGGTGCGTGGCCGCCTGGCAGCCCCGCGGGCACGGTCGTGAAGCAGGTCAACGCCATCGTCATGCCGGCTTCGTTCTCACCCATTCACTGACACTGAACTCACGGGCCGCGTCAGCGATGGCGCGGCCCCTTTCATGACGGAGAGAGCCATGGCCAGGTTGGTGGCGGGATTTGGGTCCTCGCACAGCCCGATGCTGGCGGCCCAGGTTGAGGATTGGGTGGACGGGGCGTTCGTGCCGCGGGACCGGGCGAGGCAGTTCGTCGACTTTGAAGGCCGGCCGTGCCGGTATGACGAATTGCTGGCGAAGGCACCGGCGGACGCGGCGGAGCGCATCGAGCCTCAGGCGCTGCGGCAACGTCATGCCAACGCGCAGGCGGCGATCGCCCGGCTGCGTGATGATATCGCCGCCGCGAAGCTGGATGCGCTGATCGTCATCGGCGACGATCAGGAGGAATTGTTCGATCACACCAACATGCCGGCGATCGGTGTGTACTACGGCGAAACGATCGGCAACGCCCAGGTGGGACCTGCGAAAGGTCCGCTGGACCGGGCGAGGATGCGGTTTCAGGAGCCGGACGGCAGCGTGGATTACCCGTGCCACGCGCCGCTCGCGAGGCATCTGATCGACTCACTGCAACGTGACGACTTCGATTTGTCCGCGATGGCGAAGACGGCGCCCGGCAAGTTCGAGGGTCACGCGATTTCGTTCGTGCACAAGTTTCTTACAGGCTCGGTCCCGGTCGTGCCGATTTTCCTCAATGCATACTATCCGCCCAATCAACCGTCTCCGGCCCGATGTCTCGCTCTGGGCGAGGCGATCCGGCGCGCCGTGGAAAGTTTCAGTTCCGATCTGCGCATTGGCGTTCTGGCGTCAGGCGGGCTGAGTCATTTCGTCGTCGACGAGGCATTCGACCACGCGGTGATCGACGCGTTCCGCCACGGCGACAGAGAATTCTTCCGCACGGCGCCGCTGCACAAGCTGATGTCAGGTAGCTCGGAAATTCGCAACTGGATTTGCCTTGCCGGAGCGGTGAACGGCTTCGGGCTCGACTGGGTTTCCTACACGCCAGGCTACCGCACGCCGGCGCTGACCGGCACAGGCCTGTGTTTCACCAGCTTCCGGCCCGGAGCCTCCGCATGAAAGTCGGCACCGCCATTTCCATCCTCGCCCAACCTGGGCGTCCCGACTCCGCGCTGTATCACGAGCATATGGCGCTGGCCGATCTGGCCGAACCGCTCGGCTTCGATTCGCTGTTCGCGCTGGAGCATCACTTCACCGGTTATTCGATGTCTCCGGCACCGTTGCAGTTGCTGAGTTATTACGCGGGCCGAACGCACAAAATCACGCTGGGCACCTGCGTCATCGTGCTGCCGTGGCACGATCCGATCCGCGTCGCCGAGCAGATCGCGCTGTTGGATATCCTCAGCGGCGGCCGCACGCTGATGGGTTTCGGCCGCGGCGCGGCGACGGCGGAGTACGAAGGTTTCCGCATTCCGATGGGCGAGGCGCGCGGCCGGTTCCTTGAATCAGCCCAGTTGATCATCAAGGCGCTGACGAATGAGACGTTCGAGTGGCAGGGGGAGTTTTATCAGATACCGCGCACGGCGATCCGGCCGCGGCCGATTTCGCATCCGGAACGGCGGTTTCATGCGTCGTCAGTTAGCCCGGAGTCGGCGGAGATCATGGCCAAACTCGGCTTCGGCATGTTGATCGTGATGCAGAACGAATGGCCGAAGGCGGCGGAGGACGTGCATAAATACCGGGCGATCACCCAAAGCGTCGGACATACGCCGAAGCCACCAATCATTCTGACCAATGTCTCTTGCGCGCCGACGCGGGATGAGGCGCGGGAAATCGCCATGCGGTATCTCGGCGAAAAGTGGGATTCGATCGATAATCACTACAACTTCTCGGATGGGCATTTGTCGAACGTGAAGGGGTATGAGTCGTACGGGAAACTGGCGAAGACCTATACGAAGATGAAGGACCCCGGTTTCCGGACGAAGGCCACGGACTTTTATGTCAGCATCCAGATCGCCGGGACGCCGGATGACTGCATCCAGCAGGTCGCCGAACTGCGGCGCCTGACGGGGATGGATCATCTGGTGACCGAGTTCTCGTTCGGATCGATGCCGCATCATCTTGCGGAGCGGAACATGCGGCTGTTCGGCGATGAGGTCATGCCGGTGTTGCAACGGGACGCGGCGTTCCAGGGGCTGATCGAACCGGCGCCATTGGCCGTCGAAGGCGAGGCGGACCGGATGTTCGCGCCGGCGTGATCCGGATTTAACTTAGTGCCGGTCCGGGATCGGACAATGGTAATTCCCCGTTGGTATTTCCCCGAATCGGAACCTGGCCAGATAGCATCGGCGTGAATCTGTGTTCATCCCTTTCTGATCCGCGCTAAAAATCCTTTGCCGGTCCAAATGCCAAACATTGGGTCACGAACAAGAATTTTAGCGCAGATAAGAAAATGGATGGACACGGATTCACGCAGTTGGATCAATGCGGTTCGAACAGTTCCGGGGCAGATCCGGCGTCTCAGTGTCGTCTCATTTGTTTTCGGGCAGACACTTGGATCGCCCGCCGCTCCGCGTCGATGCCGTAAGGGAGTGACAATTTAACAGGCCAGATTGCGTACCAACCAGACCGCCGCTCCAACACAGCCCAGGAGGAGAGCAGCCCAACCGAAGATCACCGTAGGGCACCTCCACCAATTCGTACGAATGGAAAAACCCGATTCAATCGCTCGGCTTTGTTCGGCGCGAACACCATGAAGGCGCCGGCCGCCCGATCAGGAGGATCTCAATCAGATCGCCGATATTATGCATATGCGAAACATACAAGTTTTAACGCTTCCAGAGCAAGGCCGTCATGCTGTTCGCCGGTTCATATAGTTCCGCCCCGCAGGCGCAGCGCCACGATACGTAGTCGAATTCACTCCCGCCGCAGGCGTAGCAGCGCAGAGGTAGCTGAGTCCTCTTGTAAATGTCGACACGCGCGATCGTCGCGAACAGTTCTTCGACATCGCACCGGGACAGAAATGATGGCGCGGCGAGAGCTTCGGCCTGACGAGGCTCGCACTCCCGGCCGGTATCCTTGAGATGCTGAATCGCCAGCAGAACATTGAGCGCGTTGGGCAACCGCCGCCCGTCGACGATGCTGTGGTGCGCGAAAGCGGCCTGCAGCGGATGACTCGTGCAAATGTCTTCCAGGATGTAGAGGCCGCCGGGGCGAATACGCGCCACCCCCTCTGCCAGGCAGGACGCCTGATGTTGGGGGATATGGCTGCCGTCATCGATGATCAGATCGACGCCGCCATCGATCGATTCCAGCATGGACCGGACGCCTGGCCGGTCGGCCTGGTCGATCCGCCGATAGCTGATCCGAGGACCCCGCGGCCAATCGGTCTGAACAGGCAAAATATCGGCGCCAATGATCTCCGCGCCGGGAAAGCACTCCGACAACCAGCGGATTGACGCACCGTGGTACACGCCGAATTCGATCACCCGGCGGATATCGCCCAAAGCCGAGAAGGCCTGTTGGTAGGTCTCGGTATACCGATGCCAGTAATGCTTGTCGGAATCGGCAATGCTCCCAATCGGAAATGGACGGGTCATTTTTGGGTCCGTTGGAAGATCGGCGCGGGTGAAGCGGCGGTATTACTTTGGCCGGGTTAAGATAAAGTTTATCTCGCGCCCGCCTGAGGGACTATCGGTCGCCGTCATGAAACGGGCTCGGCGTTCCACTATGCACGCCCCGTTCAAACAGGCTTTCGCAGCCCGCGGCGGCACGCATGCCAGTAATTCGGACACTCGTTGTCCCGAGTGATAACGGCGTCGTGGTTCCCCATACCCGGCTTGGACTGAGGCACTATGGTACCGGGGAATCGGACGCTCCGAACCGGTTTAAATACCGCATGATTTTCAGCACGGAGATTCTCGAGAACCACTGAACACACGGAGCCGCGAATCGAATCGCCGAGCCCGCCTGGAATCGCGTTCCTCAGCACGAACCGTCAGCCCGAAGAACCTCCGTGAACGCCGTGGTCCTCGAACATCTCCGTGCTGAATATCTTACTTTGGCAAACCCAAACGCCAGCCCCGCCAGTGTGGCGCGTCAAACCTCAAATCCGACGCCCTACCCCTCAACCCCGGCCGCCAAATATCGCCGTCCCCACCCGCACCAAAGTCGCCCCGCATTCGATGGCGACCTCATAATCGGCCGACATTCCCATCGACACCGCCTTCAACCCGTGCCGCGCCGCCCGATCCGCGAGCCAGGTGAAATGCGGCCGCGGATCCTCATCGTGCGGCGGAATGCACATCAATCCCAACAGCCCGCCGCCAAATCTTCCCTTACACTCATCGATGAACCCATCCGCGTCCTCGCGCGGAACGCCGGACTTTTGCGCCTCGCCGCCGGTGTTCACCTCGATCAACAACGATGGCCGGCGGCCCTCTTTCTCCATCGCCGCCGTCAGCGCC
>Ga0182018_10001091_pt1 | contig 32525 bp, 27 predicted proteins | sample 812P2MmetaG_FD_120490 | JGI IMG/M metagenome (GOLD analysis project Ga0182018, IMG submission 120490) | Permafrost microbial communities from Stordalen Mire, Sweden - 812P2M metaG | ecosystem: Environmental > Terrestrial > Soil > Wetlands > Permafrost | place: Sweden: Stordalen | collected...
CTGGGCACCGGCACCGAGGTGCAGGCGAGCAGCAGCTTCACGCAGCTGAATCCCTTCAGTATGGCTGCCAACTACGGTCCCCAACCGTACGACATCAAGTTCATCTACAACTACAATATGTATTACGACGTGCCGTTCTTCAAGGGGCAGCACGGCGTGATCGGACATATTCTCGGCGGATGGACCATCTCGCCGTTGTTCACCGCGCAGAGCGGCAGCGTGGCGGCGATAGGCTACAGCGAGGGTAGCTGCACCGCTTGCGAAGCGTTCGGCGAAGTTACCACGCCTGGAACCAGCGCCGTCAGCTCGATTGCGGAAGACGCCGTTGGCCTCTCCCCGTATACGGGCGGCACCTCGGCGCATTACGGTGTCTCCGGAGGCAGCGGCACCAACCTGATTTATGGCACCAACTCAGTGGGAACCAAGACCTCGAACGGTGAGCTGTTCGGCCTCAACATGTTCGCCAATCCGGCTCAGGTTTATTCCCAATTTCGGCCTTGCGTTTTGGGGTTTGACACCAGTTGTGGTGGTCTCGCGAACTTGCGCGGCCTGCCGACGTGGAACCTCGATGCGCAGGTAACAAAGGATCTGGGGCTCTATAAAGAGAGAGTGGGCGCCCAGTTCTTCTTCACGTTCACCAACGTCCTGAACCACTTCCAACCGAGCACGCCGAGCGGTAGCAGCCTTAGCCTCACCAGCCCGACGTCGTTCGGCCAGATCACCAGTCAGGCGAACAGCCCGCGGTCCATGGAGTTCGGACTTCGGATTCACTTCTAGACTCTGTTTCTTGCAGTTCTTTCGGGGACCGGTCGCAAGATCGGTCCCCATTCTTTTTGTGGGATAAGCTTCAGCTTGTCCAAGCGAGCGGAGCTCGCTCGCGCGCTAGCACGCCGTTTTCGCACTACCTGCCGATATCCTGCAAAGCGCGAAAAGACGCCCCCGGAGAAAGGTTCGATGAGACTACATTTCCCAAGCCATCGATCCAGCGCGTAGAGCCCGTGCCCGTCCAGACTTCGCGCTGCTGTCCGGTGGAGGGGTCGACTGTCACGGTGTGGCCGTTGAGAACGTCCGAAAAGCTCTGCCCCTGTCGCGCCATCGACGCGGACCATTGCCGATACCGCGCCTCGGTCTGCTGTAACGTCAGGCGGAATATCTTCAGGGCTGCGGCGGCATTCTCGGCGGTGATTCGTGCCTGCATCAGGTGCCACTGCGGATTCTCGGTAAAGGAGGCCGCGGACTGGAACATCATGCGATAAGTGGCATTGGCCTGATCCTTAGGCGCTAGGAAACTCAGCAGGCTCGCCACCCGCCAGTTAGCCACCCCGTTGGCCTGATAGAGCGCCGTTTCGGCGTAGACGTAAGCCATTTTCTCCTGCCCGTTCTGCACGCAGCGATAAATCGCCTCGCCGGCGGTGGTGGTCATCGGGCCTTCACGCGCCGCACTGAAAACCGGATCGACAGCTTTGATGCTTTTCGCCTCGAAGGCCGGGCACATTTTCGAAAAACGGGCCCGCGCGTAGACCGGGGCGAAATCCACGCCCGATCGGTAGCGCGCCACTATGGTGGCGGTTGGCGGGTGCCCGGGCGCATATTCCTTGCCTTCCGTAAAGCCCAATCGCTCCATTTGTCCGGTAGGGACGGTGAACGGTGGCACGGCCCAATCTCCCACGCGCATGACAGTGCGCCCGTCGGGCGATGCCATATCGACTTGTACGCGCGGATCGAGCGGCCCTTTGCGCAGTAGTCCGCCCTGCGCCTTCCAACCGCGCGGTACGTCGATCGAAAAAGCTTGTTCGACGGTATCGCGTACCGTCATCCAGGAGACGGATTGAGCCAAAACCGCCGGGAGCGCCAGGAAAATCAGCCCCTGAGTGCGTGTCAACATGTTCCATATTCTGCTCCCGGTTGGGGGCCGGCACAAGCCCCCGGAGCGGTCGTGTATCCTGTTATTTGGCTCGAATCTATCCTTTCCATCCCCTGCGCTATACCGCCAAGGCCGGCCCTCTGGCGAGTGTGGTGACGCAGCCTTACGACAAGATCTCTCCGGCAATGCGCAGCCGCTATCTGGCCCTGAGCCCCTACAATCTGGTGCGCATCATTCTCGGCGCACGAACGGCCGAGGACTCGGACAGCAACAACATCTACACGCGCGCGGCCGGACATTTGGACGAGTGGACGGCCTCCGGCGTCCTGGCGCGCGATTCCGAGCCGGGCATCTTTCCTTACTTCCAGGAATTCACCGTGCCCGACACCGGCGAGCGGCTGGTCCGCAAAGGCTTCATCGCGCTGGGGGCGTTGGAAGAGTACGCCGCCGGCATCGTGCACCGGCACGAGCAGACGCTCTCCGGCCCGAAGAAAGACCGCATGGAGTTGCTGCGCCACACGCACGCCCATTTCGGCCAGTTGTTCATGTTGTATCCCGATAAAGCCGGCGCCATCGACGCTCTCTTGGACGAAGCCGCAGCCGGTGCACCGCTGGCCGAGGTCACGGATGAATACGGGGCAGTCCACCGCGTCTGGAAAATCGGCGCCGCGGGGATGATCCAGGAACTGATGAGCGACAAGCGGCTGCTGATCGCCGACGGACATCACCGCTATGAGACGGCGCTGGCATTCCGTAATGAGAATCCCGGGTTGGCGGGAGCCGACCGGGTGATGATGACGTTCGTCAATATGTACTCGCCGGGGCTGCGGATTCTGGCGACCCACCGGCTGGTGAACGGGCTCGATCCGGCGGGCTTCCCGGAAGCGTTTTTGAAGGCCGCCGCGGTGGATTTCACGGTGACTGAGATAGCAGCGCCCGCGGAGTTGCAGAGTGCCTGGGAGAAATCGCGGGACCGCACGATTATCGGGGCGGCCATTGGCGCGCGGCTATTCCGATTGGAATATCGCGGCCACGGCGAGCTCGATGTGCGGATTCTGCACGAGAAGTTGCTGGGGAAGGCGCTGGGCATCGGCGAACAGGCGGTGCGCGACGAGAAGCATCTCCGCTACATCCGCGGGCTGGATGCGGCCGTGGAGGAGGCGCGCAGCGGCGCGGCGCAAATCGCGTTCCTGCTAAAGCCTACCTCAATCGAACAGGTGGCGGAGACTTCATTTGGAGGCGGCGTGATGCCCCAGAAGTCGACGGATTTCTATCCCAAGCTGCTCTCGGGGCTGACGATTTATAAATTGGAATAGGCTCTCAAACAAGAAAAATATTCACCGCGGAGACGCCGAGACGCTGAGGAAAACAAAAGCCAAAACCGGGGGGCGCGGAGGCGTAAGTTTCTCGGCTCCCAGCGTACTCTGGGGCCTACCCAGTTGCGGGCTTGCTCCCATTGCGACGATTCTCCCGATACGCAGCTGCTCCTGCGCCCACGCCTCCGCAGCGCCAGCCGGCCCCTCCGCGGCCTCTGCCTCCTCAGCGCCCTCCGGTTTTGATTTTGGCTTTGTTTTCCTCAGCGTCTCCGCGGTGAATATTCTCTTGGTTCCTTTCTAAGTCTCCGCGCCTTGCTCAACCCTACCGAAATCGCCTTCCAAGCCGTCTGATATCTTGGTGTAAGCGATGCAAATGCCCGGCCCGAGCGCGCAAACCAACCCGATTCGTGTGCTGGTATGCGACGATCAGCCGGACGTTTTGGAGGCTCTGCGGCTGCTGCTCAAAGGGCAAGGCTGCCAAGCCGTAACGGTGGATTCCCCGGGGGCGCTGTTACGCACGGTGCGCGGGGAATCCTTCGACCTGATACTGGCCGACCTCAACTACACCCGCGATACCACTTCGGGTGTGGAAGGTCTCGATCTGCTTGCCAGCCTGGAAGCGCAGGGGAACGCGACTCCGGTGGTGGTGATGACAGCGTGGGGCAGCGTGGATCTGGCCGTCGAGGCGATGCGCCGCGGGGCTTGCGACTTCATCCAGAAGCCTTGGGATAACGACCGCGTGATGGCGGTGGTGCGCAAACAGGTCGATTCCATACGCAAACGGAAGTCCGAGCTGGAGATCGCCGCCAATGTGCAGCAGAAACTCTTTCCCCACGAGGTGCACCGCCTGCTGACCGTCGACTATGCCGGCCACTGTGTGGCGGCGCGCGAAGTGGGCGGCGATTATTACGATTTTCTGGACGCCGGCGATCGCACGGTCGGTTTCGTGTTGGGCGATGTTTCCGGTAAGGGCGTGCCGGCGGCGCTCCTCATGGCGAACTTGCAGGCCTGCTTCCGCAGCCAGGAGCCGCACGCGCTCTTGCAGCCCGCCCATGTGTTGGAGACGGTGAACCGTCACTTTTTCGATTCCACCGCCGCGGAGCGCTTCGCCACGCTTTTTTTCGGTCTCTATGACGACCGCACGCGCGTTCTACGTTACGTCAATTGCGGACACGTGCCGCCGCTGCTGCTGCGTGCATCGGGCGCGATGGAGACACTCGACCCCACCGCGACCATGATCGGCGCCTTTCGCCACTGGAGTTGCACCGAGGGCGAAGTGACGCTCATCGCCGGCGACACACTGCTGATTTATTCGGATGGCGTAACCGAGGCCGAATCGCCCACCGGCGAGGATTTCGGCGAGGAACGGCTGGTGCGTTGTCTGCGCCAGTCGCTTGGAACGACGGCCAAGTCGCTGGTGCATTGCATCGTGGAGAGGGTCACCGAATTCAGCCACGGCTCGCGCTACGACGATGTCACCGTGGTGGCGATCAAGTCGCTCTGATCTGTGGGACATGCTTCAGAGGTACTTGCAGAATTCGCTAACCGGGACCGCTCCCTCACGGTCGCGGCTCGGTACCCGCTTTACGTTCAATGCGCTCTTTCCGAGCCGCGCGCGTAAGCAAACGGTTTCGGGAATTTTGCAAATCCCTCTTCAGCTTGTCCAAATCCGGGGTCTTCGGATCAAAATGAGCCGAAAAATCAAAATCGCACACGGAAAGCAAAAGAGTTATTGGAAAAACGCCGGCGCATTTTGCGCCGGCGAACCGGGTGGCTGATACACTAGACAACCTGGAGGTTCGCGATGAAGTATCGGATCTGCTTGGCGTTTTTGGCTGCCGCTCTCCCGTTGAGCGCCGCCGGCACGGTACACCTTCTGCAAAAACCAGCCATGAATAAGACAGACATCGTCTTCTCATACGCCGGCGATTTGTGGACCGTCAGCCGCAACGGCGGCATGGCGACGCGGCTTACCGTGGGCGCCGGCAGCGAGAGCAGTGCGGCGTTTTCCCCCGACGGCGCCACGCTGGCGTTCTCGGGCGACTACGACGGCAACACCGACGTGTTCACGGTCCCGGCCGGCGGCGGCGTGCCCAAGCGCATCACCTTCCATCCCGAGGCTGATCGCGTGGTGGGCTGGACCCCCGACGGAAAGCAGATCCTGTTCCGCTCCAATCGCGAGGCCTATTCGCGCTACACGCAGCTCTTCACCGTGGCGCCCGACGGCGGATTGCCCACGGCTCTGCCACTGCCGATGGCGTTCTCCGGTTCGTACTCCGCGGACATGAAACGCATGGCATACCAGCCGCTCGATGGCGGCCAGTTCGCTACCGACACCAATAACTTCGTCTCCTGGAAACGGTACCGCGGCGGGCGCGCCAGCTATATCTGGATCGTCAATTTCGCCGACCTGAAGACCGAACCGATTCCGCGCACCGCCTCCAACGATTTCGCGCCCATGTGGGTCGGCGACAAGGTCTATTTCCTGTCCGACCGCAACGGGCCGGTCACCCTGTTCCGCTACGACCCCTCCAGTAAGAAGGTGGACGAGCTGATCAAGAATTCCTGGAAGGATATCGAGTACGCCACCGCCGGTCCGGGCGGCATTGTTTACGAGCAGTTCGGCCAAATCCATATTTACGACACGGCGACGCAGAAGGAACACCAGGTGGCGATCGAAATGGCGGCCGACCTCACCGAAGTGCGGCCGCGTTTTCAGAATGTGTCGCGGGAAATTCGCGATGCCCGCATTTCCTCCACCGGCGTTCGCGCGGTATTTGAGGCGCACGGCGAAATTCTCACGGTGCCCGCCGATAAGGGCGACATCCGCGATCTGACGAACACGCCCGGCGTGATGGAACGATCGCCCGCATGGTCGCCGGACGGCAAGTCGATCGCCTATTTCTCCGACGAATCGGGCGAGTACGCGCTGCACATCAAGCCGCAGACCGGCGAGGGCGATACGCGCAAGATCGAACTCTCCGGCCATTCGGCCTATTATTCGAACCCGCAGTGGTCGCCCGACGGCAAGTACGTCGCTTTCGACGACAATCAGCTGCACTTGTGGGACGTCGATGTGGCGGCGGGAAAACTCACCAAGGTCGATACCGATTACATCAGCGAAGGCGGTGTGGACTTCGCCTGGTCGGACGATTCCAAGTGGATCGCCTATACCAAGTCGCTGCCCAATCGGCTGCACGCGCTGACGATTTACTCCCTCGATAGCGGACAGAGCAAGCAGGTGACCGACGGCATGAGTGACGCCCGCCATCCGGCGTTCGATCGCGATGGGCAGTATCTCTATTTCACTGCCAGCACCAATTACGGTCCTACGCAGAGCTCGCTGGACATGACGAGCGACGAGCATGAGGTCACCAGCAACGTCTATCTGATCGTGCTGGCCAAAGATGTGGCTTCTCCGTTGGCCGCGGAGAGCGATGAAGAGAAGGGCGCGGACGCTGCTCCGGCGGAAGGCGCGGAGGGTGGCCGTGGCGGCCGGGGAGGACGCGGCGCGGCGGCCAACACGCCGCCCAAGCCGGTGAAGATCGATTTCGACGGCATCGAGCACCGCATCGTCGCGCTGAGTTTACCGGCGCGATCGTATAGCGGGTTGACGGCGGGACGCGCCGGCTTCTTCTACGTGATGGAAGCCGCCGCGGGCGGACGCGGCGCCGGCGCCGGTGGGGCGACGCTCTCGCGCTACGACCTCAAAGCTCGCAAGCTCGAAAAGCTGGCCGACAACGTGGCCTTCTTCGATCTCTCGGCCAACGGCGAAAAGATGCTGCTGCGCATGGGCGGCGGCGCCGGCGGACGCGGTGGCGGGCGCGGCGGCGAAGGCGCTGCCGGTCCGCAATTCGTCATCGTACCGGCCACGGCTCTAGTCAAGGCCGGTGAAGGCGCGCTCAAGCTGGCTGACGTGGAAGTTCACGTCAATCCGCTCGCCGAGTGGAAGCAGATGTATCACGAAGTGTGGCGCATCGAGCGCAGCTACTTCTACGATCCCAATCTGCACGGCGTGAATGTGGCCGACGCCGAGAAGGAATATGAAAAATACCTGGACTCGCTCGGCTCACGCACCGATCTGAACTACATCATCCACGACATGATCAGCGACATGACGGTGGGCCACCTGCGTGGAGGCGGCGGCAATATTCCTACGGCGCATGCCGTGCCTGGCGGACTGCTCGGGGCGGATTACGAGATCGCCAACGGCCGCTACCGCATCAAACACATCTACGACGGTGAGAACTGGAATCCCACCCTGCAAGCCCCGCTGGCCGTCCCGGGTCTGAACGTGAATACCGGCGACTACCTGCTGGCGGTGAACGGCGAGGAACTTACGGGCAAGGACGATATCTCGCGTTTGCTCGAAAATACCGCCGGAAAGCGCGTCACGCTGAAGATCGCCACCGACGCCGCAGGCGCCAACGCGCGCGAGATTACCGTGGTTCCCATCGCAAGTGAGACGCAGTTGCGCACGCAGGCATGGATCGAAGGCAACCGCCGCAAGGTGGACGAACTGAGCGGCGGCAAACTGGCCTACGTCTACATGCCCGATACCGGCCAGGGCGGATTGACCAGCTTTACGCGTTACTACTTCGCGCAATCGGATAAAGAAGGCGTAGTCCTCGACGAGCGCTTCAATAGCGGCGGGCAAGTGGCGGATTACGTGATCGACGCCATGAGCCGTCCGCTGGAAGGCTTCTGGAGTCCGCGCTACGGCGCCATCTATCGCACTCCCGCGGCTGCGATCTTCGGACCGAAGGTGATGATCATTAACGAATTCGCCGGGTCGGGCGGCGACTGCATGCCGTGGATGTTCCACTACAACAAGGTCGGCACGCTGGTCGGCAAGCGCACGTGGGGCGGACTGGTGGGCGTCGGCAGCTATCCGCCGCTGATGGACGGCGGCAATGTGACCGCGCCCAGCTTCGGCTTCTTCAATCCGGATGGCCAGTGGGACGTGGAGAACAAAGGCCAGGCTCCCGACGTGGTTGTGGACCTGGATCCCAAGTCGATGCACGACGGGCACGATCCGCAATTGGAGCGCGCGGTAGCGGTCGCCATGCAGCAGATGAAGGACCACCCGGCGCCGTCGCCGAAGCGGCCGGCGTACCCGAATTACGCGCCCAAGCCGGTGACGACTCGGAACTGACGGCTCCAAATGTGATAATTCTCACATGCGGACGGGATGTTTTAATACATTTTCAGCGTAATGTATAGTACGATCAAGAAAGTATGCGCGCAGTTTGGGCCCTGCTTCTACTTTGCCTCAGTTGTTCTGCAATGAACCCCCTTGAATTGCGTCTGGGCGACCAGTTGAAGGCGTGGCAAAAACGCCTTGGACTCGACGACTGGACCATGACTTTGCAGGTGGTTCGTCAATCGGAGATCGATCCCAACGCGTGGGGTTCCGCCCACTGGAACTCGCGCGCTAAAACGGCGACCATTCTGGTTCTCGATCCTCGCGACTACAATTTGAAGGGCGCCGATCTGCGCCTGGATATGGAGTGCACCATCGTGCATGAGCTGGTGCACATTCAGGTATCGCCGCTCGATGCTCCCGACGCACAAGTGCGCGAGGACGTGGTTAATAGGATCATGGCCGCGCTGCTAAATCGCCCCTGTCCGAATTGAGGTTTACGGCGAAGCCCGCTCCCTCTGGGAGTGCATCATGGCCCGAAGGGTCAGAGCGAGCTCCGCTCGCTTGGACAAGCTGAAGCTTATCCCACAAAATCGCCGGAGTTTCGGATGTGGGGTAAGCTTTAGCTTGCCCAGCCGGGCGACAGCCCGGCCCTGGTATGCGGGCCACCAAAGGCGATGAAGCGCAGCCCTGCGATGTTCTTCAACCGAGTTGGTCTTTAGTGGATCAGCGCATTCTTCATACGCGCGTCATCGAATTCCGTGCGCTCTCCGGATTTGCGCCCCGGCGCCGGTAACAGGCGCGCCGCCAATGGCTTTTGCCATTTGAACGCCAGCGTGGCCACATCGCTCAGAATGCGCGCCAGCCGAGCCTCGCCCGTGTCTCCCGCGAGCGGGATGGTGTCCAACCCCCCGGCGCACACGGCGGAGTAAGCCAGCAGCGCGTCCATGCTGAATGCGCCCTCGTCCCATCGCTTGCTCAGCACCGCGTCTTCCAACACGGGAACCATCAGGCCGCTATATCCCACCCGCTTCACCTTCACCGACTGAACAGCGCGCGTGATTATGGCGGCCGCTGTCATGGTGCCGCTCGATCCGAACCGTTCTCCGGTGAACGACTCGATGGCGCGCGCGATCGACACCTCGCCCAAAGGCGCTGGCGTAGGATCGGTGCCCGCGTAGGTCCAGCCGCTTCCGGAAGCGATCTGCATGGCGATCTTCTCTACCTCGCCAAGCTGAGCCGTCAACGTTTCCGCCAACTTTTCCTCGGCGGCCACAGGATCGTGCTCCTGCGCGAATACCTCCGCCACCATACTCGCGCCCTCCACTCCAATGGAAAATGCGTGGCTGCCTCCCGGATGGTATGCGCCGGGATAGAACGGTCCGTACGGCTTCAGCATGGCAATGGCGGCGAAATTCAGATTCCCCTGCCCATGCACACTCCGCCGCGAGACGGTGTCGATCAGGCGCGCCGCCTGCCGGATGGCGTTCCAGTGGATGCCGTCCTCGGCGGCGGTAATCAGGCTCGCATTGGTGCGGCCGGGCTGGGAAAGGAAATCGATCAGCAGGTCGACCGCGGCGCTACTGTCGGTATCGTTCCACATGGCGGGACCGATCGAGGGCGTGAACTTCAGCTTCGCGCCCAGCGCGTCGATGCCGCGCAGCATGGCGAGAGCCGCGTCGTGCGTGAGGCCCTTGGTGTATTGCGGAAACGGCTGCGTGACGATGCGAATGGTCTCCACATCCCAGCCCGCGGCGCGATATTGGTCGCGCGCCCGGTTCAGGAACTTGGCGGTGTCCTCGATCTGCTGGGTGTAGCCCTGCGGGTCCACGTCGATGAACGCGGTGATCGCGCGCACTTTGGGGTGCGGGCCGGCGGAAAGCGCAGTCGCGGCGAGTGCCAGCACAGGAAGGGCGTTTCGCATGATTGGTTATAGCATGGGCTCAAGCGCGCTGATGTCGCGGCTTTCGATAATTCGCTTCGGCGCGCCGGTGCGGGCGACTTTCAGCATGGCGCGGCCGATTTGCTCCGTGGTGAGGATCCGGCCGGGGAACGCCCATCGCAGCAGCGGGATCAGCGGCTTCATGACCGCATACCCCACGCGATAGGCGGTGGTTCGCGAGCGAATGCCATGCAGCGGTTGGATCACGCCGGGGCGAAAGACGTACCCTTTAAATGGCAGGCGCAGGATGGCATTCTCGGCCTTGCCTTTGATCCGCGCCCACATGACGGGCCCTTTTTCAGAGCTGTCGCTTCCAGCGCCCGAAATGAACACGAAAGTCATCTGCGGATTGAGGCGAGCGAGCGTCTCGGCGGCCGCCGCCGCGATGCCATAGGTGACGCGTTCGTAGTCAGCCTCTTTCATCCCCGCCGAGGTGACGCCCAGGCAGAAGAAGCAGGCGTCGAGACCGGTCAGTTCCTGCTCGATGTCGGCATAGTTCCACAGATCGCGGTGCACGAGATCGCGCAATTTCGGATGGCTCGTGCCGCTCGCGCTCCGACCAATGGCCGTGACGCGCGCCACCCCGGAATCGAGCAGGCATTCGCGCAGGACGCCCTGTCCCACCATCCCGCTCGCGCCGAAAATCAGAACGTCCATGAGTGGATTGTACAATTGAGTAAGAGGCGGCCATGGGTTCCAACGTAGACAAAAAAGAGGCAATTCGAAAATTCAAGGAGCAAAAGGTGCCTCGCGGAGTCTATGCGGTCCGCTGCACCGTCACCGGACATGTCTGGGTGGGCACATCGCGGAATCTCGATGCCACCCGCAACGGGACCTGGTTCAGTTTGAGAATCGGAGGCCACAGGGACAAGTCACTTCAGCAGGAATGGAACATGCACGGTGAGCCCGCGTTCGACTACGAAATTCTGGAAAAGCTGGAAGACGATGTGCACCCCCTGGCCGCCGCCGACCTGCTGAAGGAAAAGGGCAAGCAATGGGTGACGAAGATGTCGGCCAACCCGCTCCTACCTGGTTAGGCGTGCCGTCGAGCCCGGTATGCGTGACGCCGACATCACGAGTTCGGAGTCTCAACCCTCCACAGAGCAAGGGGACGGTCCCTGCCGGGAGCGTCTCTGGCGGCAGGAACCGAGTTCGTTGTTGGGACCGCTCCCTCACGGTCGCGGCTCGGTATCGGCGGATTGCGTTTCCGAGCCGCGCGCGTCAGCAAGCGGTTTCAGCTTCAACCGAAGACGACGAGGTTTCTGGAAAGACTCAACCCAGCCGTAGCACCGTGCACACGCTGGCGCAAATCGGCCCACCGATATTGAACGTCGCCGCCAGCTTCGGACTTCGCACCTGTAACTCCGCGGGAGCCTTACCCTGCAATTGTAGCGACGCCCAGCCAATCATCGCGATTCCGGTGGCGCCGATCGGGTGCCCTTTGGCGATCAGCCCGCCCGACGTATTAATACCGCATTCGCCGTCGGGCCGCGCTTTGCCGTCCACCCAATATTGTGCGCCGCATCCCGGCTCCGCCTTGCCGATCACCTCCGTGCCCAGCGCGCCCATCACCGTGAAGCAATCGTGGACCTCGGCCACGTTCACATCCGCGGCGTTCGCGCCTGCCATCTCATACGCCGTGTTCATGGCGCGGTAAGCGCCCACGGGATGGAGTACGTCGCGGCCCGATTTGCGAATCGGGTCGGTTGCTTGTCCCCAACCGGCAATCCCGACGCACTCCGACTTCGGCACGCCCAGCTTCGCCAATCCTTCCTCCGTGGCGATAATCAGCGAGGCGTAGCCATCGGTGATTTGCGAACAGTCGTAAGTCTTGAGCGGCAGTCCTTCCACCACATAGCGATTCAAGCCCTCGATCTTGAGCGCTTGTTCGAGCGTCATCTGCACCTTGCTCATCTGCGCGCAGGGATTGAATTTGGCGTTGGCATACTCCTGCACCGCGATGGCCGCCAGATCGGCCTCCGAGACACCATAGGCCGCCATATAGTCCCGCATCACCTCGGCGAAAATGTGCGGGAACACGAACACCTTGCCTTCGCGTTCGGCGGGGTAGGAGAAATAGCCGAGCACTTCGCCGATCAGCTTGCCGTCCATCTTGCCGGTATCGTCGCGCATCTTTTCGTAGCCTACCGCGATGCCGGTTTCGCCCATGCCCAGCTGCAGCTTGTGGATGACGGAAAGCACCGCTTGTCCGCCGGAAGCGCAGGCATTCTCCACGGCCTCGATCGGCTTGCCTTCGAGCCCCGGTGTCATGGCCATCACGCCCGCCAGCAGTCCCTGACGATTGAGCGAAAAGTTACAAGCGGCGCCGATCGAGCCCACATCCAGCTCCGACGCAGGCACATCGATCTGCCGGCAAGCGCTTTGGATGGCCGAGTCGACGATCTCGGGTACGGTCATGCCCATCAGCTTGCCGAATTTCGATTGGTGATAAGCGGCAATGTAAATTGGCTTCATATATTTCTACTTAAATCGTACCGCTCATGGTGGGACATGCTTCAGCTTGTCCTGCCCGGGCCTTTGCGCTTACGTTCCCGTGACCAAGCCTCCCTCCGCGCCCTCTGCCACCTCAGCGATCTCCGGTCTTGACTTTGACGTTTGTCTTTCTCAGCGTCTCCGCGTCTCCGCGGTGAAAATTGTCTTGCTACGTTCCCGTGACCACGCCTCCATCCACGCTCAGCACCGTGCCGCTGATGAACGATGCCGCGTCGGACGCCAGCCAGACGTAGGCGTTGGCGATATCTTCCGGCTGCCCCATACGGCCAACCGGCGTATGATCGATCATCGTAGCCAGGATCTTCTCCGGCATCCCCTTGGTCATATCGGTAGCGATGAAACCCGGCGCCACAGCGTTCACCCGAATGTGAAATTTGCCCAGTTCGCGCGCCCATACGCGCGTCATCCCAATAACCCCCGCCTTGGACGCCACGTAATTCGTCTGCCCGAAATTCCCATACAGGCCGACCACGCTGGAGGCATTCAGAATGGCGCCGCCGCCCGAAGCGATCATCCGCGGCGCCACCGCGCGCGTGCAAATGAATACGCCTTTCAGATTCACGCCGATGATGGAATCGAACTGCGCGTCGCTCATCGCACCGGCGAGAACTCCGTCCTTATATTTGATGAGTTGGCCGTCGCGAATGATTCCCGCGTTGTTCACCAGCACGTGGACAGCGCCCCAGCGCGTCATCGCCTCCTCCACCGCGGCTTCTACTTGCGCGGCATCGGTCACGTCCACCTTACGGAAGAGGCCGCCGCGAGTGGGCTCCTCTTCGCGTACGTCCCACGATGCTACCCGGCATCCCTCCGCGGCGAAACGTCGCGCCGTAGCTCTGCCAATCCCGGCCGCCGCGCCGGTAACGATCACCACTTTATCCTGCAATCCTGTCTCGATCATGCCTTCTTATGATCCTCGTCCTACGTGCGTACATGCAACAGCCGGTATAACTGCGCGCCGTACTTTTCCACGATACTGATGCCGATCCCCGGTATGGCGAGCAGTTCGGCCGCCGTCTCCGGGCGAGTGGTGGCCATCGCCTCCAGCACCTTATCGCTGAAGATGCGGAATGCCGGCACACCACGCCGCTTGGCCTCCGCCAGACGCCAGTTCCGCAGCGTAGTCTGCAATGCCGCATCGGGAGCCGCGCTCACCGCCGCCGTCTTCGGTTCGCGCTTGCCCTTCTTGCGTGCCTCCGCTTTCTTCTTCTTGCGCTTGCGGCCCCGCGGCACCTGCGCCACCTCGTCCTTCATGAGGATTTCGAACTCTTCGCGGTCGTCCAGCAGGTTGACTTTGCGGTAGGGAATGCTCTTGCCGTCCTTTTCGAATACCTCGCTCGTCAGGCGCACCAGTCCCGCCCTCGCCATCGCGCCCAGAACGTCCTCGAAGGTGTCGCGCGTCATGCCGCCCTCCGGCTGAAGCTCGGTATACAGGCGGCCGGTGGTCTTCGCGACGCCCTGGCGCAACGCCGTCATCACCGCGACGGCGGTCATGTGTTCGAGCGTTGTCGAGGGGCGGAAACGCTGCCCCGCGCATTCCCCAGGCGCGCAGAAGTCGCAAATTCCGCAGGGCTGGCGAGCGCCGGCGAAATCGCCGAAGTGGCGCACCAGACCGGCCATGCGGCACTCGTTGCTTTCCGCGAATCGCAGCATGAGATCGAGCTGCTGCTTCTTCTGATTGGCCTGCGCCGCGTAGGTTTCCCGCCAATGGTCGTGGCCCCGCGTGATGTTCTCGGCGAAATCCATCACCGCGCCGCCGTGAATCCACAACTTCTCCAGCGCCTTATCGAAATCTTCCTCGCCCATGCGCGACCGGCTTTGCACTGCGGCCTTTTCCTGCGGCTCCGCGCCGAGCCGCGTGAAGATGCTCTCCAGCACCGAAACGTCCGGATAGTCGCGCTCGAAGAAGTAGTCGTGCGTGCGGCGGTCGGCGTACGAGTGCATGAGAATCGTGCGGCTGGGTTTGCCGTCGCGGCCCGCGCGCCCGATCTCCTGGTAATACGCTTCCAGGCTGCCGGGCAGTGCCGTGTGGATCACCGTCCGCACGTCGGGCTTGTCGATCCCCATGCCGAACGCGATGGTCGCCACCATCACTTCGATGCGCCCCTGCAAGAATTGCTCCTGTACACGCTTTCGCCGTTCCGCGTCGAGTCCCGCATGGTACGCGGCGCAAGGGAAATGCGACTCCAGTTCGCCCGCGAGATGCGTGGCCTGTTTCCGCGTGGGCGCGTAGACGATAGCCGGACGACGCTCCGGGTCCTGCAGGAGCTCGCTCGTGAGCGACGACCGTTGCGACGGCGCCACCTCGATCACTTCCACCGCCAGGTTGTCGCGCCGGAAGCCGTGAATGAAGCGCGCCGCCTGCGTCAAGCCCAACTGTTCGGCGATATCGTCCTGCACCAGCGGAGTCGCCGTCGCCGTCATGGCGATCACAGGCGCGGGCCGCAGCGTCGGCAGGTATTGCCCGAGCATGCGGTAGTCGGGGCGGAAATCGTGCCCCCATTGCGAAATGCAGTGGGCTTCGTCGATGGCGATCAGGCTGGGTTTGCGCTTGGCCAGCATCTCGGGAAAGCCGGGAACGCGCAGGCGTTCGGGTGCGATGAACAGGAATTGCAGCGCGCCGTTCAGATAATCGATGCAGGCCTGGCGCGCGGAGGCCCGGTCGCGGCCCGAATGGATGCGCTCCACCGCGAAGCCCAACGCCTTCAGCTTCGACGCCTGATCTTCCATCAGCGCGATCAGCGGGCTGATCACCAGCGTCGTGCCGCCGCGCGCGATCCCGGGCAACTGGTAGCAGAGCGATTTTCCGGCGCCAGTAGGCATCACCAGCAGCGCGTCCTGGCCCTCGATCACGGCGCGGCAGACGGCTTCCTGATTGGCGCGGAAAGATTCGAATCCAAACGCGCTGTGCAGGAGTTCCTGTGGCGTGCCGGTGTGCTGCACGGGCGGGTTTGCGCGCGGCTCCGTCGGCGAAGCTTCGCTCGCGGGGCGGGGAAGCGCCTGAACTTGCGCGGCCTTGCCCACCACTTCCGTGACGTAATCTTCGATTCCTTTCAGGAACGGAGCCAATTGCGCCGTGCCGCGGTGGATGCGATGGAGGTACGCTTCCCATTGCCCGGTCATCGCCGGACTCTTGACCTCGGGATGCACCACTTCGATCAGCCGTATACCCTTTTCTGTCGCCACCAGGCTCTTGCCTTCGCGCACGATGTAATCGCGCTTCAGCAGCACTTCGATGATGGCCGCGCGCGTGGCAGGAGTTCCCAGGCCGGTCTCTTTCATGGCGTCCGAGAGCTCTTTCTCGTCGAGCGTTTTGCCGGCCGTCTCCATGGCGGTGAGCAGTGTCGCTTCCGTCAAGCGCTTGGGCGGACGCGTCTTCTTCTCCAGCACCTCCGCCTTCACCACGTCCACCGGCTGGTCCTTGGCGAGCCCGGTGGGCAATGCCTGGGTCTCATCGCCCGCTTTCGCCTTCCTCGAAGTCAGCGCGACGTCGAGCACCTTCCAGCCGATCTGCCGCACCTCGCTCCCTGAGGTGTGGTACCGGTCGACGATCGCGGCGTTGCGGATGGCTGTGATCACGGTGGTCACCGACCAGATATGATCTTCGTGCCACGCGCTCAGCAGGCGGCGGCAGATCAGGTCGTAGAGCTTCTGCTCATCGGCCGTGAGCGACCCACCCGCCGACACGGTGGTGGGAATGATGGCGTGGTGGTCGGTCACCTTGGAATCGTCGATGAACCTTCGGCCCAGCGGGCGCTCGCCCGTTCCCGGCGCCATCTGCGCGCGATACGGCGCCGCAATCGCGTCCACGATGCCCGGCAAGGTCTTCGCCACGTCCTTCGATAGATGACGGCTGTCGGTGCGCGGATAGCTGATGAGTTTGTGCCGTTCGTAGAGCACCTGCGCGATGTCCAGCGTCTTCTGCGCGCTGAATCCGAAGAGGCGATTGGCGTGTCGCTGCAATTCGGTCAAATCGTAGAGCCCCGGCGGCGGCATGCGCTGCGTCTGCGCTTCCACCGACTCGATGGCTGCCGAACCGGTGCGGGCGCGCTCCGCGATCCGCGCCGCCTCTTCGCCATCCGCCGGCAGGCGCATGTTCTCCTGCGGAGGCCGCTCACGAAACCATGTGCCCTGGTACGTGTTCTGCGCCGGAGTGCCGGAGGGATGAAACGTGGCCTGCACTTCGCGATAATCTTCCACCACGAAATTGCGGATGGCGAGCTCGCGCTCCACCACCATGGCAAGAGTGGGAGTCTGCACGCGCCCCACCGACAGGTCCTTGACGTCGTACGCCAGGGCATAGGCGCGCGACAGGTTCATGCCCACCAGCCAGTCGGCACGGCTGCGGCCGCGCGCGGCATCGGCGAGACCGTCGTAGTCGCGGCCGGGACGAAGCGTTTCAAAGCCCCGGCGGATGGCGTCCGGCGTGAGGGAAGAGATCCATAGGCGGCTGAAGGGCTTGGAGCAACCTGCTGCCTCGTAAATGTAGCGGAAGATGAGTTCGCCTTCGCGGCCCGCGTCAGTGGCGCAGACGATGCGCGCGATTTTCGGCGAATTCAGAATCTTGCGCACCGTTTCGAACTGATCTTTGGTCTGTTCGTAAATCACCAGCGGCCACTCGGCGGGCAGCATGGGGAGCAGATTGCGCCGCCAATGCTTCCACTCCGGTTGGATCTCGTGCGGTTGCGCCAGCGCCGCCAGGTGGCCGATGGCCCAGGTGACGACGTACCCGTTCCCGTGGAGGTAGCCATCGCCCTTGCTGGCAGCGCCGAGCACGCGTGCAATGTCGCGCGCCACCGAAGGCTTTTCGGCCAGCACCGCGATGGTTCCGGATTCCGTGCTTGCGCTCACTTTTTCAGTGTAGCGGGGCGCGCGAAGTTGGGAATTAGGAACTATGGGGCAGACCGTGAGGTCCCCCTGGACCCGCTCTCCGCTTGGAACAGTCCCCACAGAAGCGTGCCAAGGAGGCCGGCGGCCGACGAGGGCGTCCGTCCCACTGTCCAGGCATAATAGTCATTCTGCGTGCGCCCCACTACCCCGGATCCAGGTTGGCTCGGGCCGCAGACACCGGCCTCCCCGCCTTGGAGCGCCAGACCCAAATTGTCCTCATACGATTCCCAAAAGCCTCCGCCAGTCGCGCGCGCCATGCAGCACACGCACGATCGAGACCCCGTCCGCGCGCGGTAAATAGAAAACCAGCATTGTTATCGAAACCGCTCACCGGCCATTTTCGCAATCCCGCAAGCTTAGGCGAGCGCAGAGCCAACCGAGCGCCCATCCCCGGATGCTGCGCAAGATCGCCGAAACTCTTCTCGGCACTCGACAGGAACCGTTCCGCCGTTTCCATTCCTGCAGCCTCGGCGAGATAAACGTAATGTTCGACCAAATCCCGATTGGCACGGGCTCGCTTGTGGACCGTCGCGGCCATCAGGCCTTCTTCTTACGGCGCTTGAGCTGGGCTAATGCTTCCCTGCGGATGGCGTCGAAGTCGCCGCGGGTCAACACACTTTCTTCGCTTTCCAGCCCTTCGAGCAAGAGCGCTTCCAGGCGTTCTTCAGCCCTGCGTTTCTCATCGTCCCGTATCAACTCGCGGATGTACCGCTCACACTGCTGTAACGGCCTTCGGCGATCTGATGGTCGACGAAGTCCTTGAGAGGATCGGGCAGAGAGATATTCATGGTCTGCATGGCACGGCACTCCTGATGTTGGCATGTTACCAGTCGATGGCATCTATTGTCAATTTATGCCATCGCAGTGCACGTGCTTGCCAGCGATGGACCCGGATTCTTTGCTTCCGCTCACTTTTTCAGTGTAGCGGGAGGATGGCGGTGCGCAGGACAATGGACTTGGACAGCGATGGCAGTTCAATTTCCGCTGTTCCTGCCTGCCGGCCCAATCGCCTGAAAGGGACGGCCAGAGGGCAGATCCGCGTTAGGGGCCTCGTAGACGCGTGTCAACGATTTCGCCGGGAGACGACTCACTGGCTCGTAAGGAGACGCAGCTGTACCGTCGCTTGGCCGCTGACCGGAAGAGTTATCGGCGCACCCCGGTCCTCAAAGTTCTTTAGGCACTCCGGATCGAACCAAATGTTCGGTTCCACATCGTCCCAAGCGAATAGCTTGTAGTCCCCCGGCCTCACATTTTCGAAATGAAAGTGGCCGTTTTGGTCGGAGGTAAATACGTGGAAGGAGTCTTCTCTCGTGCGCAACTCCGCCCTGGCGATCAACACCACCGTCGCTCCCGCCACGGGCTTCTCGTCATTATCGAGCACCACGCCATCCACCCGTCCGCCTTCGGGAGCGAGCACAAGTTCCAGCGCCACGCTGCCCGTTTCGGGAATCGGCACTCCCCTGTCGAACATCTCGACGCCTTCCGATTTGACGGTCTTGATAATCAGATTCAACTCCTGCAGTTCCACGTCGTATCGCTCCGCAGAGAGGCTGGTAGCGAACGAACTATCCTCGCGGATCAAGGCCGACCCACTGTCGCCAGTCGCGCTTCTGAAAAAAATCTCGGAGCCTGCCACCTTGGTTTTCGTCTCGCCTTCCACCGTGACGTGTCCGGTCACTTCGGCCCCTCTTTGGACTACAATGCCGATGCCCTCGATGTCCCGATCCACAGTGATGGGCATGCGGGCTCGATACTGGCGCTGGTAGTTCTTCATGACCACTACTCCCGGCGGACTGGGATCGTCCGGTGGACCACCATGAGCTTCCAGCACGTACGACCCCGGGGGCACACCGCTAAATACGAAGTCGCCTTCGCTGGTCTTCGCCGGCCTGATGAAATTGAGGCCTACATCGTCAAGCCCGGGCCTGAGTAAATATGGCTCGTGCACTCGCAGACCGGCAGCGGCGGTAGGATGAATCACCACCCGAAAAGTAGGGCTGCGAACCAGCGGAATATCGATACCTGTCACATGAGCGCCCGGTCCCACCTCTACAATCCGCGCCAGGGCCGGGTCCAGGACGCCGGGGTACAAGGTGGGCAGCAGCACCTTGGGCGGTCCGGCCGATTTGGCCGAATGATCGATCACTACTGCGTTTGGGTCGTCCTGGTCGCTTGAGGCGATTCGAGTGGTTGCCTGGACGTAGTATTTGCCGGGCGCCAGATCGGTGATTCGATATTGGCCCAAATCGTCTGTCTTGTTCTCCCAGAAACCCTGCTGCGTGACCTTGCGGTGACCGGACTCGAAACTCTGCGCGAACAGCATCAGCGTAGCGCCGGAAATCGGCTCGCCCTCGGGATCGCGAACGGTCCCGGCAATCACGCTATAGGGCGCCAATTCAATCCGCAGATCCTTGATTTCCTGCCCGGCTTGGAGTGTGATCAAGGTCCCTTCGCTCGCCGCCCGCCGGGCGCCATAGGGTGTATCCAGAAAGCCGTTGCGAAGGGCCTTCAGGCGATACTCGCCGGGCGCCAGATCCACCAGGGTGAAGTTGCCCTTCGCGTCAGTGGTCGTGGATGCCATGGGAGCAAACCGGACGCCAGCCGGAATAGCCCGCAATTCCACCTTGCTGAGAGGTGCGCCTGTCACCGAGTTCACGGCTGTGCCGGACAGCGTACCCATTTGCGGCGGCATATCCTGAGCGGCCATCGCGAACGCAAGCACCAGCTCAACTACTATCATTTGCACCATGGTATCGCTGACGGCGGACTTCCCGCTCACGCTATCGGCCTCGATTGAGAATCAACTGCGACGGAGACGGATCTCAAAGTTCACGCCCTCTTGCGCATGAAGATGAGCGAGAACCCCAAACAAGTTCTTTGCCGACGGGTTGCCTTTCGGCCCAAACATCCGCATGAGGCTGTTGGCCGGGATAGCAGTGGCATCCTGCAACTGTCGAAATCCGACTGTGGCGTTGATATAGTTCCGCAGGATCGCGCGGCCGGTCTTCTCGTCGCCGGAGAGCATGAGCTCGATGGCTTCACGAAGCAACGCTTTTCGGAACCGTGGTTCCCGTTGGGCACGCTCGCGGATTGTCTCTCGAAAATCTTTGGTCAGGGGCATCGTGTTTTTTCCTCAGTCTTACTGCTCCGGTAGTCTTCCCAATTCACCTTGGCTTGCCGGATGTCTTGCTGCTGGCGCTTCTTCGTGCCGCCAGCCAACAGAATGACAAGCCGATCGCCATCTCGCCCGAAGTAGATGCGGTAGCCGGGGCCAAAATCAACCCTGTATTCGAGAACGCCGCCACCAACTGTCTTGACGTTCGACAGGTTGCCCGCCGCGACGCGTTCAAGCGCCGTTGCCACCTTCGCGGCGGCCAGGACATTGAGTGCGCGCAGCCACTTCGCAAATGGGCTTCGTCCGGCGGTGTCGAGGTATTCCCGAACGAGGAGGACAATTTAGTAATAACATATACGTTATCATTGAATGGCCCACGGAATAGGGGTCGCCAGCTCACGTCAACGAATCGGCCTTCACGAGCGTCTTAATACAGAGGCCTGCCCCATGATTCGAGCAATAGTCACCGATCTTCTTCTGGTCCTGACGGCGTTTCCCCAAACCTCGACGCCCGCCTTCGACGTCGCGTCCGTCAAGGCGTTGGACGCGACGGCCGCATTCCGCACTCCGGTGGACTTTCGCATTCGCCCGGGCGGGAGATTGGAAATGACCAACGTCACGCTGAGGACGATTTTGTGGGAGGCGTACGGCCTCAAACCTTATCAACTTTCCGGCGGCCCGGGCTGGATGAACACCGATACCTTCACCATCGTCGCCACAGCGGAAGGCGATCCCAGCCGCCAGCAGACGATAGCCATGTTGCAGACATTGCTCGCGGACCGCTTCCAGCTCAAGGTCCACCGCGAAGTCAGGGAAGGCAACGTCTACAAGATGGTGATCGCCAAAGGCGGCTCGAAACTTCAGCCGTCCACCGCCGAGCAGTTCCGGTTCACCACTTATCGTAACGACCCGCCTGGAGTCAGTTATACCTTGGTCGGCAAGAAGGCCTCGACGGCGCAAATTGCCGAGGGCATTGGCTCTCACTTGGCGGTTCGCGTCGTGGATAGCGCCGGCATCCCGGGCGAATTCGATTGCAAGCTGGGTCCCTTCGCTGGCGACGACAATCCCGATTCCGGTCCCTCCATTTTCAGCGTGATTCAGGAACAGCTCGGCTTGAAACTGGAAGCCGCCAAAGGCCCGATCGAAATGCTGATCGTCGATCGCGCCGAAAAGCCTTCCGCTAACTGACAGCCCACTCTATTCCGCCGCCACCACTTTAAGCGTAACGGCGACCGCCGGCGCGTTGGCGCCCAGCAAAGTGGAAAACCGAACGAGCGCGTGGTAACTTCCGGGCGCGAGATTCTTCGCGTCTATTTCCAGCGAGACCGTGTCGGAGGCCAGCCCCGATCCATCGGTGGGCGTAACGCCGGCCCGCGCCTTGCCGGTCAACCACGGCGCATCGATCCGCATCGCGTACGGCAAGTCCGGCCAGGATGCGGAAACTTGTACGGTGAGCGGCGCCGGACCCGCCTCTCCGGCGCGATACTCGCACCTGAGCTCCTCCGGAAAGACTCGCAGCATGGGCTTCCCTGTGACGATGAGCTCAAGCGTTTTCACCGCCGAAGAACAGTTGTTCGCCGCCCGCACGGAGAATTGAAATCTTCCGACTTCCTTCGGCGTCCCCACAAGGTAGCCGGCTCTGATCTCGACACCGCCGGGCAGGCTCCCGTAATTCAAGGACAAGGCCACGTCGCCATCCGGGCAGCGGCCGTCAACCGCTGTCTCGATCGTTGACCGATATGAAGTGTTCACCACCGCCCACGGAAGATCCGAGGTCCTGATTTCAAGCGCCTTGCCGCGGAGAACCGGAAGCGCGGCCAGCAGCCACAGGAAAAGTAGGCGTCCCATAGCCCTCACCGCGAAGGGAGGCGGCTGCCGGGCAGACTCTCCTCCACCTTTGTGGCCGCCAGGTTTTCCGCCACCGCACAGAAGCCGCGCACCGCCTTAGGCAAGCCCCTCTCCGATCCATAGACCGTATCGCCACCACGGTCGAACACCACCATTTTGCTGGTAGAGGGGTGGAGCAGTTTTCCGGAAACGCGATCCAGGACAACCAGGAAAGCGGCCGCGTCCTTTCGGCTTGTAACCGTCAGCGCAGGACAGTTCGCCGCAAACGCATGCACGATTTCAGCAGTCCGGGAACCCGCCTCCGGCTTACGAGGGTCTGAGCTGGCCTGGACGAAAACCCGGATTGGTTGTGTGCGGACGCCAAACTCCGCCTTGGGACTGCCGCTCGAAGCCCGCGAACCCACCATCGCCCGAATCACATTCTCGTTGACGCCGTGTTTCTTCAGTTCGGCTATGGCGCCGGCGTTGGTGTCGAATTCCAGGCGGCTGGCGCCGATCGTCTCGACGATGAACTCTTCACTGAAGCCTGCGTCCGCCAATGTCTCGACGTCGCGATTGGTCAGCGCAGTCCGCGGCGGCCCGGCCTCCTGTGCCATGCCCGCGACCGCACAGAGAGCGATTGCCATGAGAAGACGCATTTTCATTTCCCCAATAATGCATATCGGCCAGACCGAAATAAACCGGAGCGGATTTCACTGTGACGAGGGCGAAAAGCCCCCGAATCCTGCGCTAGTCTGCGGCCGCCGCCGTGCGCCGCCGCAAAATGCTAACATAGCCCCACCGACACCGTATCCTGCCCGGATTGCTGACCGTCCGGAACCATCCTTAAAGTCGCGGACTACTTGCCGGAGAAAGGTAACAAGGCAAGTACAATGCGAATCCTTCTCTATAACCCCGATAACGGGGTTACTCAGAACTTCATGCCTCACCTCTGGATGTTCCTGCTGCAGGCGCTTACGCCCAGCGGCCACGAGGTGACTCTGATCGACGGCAACACGCAGCCGATGACCGACGCCGAACTCGTGCAGTTGATCCGTGACCGCGAGATCGGCCTGGTCGGCATTGGCGCCATGACCCGCATGATCGCCAAAGCCTACCGCGTAGCCGACGCCATCCGCGCCGCCGGTGTTCCCGTGGTAATGGGCGGTCCGCATGTAACCGAGATTCCCGAAGAAGCTCTCGGGCAGAACGGTGGGCCTCGTCACGCCGATGCGGTGGCCCTCGGCGAAGCCGATGAAACATGGCCGCGCATCGTTGCCGATGCCGCACGCGGCCAACTCAAGGAACGTTACTCGCCGGTAGACGCTTTCGGCCAGGAGCGTAAGCCGACCTTGCAGGACTACCCGGCTATTCCCTGGGACTCGCTCGACCTCCAGCAGTTCAACCGCATTCCGGCCTTCGTCCGCCCTCTGATGCAGCACTTCGGGTATCGGTGGGAAACCTTTCATATCATCCCCATTGAGTCCGGACGCGGCTGCCCTTATGGATGCGAATTCTGCACCGTCACCGGTTTTTTTGGCGACTCCATCCGTTTCCGCACCAACCGCAGCATCGTCGAGGAAATGCTCAAGATCAAGGAGCGTGTCCGCGAGAGTCGTGGCCAGGCCGCCGTCTTTTTCGTCGACGACAATTTCGCCATCAACGGCAAACGCACCAAGGCGCTTTTGCGCGATATCGTCGCGGCCGGCGCTCAACTCTCGTGGGTGGGGCAAATCAGCGCCAACCTGTTGCGCGATGAAGAACTGCTCGATCTGATCGCTGCTTCGGGAGGGAAATGGATCTTCATTGGCATGGAGTCTCTCGATCCCGCCAATCTCGCCAGCGTGAACAAGAGCTTCAATAAACCCGCGGACTATGCCAGGGTGCTCGAGTCGCTGGCCCGGCGTAACGTCTACGCGATTACATCGTTTATCTTCGGGCTCGACCACGATACTACCGGCGTGGCCGGCCGCACGCTCGCGGAGATCCGCAAGTGGCCGCCGGTGCTGCCGGTATTCGGCCAGATCACACCCTTTCCGGCTACTCCTTTATATGACCGCCTGGAGAGAGAAGGGCGGCTCACGCGGCCCAAACACTGGCTCGAATTCGCTCCCTTCCGCATGGCGCACACGGCTCTCAGGATCACGTCTCCCCAAGTGCAGGAGGAAGTCCGCTACGCCTGGGAGAACTCCTACAGCCCCGAGGCCACCGGCAGAGCCCTGGAATCGATACGCGACGAGCCGGCGGCTTACAAGATCAGTCACCTGATGGCCCGCCTTTTCTTCCGAGGCATTTATTTCCCCCAGAAGGGAATGTGGAGATGGCTCCGGCTGATCTTTCAAAATCGCGGGCCGGTCTACCGAGTGGTCAAAGACTGCTTCACAAACTGGCACGGCGCTCGCGGTCCCGCCAGCTCACGAGACTTCGACGGTACGTCCACGCCCGTTCTCGAACCCGCTCCCCAAGAAGGCGGCGGAGACTGAGTTCTCGCTTCGCACGTTGACACTATGAGCCGCGGCCGCAAGGGAGTGCCCATGGCGCGGCGCGCCACCAAAGGTGGTGAAAAACCGGCGAGGCAGGGCGGGCGCCCACGTCCGCGCCGGGCCCCCAGGTCCGGCCAGTGGAGTTTGGCCTTCTTCGTGGGACATGCTTCAGCTTGTCAGGCGAGCGGAGCTCGCCCTCAGCCGGCTTCCACGCCGCCCAACAAATTTCTCTGGCTTCGCGGCGGCGTGCCTTCGGGCACGAAGCCGAAGAAACTCCACGGCTGCGTCGACTGGCTTGTTCCGAGGCGGGCTGAAACCCGCCGTAGACTGATGAAATCTGCGCACCGGGTTGGCCAACCGCATGCAATGAATGGCCAAAGTCCAGGCGCCGGACCCCAGGTCCGGCCAGTGCTGAGCCATGGATTCGGCTGCCGGTCTGCAGGCCCGCTCCGCCAGTTGGTTTTTCAACCGGTGCTTTTCGTCGCCCATTATCAAGCCATCCTGCTAAATATCTCTTGACAGTTATTTAGCCGTATGGCTTAATATTATTGTTGCCACAGCGGGAGTCGAAGCCGCGGATTGACGCCTATGAGCTGGTCTTCGGCGCGTTAGCCCATGCTGCCCGGCGCCGTGTGCTGATGACGATTTATTTCAACGGCGGCTCCATGACCGCCGGCGAAATCGCGGCCATCTTCGAGCACGCCTGGCAAACCACCACGAGGCACCTCAGGGTCCTCGAGAGGGCCGGCTTGATCAGTCACCGGAAAAAGGGCCGCACGTGGATCTATCGCGTCGAACACCAACGTCTCGAACTGGTAAGTGACTGGCTGGCGCATTTCTTCAAGAAACCGTAGAAGCTTAGGAGCAACCATCGTGCCCGCGACGCAACCCAACGACGTTCCCCAATTCTTCCGCCTGAACCTCGAGGTCGGCGATCTCAATTCGGCGATTTCCTTCTACACCAACCTCCTCGGCGTCCAAGGGCGCAAGCAAGCCGGCTCGCGCTGCTACTTCAATTGCGGTCCGGTGACCTTGCAGGTGCTCGACGTCTCCACATCGCACGAGCCGCACTGCGCGGCCAAGGCGCTCTATTTCACCGTGACCGACTTGGCAGCGGTCTTTGAGCGGGCCCGCGCACTCAACTGCCTCTCGGCGGAATCGGTCCACGACGCGCCGGGCGGCGGCATCGTGGTGCGCCCCTGGGGCGAGCGCTCCTTCTACTGCGAAGATCCCTGGAAGAACCCGCTGTGCTTCGTCGAAGAGGGAACGGTCTACGCCGGCTGAGCCTCCAGCCCACCTTCGCGATAGGCTTCCAGGTAGTTCGAACACCCGGGATCGTTGCCGAGCAGCATTTCGAGCGCCAGCCGGTACCCGCGAGAGCTCTTGTCGCCGGCGAAGATGCGATTCAGATTGCTCGTCACCGGGTCCACGATCCCGCTGTCTGCGCCGGCTTCCACCGCCAGATTGAGAAACGCTTCGTTAATCACCTTTCGGCACGGCATGCCGAACGAAACGTTGCTCAATCCGCCGGTGAGATGAATGCTCTCGCCATACTTCGCGCGCAGCTCCCGGAACGCGTCCAGGCAGTGGACCACGAATTGGCTGTCCACCGAAATGGGAAACACCAAAGCGTCGACATACATGCGATCCAGCGGGATGCCCTTCGCCAGCGCGGCGTCGACAATATAGCAGGCGTTCTCGATGCGCTCTTCGGCATTCTGCGGCATGCCGCTCCCGCCGGCGGCTGTCACCACCACGGGCAATTCGTGGGCCGCGGCCACATCCAGCGCGTCGATTCGCTCGCGCGATGCCGAGTTCAGCATGGGCTTGCCCGCCATACCCCGGCAAGCCTCGATGCCCGCCGCCAGAATCTCCTGGTTGGAGGAATCGATCGACAGAGGCGCAGGCGAGAGCGGCTCGATGGCCTGTACCAGCCACTTCATGGTCGCCTTCTGCTCCCCGAGATTCCAGGAGAACTCGTCCACGTTGAGATCGAGATAGTCTGCGCCCGCCTTCACTTGCTTCTCGGCCAGCGTTCGCAGGTAGCGCATGCCCTCGGCCGCGATCTCGCCGGAGCCATACATCGCCGCGCGGATGGCCACAATGACGTGTTTGACGCGGCCTTCCTGGTAGTCCTGCCGGCTCTTGATTTCCTCCGGAATGGGGAGGTACCGCGTCTCTCCGCCGATGGTGGTGTAGCGGACCGCTTCTTCGCCCGAGGGCGCGGTCCCCACCAGTTTTCCTTCGCGCAGCAGCGAGCGCGTGGTGTGTATGTTCTCGCCAATCACCCGGAACGGTTTGTTCAGCCCTTGAACTTTCATCCTTTTTCCGGCTTTTCGCTGCCATTGCCGCGGCCCAGAAACGCGTTCGCCCAGGCGCTGGTGCCGCGCACCGTGCCGTTGCGAATCACCACCGGCCCATCGAGCAGTCCTTCCTCTTCTCCGTAAGACTTTAGCCGCTCATAGGCGCGCGACCAGATGCAATGCTTCTCGCCGACCTCGCACACGCCGTCATGCGTGCCGCCGCAGGGTCCGTTGCGCTGGTTCTTGGCGCATTGCGATTCCGGACAGAGATACGCGATCTCCGGCAGCGAGCAATCGCCGCAATCCTTGCAATCGAACTGTAGGACCTTCAGCGCCTGCTCGGCGCCGTGCAGCGCGCGCGCCATCCACGGTGTGCGCTCCACCGCCCGATAAACGGCCTGCCCGGCGCGGAAACCCGCAGTGCCTTCTTCGAAAACGTGGTCGTGCACCATCCGGCTGAAGCGGTACCCCAGCGGCGCCGCCGGTGGATGGGCCTTCGATCGCAAATATTCGCGATTGATCTGGGCGGAACCGAGGCCGGTAGCTTCATCGCGCTCGAAATAGTAGAACTCGCCTGGGAGCGGGAACTGGATCTCACGCGCAAACTCCCGCCAGTCATCGGGCGCGAAGCTGTCGGCAAGCGCCAGAACGCTTTCGTAGTCCTCGAAACGCAAATGGCCGCCGAGATACATGCCGCGATAGCCGAGCCCGCGCGCGATGGCGCATTGCTTGGCGGCGAATTCCAGTAGAAACGCTTTCCCGCCATCCGGTGACGCGGCTTGCTTTTCGACCAATGCCAGCAAGTCGCCGGTCACTGTTACACCAGGCACTTTTCCGGCGTGAAAGTATCGCGCGGCTTTGACGTTCAGCACGAAGACATTGGCAATCGCCGGGACCTTCAGCCCTTTCACCGACATGTAGCGGAGCAGTTCGGCCATCTTGCGGGCATCGTAGCCGATCTGATTGATGATGAATCGCGCGCCCGCCCGGATCTTGCGCGCCAGCTTGAAGTACTGCGGCATCACCTCCGACTCCAGCCGCTTATAGTTCGTCACCACCGCGCCGGGGACGAAGTGGCCGCCGGGAACTTCCGAAAGAAGCTGCAGCAGCCCCACGGCATCGATGTCGAAAACCGGCGCCGATTGCCCGTGGTATCCGGAGACCGGATAATCGCCCGACAGGGCCAGCACATTGCGAAAGCCTTCGCTCGCCAGCTTCCAGCAGCGGCTTTCCAGCGCGTTGCGATTCCAATCCTTGCAGGAAAGATGGATGATGACTTCCTGCCCGCGATGCACCAGATCGCTGCCGATAGTATCGGCGCTCAGCATGGCGTGACCGCCGGGATTATCGGTGATGCTCAGCGCGTCGAAGCGCGGATGTTCCGCCAGTGCGCGTGCCAGGCTCAGGACACGGCTGCCGGCGGGGTCCGAAATCAGGCCACGGGAGGTCACCAGTTCGGCGATGGTGACGAAGCGTGAAGTGTCCTCCAGCAGTTCGCTTAGGGGGCGTTTGCTCCAAGCTCCGCCGGCGGCGGATTGCGCCAAAGAGGCCTCGGTTCCCATTTTGTACAAACCTACAACTATATGCCACCACGCCTTTGCCCTACCTGTCAACTCCACCTGCTAGAATCCAAGTCATTACCCAACTGGAGGTCCGATGAGGAACCTGATCTTAACGCTCTTGCTCGCCGCCGCTGCGCAGCCACTGCTCGCCCAGGGAGCCCCGCCGCAGGGCGCCCCCGACCAGCCATATATCATGGAGTACTACTACAAGGTGCAATGGGGCCATCAGCAGGAGTTTTTGCAGCTCTTCCTGAAGAACCATTATCCGCTCCTGCAGAAAATGGTGGAGACCGGGCGCATGCTGTCGGTGAAAATCGAGACGCCGTCGAACCACATGACGGAAGATTCGCGCTGGGATTTCCGCGTCACCATTCGCTTCAAGAATTCCACCCTTGCTACCACCGCCAATCCTGACGAGGAGCGCTTCATCAAGCAGCTCTGGCCCGATCAGGCAACCTACCAGCGCGAGGAGCAGCGCCGCTTCGAAATTCTGCTGGCACACTGGGATCTTCCGCTGACCGACATCACCCCGGCGAAAAAATAAGTGTTGCGTTTTCCGAGCCACGACCGTCAGGGAGTGTGGTCCCCGACGCGAAATGGCTAAGGCCGCTTTCCTCGGAGTGTAGTGTCTTGTCTCTGGCCTCCTGAGGTTTGGAATCGGGGTGAGCCTCTCCTCGCGTCGAGGCAAAGATATTGCCCATAATGTCTTGCCCGACTCGAACCGAGGTCCTCCCGATTCCAAGACTTGAGTCTCGGCGCTACGGCAGGAGTGCCTGCACCCTTACATCTCCCGGCGGCCTTCCATGGCCTTTGAGATCGTTACTTCGTCGGCGAATTCGATATCGCTTCCCACGGGGATTCCCATGGCGATGCGCGTCACCTTTACTCCCAGGGGCTTGAGCAGGCGGGAAAGATAAACCGCGGTCGCCTCGCCTTCCACCGTGGGGTTGGTGGCCACGATCACTTCCTTGATTTCGCCCTGTCCGATCCGTTCCACCAGACCTTTAATCTTGAGCGACTCCGGGCCGATGCCGCGCAGCGGGGAAAGCGAGCCGTGCAGCACGTGATACTGGCCGTTGAACTGGCGGGTCGTCTCGATGCCCACGATGTTGTGCGGCTCCTCCAATACACAAACCACGTGGGGATCGCGATTGGGGTCGCGGCAGAACTGGCAGAGCTCGCCATCGCTGATGTTGTTGCAGCGCGCGCACAGGCCCAGCTTGTCCTTGACGTCGAAAATGGCTTGCGAGAGACGCTCGGCATCTTCGCGCGGGGCGCGCAGCACATGAAATGCCAGGCGCTGCGCGGACTTCTGTCCGATGCCGGGCAGATGTTTGAATTCGGCGATCAGACGGGCCAGCGGTTCGGCGAAATCGGGCATGGGCGCTCAGTCCGTTAAAACAGGCCCGGAGGCAGGCCCATTCCGCCGAGCATGCCGCCCATTTTCGCCTGCGACTGCTCATCCACCTTCTTGACGGCTTCGTTGCAGGCCGCCACGATCATGTCCTGCAGCATCTCCACGTCGCCCGCGACTTCGGGCTCGATTTTGACCGCCAGCAGGTTCTTGTGGCCGTCCATCTGGACGGTCACCATGCCGCCGCCGGCCGTGGCTTCCACCTTGATTAGCGCGATTTCCTGCGCCAGCTTCTCCTGCATTTGCTGGGCCTGGCGCATCATCTGCTGCATGTTGCCGGGTAGTTTCACGTTACGACTCCTTGAGATTGCGAACTTTGCGTACTTCCCCGCCGAACACTTCCTGGAAGCGGCGGACTTCGGGGTGTGCCAGGGCGCGGCTGGTGGCCTGGTCCTCGCCGGCGGACGGTGCGAGATGGATGGCCGGCGCCGGCGGGGCCGTCTCGCCGACCGTGACCTTGGTGCGCAGCGGCCGTCCGAAGACTTCGCGAACGGCCGATTCGAAAGCAGCGTCCTTGAAATAAAGCGCGTACGATTTGGCGGTGACGACGGCGAGTTCCGCGCCAGCCACCTGGATGGTGGCGTTTTCGACGGCGTCGGCCAGGTGCGTCAAGCCTTTTTCATGCAGGTACGAGTGCAGGAGCTCGCGTGGATCGCCGGCGGCCATGGCGGGCGGCGCTTCCCGGGCGGGCGCCAGTGCATTGGCGCCGGACGATTGCGGTTCCGGCGGGCGCAGGGAAGCTTTCTTGGCGCGATCGAGCTCGAAGGGCGACGGTCCGCTGCGGGCGGGCGTCGCGGGCGGCCGCGCGGGAGCGGCGGATGTTGCCGGCGCGGAGCGTTGCGGTGCCGGCGGCGGAGCGGGCGCCGGTGCGCCAGTCGACACGCGCGCCAGAGCTTCCTCGATGGGCAGCAGACGGCCGGCCTGCACCAGTCGCAATAGGCCGATTTCCAAGTGAAAGCGCGGCTGCAGCGAATATTGCAGGTCCTTGAAGAGATCGAGCGAGAGCTGCAAATACCGCGTCAGGTCTTCCTCGGAGAACTGCGCGGCGATGGCGGCCATCTTTTCGCGCTGCTGCGCCGATGCGGCCACTAATCGTGGGGCCGCTCCGGAAATGCGCAGCACCAGCAGATTACGGAAATAGCGCGCGACCTCGCGCGCGAAATGCTGCAGGTTGAGCCCGTTCCGTTCCAACTCGTCCACCACGTCGAGCATCCGGCTGGAATTGCCGTCCAGAAGCGCTTGCGACACCTGTTCGAGCGATTCCAGCGAGAATGCGCCCAACAGCGCGCGCACTTCGGCGGCGTCGAGCTTCGATCCGCAGCAGGCAATCGCCTGATCGAGCGCGGAAAGCGAATCGCGTACGCTGCCTTCGCCGGCGGCGGCCAGTGCGGCCAGCGCTTCCTGGTCGGTCTCGATGCCTTCCTGTTCGCAGATCCACGCCATGCGCGCGATGAGGTCTTCGAAATCCACCGAGCGAAAGCTGAAGTGCTGGCAGCGCGAAGCGATGGTGGCCGGAATCTTGTGCGCTTCCGTGGTGCAGAGCACGAAGACCACCCACTCCGGCGGTTCCTCGATGGTCTTGAGGAGCGCGTTGAAGGCTTCGTTAGTGATCTGGTGGGCTTCGTCGATGATGAAGACTTTGTAGCGGTCGCGCGCCGGCCGATAGCGGACGTTCTCGCGCAGCTCGCGCATTTCGTTGATGCCGCGATTGGACGCCGCGTCGATCTCGATCACATCGACAGTGCCGCCGGAAGTGATTTCGCGGCAGCTGGCGCACTCGCCGCACGGTGTCGAGGTCGGCCCTTGAATGCAATTCAGGCAGCGCGCCAGAATACGGGCGATGGTGGTTTTTCCGGTGCCGCGCTGTCCCGAAAAGATGTAGCCGTGCGCGATGCGCTTCTGCGCAATGGCATTTTCCAGCGTGGTTTTGACGTGCTCCTGGTTGACCACGTCGCGGAATGTCTGGGGCCGATATTTGCGAGCGATTACCTGATACATGGGGTGGGTGTCCGGCATACATTCCGGACCGAGTATGCCAGGCCCCGGGTGATCCGCGGCACACGTGCCGCACCGCTACCGTTGCTTCCTTCCGGACCTGGCGGGGTTTGCAGCCGCCCGTTGCACGGAGCCCGGAACCTGACAAGTATTTATC
>Ga0182018_10001092_pt1 | contig 32521 bp, 27 predicted proteins | sample 812P2MmetaG_FD_120490 | JGI IMG/M metagenome (GOLD analysis project Ga0182018, IMG submission 120490) | Permafrost microbial communities from Stordalen Mire, Sweden - 812P2M metaG | ecosystem: Environmental > Terrestrial > Soil > Wetlands > Permafrost | place: Sweden: Stordalen | collected...
CGACTTCTCCGGGTTGGGTGCGGTGATCTGGAACGTCGCATGGAACAGCCGTGTCACGCTCGGCACCCGATATCGAAGCTCGTGATATTCGTCGCGCCATCTTCTATATACCTCGTCTTCCCTCGATTCCAATGCTCCGATGTGTTGCTCAAGACTCTCGTCCTTTGTGGCCAGCCGGACGATCTCCGCCTCGACCCGATCTCGGGCACTGGAACCGACAATCTCGTCACGCCGCGATTTCACGGCTCGAAGCTTTTCAGCGATGCTCGCGCGCTCACGCCGGCACACCAGAATTTTGTCTTCCACGAACCGCTCAAGCTGACCGATGGCTTCCTCGAAATGCTTTTGCTCCCCTTTCTCGACCTCCCGCTGATCGACGAACACCGCCTCGTCCACAGCATCATCGAGCCATTGCGGCTCCATGGGAACCTTGAATACCGGACTGGCAGTCGCCTGCAAGCGGATGAGCTTGGCCGCTAGCGATGGATCAATCGGCGCGCCACCGACGACAGCCGCCGCGACGAGCCGCTGAACCGGCTCGAAGCCGAGGTAGTCGACCAGCACGACACTCAGAAGCCCCACCTTCCCCGTCAGCGCCGTGAGTTCCGACGAGGAATCTGGAGGAAGCTGCAGCTTGACCGAGTCGCCGCCTGACCATGTTCGGGCCTGCGCGATCGCGGCGTGAACCAGCGGATGTACAAGATTCAAAGCCTCCCCTTCGGTTAACGCCCTAGCGTCTCCCGTCGCAAAGCGTCGTCCGTCCCCTACCTCAGCGGGTAATGAGGAGCCAGGCGCGAGTTCGAAAACGACCCGACCAGCCTCGTCGAAACGTCGATACTTAACGGCACGGGCGGAGAGGTATCCATCCACCAGGTCGGCGATGTCCCGATCAAGATCCGCAAGACTGCGTGGCAAGTCCTCCCGCAGGCGTTTGAACACTCTGCGCACGTTCTCGTCAAACCGCGACTCGATAATCTGGGAAGTTCGCTCGTATTCCTTCTCGAAAGCCTCCCTCCGCTCCGAAATCTTGTCGCGCAGCGCGGCGATCTCGCGCGTGACTTCGTCGAGTGTGCGGGAGCGGCTGTAGATGCTCCGGAGATCGCTCTCAAATTCGACTGATAGCGCCGACACCAAAAGCTCGGGAGTGTCCGTCCGGGGTTCATGCAAAACGTGGTCGGACGCATCAAGGACTCTTCCGAACAGGTCCAGCTTTTGGCTCAGTATCTCGAAAGTGAGCCGATGCGCCTCGTTGTCCCGAGCGATGAAATTGACCACTGTGACATCACGCTGCTGGCTGTACCGATGGCAGCGTCCGATGCGCTGTTCGATGCGCTGCGGATTCCACGGTAAGTCGTAATTGATAACGGTCTCGCAAAATTGTAGGTTCAAACCTTTTGCGCCCGCCTCCGTGCACACAAGGACCTTCGAACGCGTCCGAAATTCGTGCACGAGGGCAAGGCGCACAGCGACTTCACGACTTGGCCTCACGCCCGACGGAAACCGCGCGGCTTCTTCCTCTTTCCACCGTGCGAGCGCTTGCTGGGCACGCTCGTGATCGTTGACGCCGCGGAAGAGGGTGATGTCGTGGTCCTGAAGACCGATATCCAAAAGCAGACGCCGCAAGTATTCCTGCGTTGTGATCGATTCGGTAAAAACAACGGCCTTGCCGCTGCCACGACCGTCCAGCCCCAGATCCAGGATGACTTTGATTGCATCCTGAAAAGAGCGTGCCTTGGCATCGTTTGGAAGCGACCGTGCGCGGGCAACGAAATCCTCAACGCGGACCAGTTCGGCCGCGAGGGTTGCACCATCAATCCGCGGGGTTGGTTCTTCTGAAGATTCGTCGATTTCCTCCTCGTCCTCAAGGTCACCGAGAACGCTGCTCAGAGTGTCGTCGGAACCTACACCCGATTGGAGACGACGCAGACGGGTGGCGACATTCTCTAGACTCGCAGCCAACGCGTCGATTGACGAGGCCATCCGCCGGTGGAATCCGATCAGCAGAAGCCTACGTTGCCGGCCGGCGAACGCGTAGAGGGACGGTTCAAGAAGGTACTCGGTCACATCGTCATAGAGTGATCGTTCAGCGTCGCTCATCGCATATTCGTACAATCGGCAGCGACGTTGCGTGAAAGGCCGATCTAGGAACTCCTGGGCCTGACGGCGTAGGGTCCTCCGTTGGACCATCGCTAGACGTCGTTTGAGCTCATGCTCCTGGCCCGGAACCAGCGTTCGATCGTCCTCGGAGCAGAAGACTTTGCGGAACGTCGCGATGTCACCGAGAAGCGTACCCGTTGGCTCGACATATTGGACTAAGCCCCACAGTTCGGCAAGCGAGTTCTGCATCGGCGTCGCGGTGAGCAGCAGGACTGGCGTGGAGCGCAGAAAGCCCCGAACACGGTGCGCCATTAGAGCTTCATCCGAACTCTCGTCGTAAATCCCGTCACGATCGTATCTCTTGTGCAATCCAGCGAAGATCTCGTGTGCTTCGTCGATAACGGCGAGATCGAAGGGCGGGACGGCACCGAGTGGCGTCGCGCCGCGCTCGCTGCCCGCGAATTCGCGGCCCACCAGATACACGCCTGGCGCGAAGAAGCCCGCCTCGTTCTCACGTGCCTCGATACCGAATAGATTTAAGAGCTCGCTCTGCCACTGACCGATGAGTGACTTGGGCACGATCAGCAGGATGCGCCGGGCACCTTCCGCGCGCCTTTGGGCAATAACCAAGCCAGCCTCAATCGTCTTTCCCAGTCCAACCTCATCCGCAAGAATGCAACCGCCTTCGCGAAGGCGTCGAAGCGCAAAGATTACAGCGTCAATCTGGTGGGGGTTTGGATCTATCCGCGCCTGTCGCTGCGCAGCCGCGTAGCGCTCCCGGTCGTCCGGTCGACGAACACGAACGAGATCCTCCGCAAGGATGCGCTGATTGAACGCGTGGAGTGTCATGGCAGCAATTTCTTCTCGCATCTTACTAGTGGAATAGCTACTTGCCGGTATGCCCGTAGCTGGGAGGTGGTATTTATCATCAGCGCAACGCCTGACTCGCCGTCTGGCCTAGGAAATCCATCAATACGAGCTCAAAGTCGCGGTTCACGTCGCAGAAACCACTCTTTGCATGTGCGATTTCGTGTAAAAGAGTGCCTGCGAAAGCGGCAACTGAGGACAGCTGAGAGCGCTTGACAATGATTCGGCCCGTCACAGGTTCCCAGAGGCCATCGGCATCTCCACCGCCGAGTGTCTCTGGCCGCATCGTTTCAGAAATCACTATCTCTTTGACGACTTTCGGTAGTCCTCCCACCAGACAAGCTATTGCTTTCCTTTGATCAGAGACTGTGCATTCCCTCTTACTTAAGTCGGCTGCGCGAACAAACTGGAATGCGAAGCTCTTCTGCCACTCGACATCAAAAACATCTAGATCCCTGACACTCTGACCAGAAATATCCTTTAACCCTCGGAGGGATTGCCGAACGTTGTCTGACACGTTAACGACGCGATATCCATCTGAACGAGCACGATCGATCGCTTCAGGATATAACATCAGCTCTCCGGCAGTGACAAATAGGATTCTTCCGGTTGCGTTCAAGATCTGACATGCATGAACCGCCACGTCGAGCCAACCAACCTCATCCGCATTTGTTCCGAGCTGCACTTTCTCCAGCTCTGCCCCAAGAGTGTTCGCTACAGCTGCCGACGATGCGGCTAGAAGCATGGATTTGACTCTGTCGCTATACGCAGTCCGTCCCACATTCGTGCGTTCGCGATTTAAAGCCTTTCGCATCGCAGCAGTCAAGGAGGTGATGTTGTAGGAGAACGCAAACTTCTCCTCCTCCGCTACGACGATGCCATTTACGTAAATACGCGACGCTTTGCCCTTGATTGGCGACAAAATCTGCCCATATTGTGTAGCTTCGAGTTGTACTTCCTCAGAGAACTTAAGAAAGAAGTCCTTCGCCTTCATTACCTCAGCGTCAGGAATTCCCACGAGTTTGATTTTGGTACCCTCGAAAGAGGTGTCTGACGGGGCAGTGATGGCCGCATGCAGAGTTATGACATCCTCGAATCCATGCTTAGCACTTTGGCGGAGTACAATGTCTCCGAATTGTGACTGCATCTGCACATCGACGCCTCGGCGACTCAAAGTCGCCAATGCGTCCTTTAAACCGACTCCAAAGCGCCCAATCACCTTTGAAGGGTTTCGCAGCTTTTCCACATTCTCGTTCTGGGTTAGGTGTTCATAGCGAATCCCTCGGCCGTAATCCCGAATCATCCATTTTGTTTCCGAAAGCCGAGTGATGCTGATATCCTTGGTACGCGACAAACACGCCTCATCAAGTGCGTTAGCTATCAGCTCGCGCGCTGCATGGCATAATTCCCAGCCATCTAGAATCTTCTCGATGTTCAAATCAAAGAGGCGAGCACTCGCGCCAGATGCCATTTCAGCACGCTCCAAACAGCAGTTTTCATTTTGGTATTGCTATTGGATGGACCTCGTTCTTCACGCGTCATCCATCTCGTGCAAGATCTCCTCAGCCCGCCTCTTGATCTGATCGACAAGATCGTATGCAGTGGCTGCTGCTCCGCAGAATTCCGACTGGCCCTCTGGGACAATACCGAAGGCCACTAAGGTTCAAAAACGGGCTCCCTTGCAGCAGCCGGATCCCGGAAGAACTAACCTCCGGGGATTCGTGCGAAACGTCAACCGATCCGTTCCAGCACCGCATGACGCGCCTTATCTTCCGCCACTTGCTCCATCGGATGGAAACGATCGCCGTCGCATTCGACTGCCAGGCAGCCGCCGGCCTTCCTGCGGACCCTGGGTTATCGATCGCGAGCAAACTGTCAAAGTGCTGAGAAGACCCCGGCAGCTCGGTAGTGCCGGATTGTACTATCTCCCATAACCACCGCGTATGCGACTTTGGTCTCATTCCCGGCTCACGACCGACTTCCAGGACGGAGCCGTTGGCGATAGTCGGAGGTTTCTTTGGAGATGCCCGCTAACGACAAGGGATTGCCATCACAGCGATTTCAGCCCGAGGTCTTCGAGCGAGTCGTGGCCGGACTGGGGGCTGACAATCTTGTAGAACTGGAGTTGTGAAGCCGGAATTGGACGAAGGAGTTCGAAGTTAGCCTGTAGCACCGTTGTGTCATAGTCCTCCGGGTCGCTCAAGGCAGACTCGATGAACTCCAAGACTGGACCGCGAGGACCGCCCTGCTCCGCTCGGAGGAACATTTCGGGCACATCATGCGCTTCGATTAAGATAGGTATTCGGGATCTGCTCGAAAAGGCGAGGACTTTTGAGAACTGTTCATCGACAGTCAGCTTCGGAAGCTGGTCCAATAGCGCCTCAAGTACTCTGAGCGTGCCAGCCAGAGCTTCCGACCCTCGATTAAGCAGCGCGTACCTGGCCGCTGTTTGCTTGCTGGGAGTGACGCAGGTGCTGCCATATCTAAAGCTGAATCCCCCGTGGACAGCTGGGGTTTGGCTGGATGGATCTTGCGCTATTTCGAGCAAAAGGCGCTTTTCGAAAGCCCAGGCGGGCACTATTGCGAGCTGCTCTTCGTACGTTAGAATCTTTTGGGCAATCGCCCGAAGCCCGAGATGCCTAACGACGTTTCGACCACCAAGACCAGTTTCCAAAATCGAGTCGTAGAAAAGGCTAGACGTGCCGTGGAAGAGGGGTACGCTAAGTTTGCCGTCAACCACTAACTTGGGTGGCATCATGGCACTGCCCAAGCCGCCAGTGATTCCACAATCTTTACCGTCTCCAAGCTCACGGTTACGATCTGGCCGATCAGTCGGAGGATATATTGCGGATCATCGGAGCGATTTGGGTCGTTCGTGATGCCTCTACGCTCGTCGGTCGAGACTTGGTATTGATCGATGACCCATTCCAAGGCTGAGCGGTTGCCGAGGCGGTAGTCGTAGGTTTGTCCTGGGATACCGCTCAGGGTTAGGAATTGATTGTAGATGAGCGTGGTTTTGTCCTTGCTCATCTTCATTTTGGTAACACGGTAGTCTAGTTTCTCTCCTTTCTTTTCTACTCGCGTGAGCTTGTATTCGGGTTGTTGTTCGTAGTGGACATGGATTTCGACAAGACGCTGGCCCGCCTTGGCGAATGCGCTGAAGACCCGCGCATCATTCTGACCAACATAGTGCAGCTCGCCCGCATCTTGCACTGCTTTGACCTGAGACAAAACTCTGCTCTTAGCCTGGGGGGACAACTTCTCGTAGGGACGTTCTGGGGAGTGAGCGCTGTCGGCGGTGTTCCGTGGAGAGAACTCCTCGCGGTGCCGCTGCTGGGTCCCGGCGGGCATGGGGTCCCGCGACTCTGCATGGGATGACAGTGTAGAGGAGAAGCCGGCGTAAGACGCGAAGGGGATGCGGGGGAGTTCGCGACGGAGGTTGGCGGCGTAGCGTTCGCGGTATTCGGGGTGGTGTAGGACCGCGTAGATGTAGTGGAAGATCTCCCACTTGGTGATGGAGGGGTCGTGGTAGTGGGCGCGGAATTGTTCGACCGCCCAGTCGGTGATGTTCTCGCGGCGATGGGTGCCGTCTTCGGCGTAGGAGTAGAAGGGGAAGCACTGGGTTCCGGAGCCCGCCCCGGTGAGATGGTAGTTCGGTATGCACGCAGAGGCTAGGGTGAAAAATGGCTTTTCGGAGCCGACTGACGTGACGCAAACACAGAGGTTCTTGGCTCCAACTGCAGGAGGGAAGATGCTTTGCATCTTACCAAGCTCGTCGACTGCGACGTCCCCGTAGAAGACGTAGGCCGTTGTGAAGGGTCGATAAAGAGATGTGACTCGCAGGTCCGGGTTTGGTTCTAGCCGATCCAGGTTTCTAAGATGTCGCTTGAGGTTGCGGCTCCACTTTAGCTTTTTGTAATCTACAAATGCGTCGAGATCTTTCGGTCTGCCCTTACGTACCCAGCGGTCTGCTTCTGAGTTGTATGCCTCCGCTAATGCTTGCACTGATTTCTGGAGCTCCGAATCGCTAAAGTTGTATACGTCTGTATCTCGCTGTGTGTTTATCCCGTGACTGTATAGCGTGAATATTTGGCTCTGGCCCTCTTTCTTGGAGCCAAGCTCAAGGAATGCGTCATACTCCGAATGCAGTCCGGACCGAAGCCATGTATTTCGGGGATCAGGATCCAGCTTGGTCCAGTGGACATTTTCGCGTGTGGCAACCTTCTCTAAGAAGGTGTACTTCTGCTCCTTATGCCATGCGATGTCAAGATCGGAGTGAAAGATCCCTCTTGCACTTTCCTTCGCCCGGCGATTCTTCACGAAGAGGTTCACGCTCACGCCTACCTGTATTCCGAAGACGTTGTGTGTTGTGCCCGACAGCTTCGGATTCTTGCGGACGTTCCCGCCGAGATCGAGGATATAGATAGAATCGAATTCCTCAGCCAGGCACTTGCGAACCCCGTCGAAGGCGACTTGGTCGATGAAGCTGTTGTTTGACACGAACGCGACCACTCCCTCCTGCCCGATTCTATCGCTGGCCCAGCGAAACGCTTTCACGTACGGATCGCTTAAGCTCGTCATCAGTGTCGCGCGGCCAGCGGACGCATATGTGTCGGCAACCCGCTTGGTGATCGCCGGGTACTTCCTGTTCTTGTTGTTGTCGTTCTCATCCAGCTGCCAGGCGTTGTACGGCGGATTGCCGACGATCACGAAAATCTTCTGTTGCTTTTGTCGCTCGACCCTCTCGGAGTTTTTCTCCGTGAACATTGGTACCTGCTTTGATTCCGCCAGTTCGAACGTATCCACCAGGCAAATTCCCGGGAATGCCTTGTACTCATCCGTGCGGTCGAAGTACGCGTGCTCGATGTTCATGCTGGCGATGTAGTAGGGCAGCAGCATGACTTCGTTGCAGTGTAGTTCGTTCTCGTATTTGTATTGCAGATCGGTGGCTTTAATCTCCTGCATGATACGAACGATGAAATTGCCGGTGCCGACGAAGGGATCGAGAATATGGACGCCTTTGTCGCCGAGGGAGCGGCCGAATTCCTTTTGCAGGATTTCTTCGACGCTGCGGACCATGAAATTGACAATGGGCTGCGGGGTGTAGACGATGCCGTGAGTATCGGCCTCTTTGGGCGAATAGCCCTGGAAAAAGCGCTCGTAGACTTTATTGAGGAAGACCTGCTTTTCGGAGAAGCTAGTGGCGTTTTCCGCGCTCTGCTCGATGGCTTTGTAGAAACGGTCGAGGTTGCCCAGGAACTCATCACGGTTGAAGGCACGTTTGGTGAGTTCGTTGATTACCTTCTCGATCTCTGCTGCGACTACGTTGCGGCGGCTGAAGTCCGGGTTGGCGAATATCTTGCGGAAGATACGCTCGGTCAGCAGATGCTGGACGAGCATTCGTTCAACCGCTTCCTCGGACAGGTTGGGATTGATGGCTTGGCGACAGAGGGCGTAGAAATCGTCGAAGCTGCGGACGAATGCTGGGTTTAGGCGGCGCTCGTCGTCAATGGTCTTCTTGACGGCGGCGGCTAACTCCGGAATGCGTTCGGAGAAATCGCCGACGGCTTGTTCCCACTCCTGAATGTGGGGGGCCTTGTAGTCGAAAAACTGGTTGACGATTTGGACGAGGGATTCGGGGCGGGAGATGTTCTCGTCGAGGATGCGCCCGCCGCCTTGATAGAGAATGGCGCGTTCGGGAGCCTGGAAAATAATGTTGTCGCGAGGGTAGCCTTTGTCGAGCTTGAGTTGCACCTCTTTGGCCAGGTCGTCTTTTTCGTCTTTGGCTTCCCAATAGCCGTGGGGCAGATGGTAAAGATCAACGAGTGCTCCGTCCACGACGACCGAGGAACCGCGGGCGCGCTCTATCCGGTATTCAGGGACTAGCGTCAGCGGCGGCTTGGCCTTGCGCCCGGATTTGGTCAGCAGATCCTGAAAGGCGCTTCGGACTGCCATTTCATGATCGATGTGGAGCTGGCCGAACTGGCCGAGAGTAGCGTAATAGGCCTTGATGGTGGCGTGCGTCGGCTTGAGGGCCAGAGACATATTCCGGAGTGAAGGCTCAGTGTACAACGAGGATTCCATAACTGGTCGATCGAGTTGAAGCCTGTGCTTTTCAAGTCAAGGGGAGTCCAATCCCGATTGACCCGTCCCAGTGTGAAGAAATCCCCTTTCAAGAGTGCTAGAATGCGCCGCAGAGCAACCCGACAGTCCAAGACGATTGGCAATCAAGGACGCAGCCCCGACCGCTGATTCGCCTCGGCCTACCGCCTGGCCCGCTCATTGCTACTTTCCCGCTTCACATTGTCTGCGGTTCCTCGCTGGGACGTGAATGCTAGGGGGTCGACTGAATGGGCTGTCGCACGAGACTCCCGATTCCGCGATTGTGCGTTTTATACAAGCGGCTCTTGGTGGTCTATGCCAATTCGATAACTCGCAAACGTGCGGTCTGCGGATGCCGCCAGCCCCACGCCATGACGCTGGTTCTCAGAATGCTAGCGAACCTTGATTTTCCACGCACTAGAGGTCATCCGTCCGCGCAGGAGTTCACGTTCTGCGTACAGTGCTTGTTTGTAAATCTCGCCATCGGCAGACTCAAGGAATGTCCTCTGTGCATACCAAGCGAGCGGCGCTTCAAGGTTGGGCCATGCCGCAACGATGGCCTCTGTGACATCTGTCAAAGTAGCTTGACTAATATACGGAAGAGCTTCGGGTCTAAACTCCGCTGCCCATCCACGGAGGTCAGTTATGACCACATTCAATCGCATTAAGCCAAAAGGATGTCGTGGAACACGAACTCTTTTTCTATCAAATGTCTGTTCTGGCCTGAGGAATAGGTAGGAGGCGACGCAGAGGAGGACAAAGCGCACCAAGAAACCTTCGACGGGAATCGTGGTCGGTTTCAGCCTTTGCATAAGATGAGAAGCTGTATCCACCTGAAAGAAATTCTTCGCCATCATGTGAATCGCATAACCATCCGCTTCCACTTCGCGGGCTTGCCGGTCGAGGTTGTCTTTAGTTGCAAGCAGAGCCTCAATCGGGTCCTCCGAAGAAAAGAAATTCGCACCTCGCATGGATGAATGACCATGAACATGGTGGCCTAGTTCATGGTCGATAGCGAACTGGATCTGTACCAAGAACAGGCAAGCAAACAGGGTGATTCGTTTCTCAGGATTGTCAACCTCAATTCCAAGAAGGGTGCTAGTCCTAGAACTCTGGCTCAAAGTGGCGCAAATGTCGTTCATTAACTCCACAAGGTCGTATGTGAGTCCGACAAAAAAGAAGCCACTGTGAGTGAAGGAAATTGCATTTGCAAAACGCGTTACTGGGAATTGCGGTTTTGCTATGTAATCGAGATGCAGGGCAACAGGGCCAATTGGAGATTCGATCTTTTCAGCATTGCGGGCGAACATTTCATTAATCAGGCGCTTGATTTCGCGTAAATTCTCCGCAAGAGCCTGGTCTATGGAATCGAGGTCAAGCTTCGCGGGGTGTCTTAGGCATTCTTCGTGCGTGAGATTCTCGCGGTTAAAGAAGCGATGAAATTCAAGTTCTGGATCGAGCATATGCCAGTACGCTTTCTGTCCAGAAAAGTAAGGCCAATTAGAAGTGTAGCCTGCCCACCTCATTGGGAAAAGGCGCTCGGAATTAGCTGAGTCGAGGACCTCTTTTTATTGGATCGAACAGGATGCTCTTCGTACGAGCACACTCTGCGCATGTGATGAGAAACTGGCAGCGCTGGTCCACTGGTGCCGTTCTCTCTGGAAGGTTCACATGGTGAGGACAATCGGGTTATCATCGCTCGATTGTCGATCTCAATTATTATGATTTCGCTTGTTCAGACCGACGGCGGCAGCCCGCTCGCAGGTCGAGCCCAATACGCATCGAGATGACCAATCAAATCGCCGATCTGGCTAATTGTGCTGAGGCGCTGCTTAAAGTCTAGGTAAAAAGGAAATAAAACCCGCCCGTGCATGACCGCGTCTCGGAAGTCTGTAAAGTTGTAAAGTCTTTCATACTCCCCGTTGCTCAGGACTCTGCCCAGTCTTTCATGCAAGAAGTCACGCCACGGCGAATGCTTTCTGAGCGCCTCATTAACGTGGTGGAAATCCAGTTCATCCACGAAGCGATTGCCTCCCATCTTCTGACGTACAGACTCGAAGCGTTGCCGAACCTTCTCAAGAACTTCGCGTGAAAGGTTAAGTCCCTTGTCGCTTGAGACCCCGGAGCCATCTCTTGTTAGTAAATTTCGCGACAGTTCTTCAACCCGGCTCAATCCGGCATACAGCTGAACGCGAAACTCGCGGCTGTTGAAGGCCCAATAGGTAATCAGGCCAGAGACTCGATTTCCTCGGAGTGTGAGGTACCATTCGCGACTGTCAAAAAGATAAAAGGCTTCGGCAAGTGGGGTTGAGTCTGGAATGTGGTCTGAAACGGATGTCTCCCGCATTGTCGTGATTGTTCGTGCGGCGTTTATTGGATGCTCGGTGCAGAACACTGCCTCAAAAGTCTGCCCGTCTGCCGAGACGGGCACAACTGAATATCGCTTTTCTGCAACGATCTGATTCGCAGCGTCTCCATCACTTGGCGCGACATACTCTATTTGGTCTCGAGGAACCATGACATCGCCTACGACAAATGTCTCACCAAGCTTCCGCATCAACGTGGCGAAGGAATGGAATTCGTGTCTCGGCGTTGGCGGTGGGTGGGGAATCATGTGTCGCGACTGATGCCGGCTTCTTTGCCGTCTGGATTCACGTGTGAAGTTTTCTGATTGTATCAAAGAAGACCTGTTTTCTAGCCCACGGAAGGGCGAGAAGGCACCCACTCCGAAATAGCCCTCAGTACCCAGCTTCTATAGGCCACGTCAATGTGCTCCGTGATGGGAGGGTGGGGGTAAGCACTCCGCGAAGGCGTCGAACTGTACCAGGGCGGACGTGCATTGTGTTAAATTACGGTCTGTCGTCAATGGCTCTACGTAAAATTCAACTCGCCTTTTACGACTGTCGGGTGACTTGCCCCTACTGCAAGACGGCGCTCGTTTTCACGTCGCCCGAACAACGTGTTGTTCTGGCGTCCCGCACCTGTCCGAAGTGTGGGAAGGGATTTGTCATCGAGAACGACAAGGCAGTCCGCAGACCGTCACGGAAGCCGCCACAAGGTACGGACGGTTCACGATAGTTTGAGGTAAGCCGCTGGCCGATCTCTCCTACCCAGTTGTCATGCCGTAAAGCGGAGAGCGCTATGTCAATCGCCGAAAAGGCTGAGCAGATCACATAGGGGGAAGCGATCTGGCAGGTCTCACCGACTCGGAGTCCGAGCAGCTTTGTGGGAGTGCTTGGATTGCGCAACACTCGTTTTCAGGGAGGCGGGCTGCATGATGGTCGCACCTGGCGCGAAGGGGTCCTTTCCTTCAAGCAGCGAAGATGCAACGAAACTAACCAGTATCATCCCACTCAGCAATCCCCACACGAGAACGACCGGCTTCCAGGGAACAAGAATCTGCATGGCACACCTCCAGGGACGATAACCGGCTTACGATTTGCCGCTATTGTACTGCAAAAAATCTCAACCTTGTTTCGTCAACATCTTGTTCATCGTGAAAATGCGCGGATTTTAGGCACTACCGCCAATTCCACTTGCGCAATTGCTTCCACGCCTGGACAAGCTGTTGGATTGCATGAGGACCGGGCTTCCGTTCGAGCTCGCAGGCCTTGTGCGTCTCCTGATAAAACTTTTCCACGCCCGACGGGCTCAGGAGCGAAAGGTTCCGGCGCAGTTCCGCGATCTCTTTCTCGCTCATAGCCACCTCTTTCGGGATTTCCGGGCGCCGGTTTTCCATGACACGCGATCCTAGCATATTCGCTCTTTGTTCGCCCTATGTGTATAATGCCAGGAACGACCACAACCATTCCTTCTCGCGGCGGTCGCCCTACCACCGGCCGCCGCGACCCTCCCCATGTACATTCAGAAAAACCTTGCCAAAAGGTACAGCCATCGCTATTTCGTTGACCTGACGACGGCGCGGTTGTTTGCTTATGCAGAAAAACCCGGTGATCGAAGAGGGTTCGACAGAACAACTGGAAACCCGAAGAAGAACTGGGCTATTTATGCGTTCTGCCCCGTTTGGCTTTTTCAGTTCCAACCCTTTTCCAGGACAAACGCCGTCCTCTTGGCGCTCTCATACACAGCCAGATCGAGGTGCAAGAAGGCCCATTTGAATTTGGGTTCAGGAGGCGACTCGATCTCGCCTAGGGCATACCAGTTCTCGATGTAGGCGCGATTATCGAGCTGCGGATCGACGGACTCTATTTGGCGCGCGCAACGCTGCGCATACATGACGACGTGCATTGCATGGCCAGAGGACATAACCGGCCCGTCCATCACACCCGCGCCGGGCGGAAGTCTGCGAAAGATGATCTGATTGTGTAGTGCAGAAAGCCGTTCTCGCTCGGTGGAACCCTCGACGAAGACATCATGATTGAAAATCGCAATGACCTTGAATTTATCCCGGCCCACTTCGGCGAAGATTAGATCGTCGGTTCGGCCTGTGCGTCCGGTACCGAAGTGGAAGTGGTGATAATTCATCCTGGTCAACAAGAAATCCTTATCCGACCACCTATCCTCATTCGTCGCTCCCGGCGTATGGACAGCAACAGAATACCCGCGTGTATGCGGTAGCAGGGAAAGATGTGGCGTCAAATCATCTCCGGAGCGAACCTTCTCCAGAAATGCTTCAATGGCCGCCGCCATCGCGAACCAGCCTGGATCGGCCTTCGCCGCAGCCTCGATCTCGATCTGGCGCGGCCTTTTGCCGACATAGCGAGCCCGCCAATGCACGTAATCGACAAGCACGTCGGACAAGCGTTTTTGCTGCATATGCCGGAGCGATTCCCGGTTATTCGGAAATCGAGGAATGGTCTTGATCAACTCCAGCCAGAATTTCTTCACGCGCGGCGATTCGCCCGCGAGCGCGTCTTTCCTGCTGATTTGCGCTCCGGTCATTTTCTTGCGTCCCTGACTCCAGCTTGCACAAACAAATAGCCGCCTGCCCAAAATGCCCAACAACGGTAGCTCATCTGGTTTGAAAAGCGAATCCCCACTATTCTACCGAAGCCTCACATTAACGAATAGAACTAGAATCGCCACTGCTTCTACATGTTGTCACAGGAAGAATTAAATGGTTATTTTAGCGGTTCAGAAGACTCATCTGCGCATTGGTTGCTCATGCTGACCGCATATGTTGATGAAAGTGGCCCTATCACGATGACGGAGTGACTGTTGCCATGCTCGCTTCAATTAGGAAGCGCTCCACAGGATGCATCGAGCCGGCCCGACTTCTGGGGGAAGTGGGCCATCTGCTGCGTCCTGCCCTGACAACCGTCGCGAACGTGCCGCGCGTCTTTAAGGCTCGGCTCTTTTACTAGCATTCGCTTGGATCTGAAAAAAAAGATCAGTTTGTCCGGAAACCCGAACAGGCGAGCAAGAAAGACCAGGCTTCAAACGATCGATTCACGGCGGAGCGTGGCGATCACATTTCAACTGTTTTATGCGGCTTGCGGAGGGCCAATGCTGCGCGAGCGCGGCCCGGAGAAGGTGAACAGGCGCTTCTCTTTGGAGGTCTTTGGCCCATTTACAAAAAGACCTCAACTTATACACCACTTCTGCCTAGGCAAGACAACATATTTACTAATCTCCGAAAACGAAACGCGTCTGCATGACTTGCGCTTCGTGGCCGGAGCCGACCGATCTTGGGCAAGCCACTACGAGATCAGACGTAGTTCGGACGCACAGTTCCGCGAAGGCTTCTACATCAGCTGCTAGCATCTCTTTCGGGAAAAAAGGTGCAAAATGTGGAAGGCCTACGGCGATGACGGCCTGGCTATCGGTTCGCCGTATGGCCTGCTGAAGTCAGCCCTCAGCACTATGAGCGACCGCGCGTACCTGGGACTGGTCCGGTATGGGACGGATTGAGGCGCTCCATTTCGCTGCTACCCGAAGGCACATCAGGGATTTCACCATGAGCACCCCCGAGGGCTTGGAGCTTAATGACCTCGTAGCGAATATGCTCGAATAGAGTCCGCGCGGCTTTCCTTGATTGCCGGTTGGCGAACAAAAGGCAAAACTATATAATTGCGCCATGAACAGGTGCACGGTCTCGTCTACCGATACCAACGGCATCCCGCATGATGTTGAAGTTCAGGCGGAATTCCTCTATGAGGCCGTAGCGCTCGCAGTTGCCGAGTTCCGCACCGACAAACTTACGGCCGAGGTAGGGCCAATGACCGAATTTGTGATTGCCATCCACCGCCCTGCCGTCGAGCACCGCCTGCGACTTAACCAGGTGACGCAATGGGCTCAAGGGACGCGCGACGGGCCTGCAGGCGTCATTAAACGGCAGCGCATCATGAGCCTTCTCAATCACCAGCCATGAGGGGGAGAATCCTTTACTTAACGGTCCGCATTGGTAGTATGAAACAGCAAGATTCCAGCCATGAGTGAACATTCAAAGATTGAGTGGACCGACGCGACGTGGAACCCGCTTAGGGGTTGCACGAAAATCAGCCCCGGCTGCAAGCATTGCTACGCCGAAACCTTCGCGGAGCGCTTTCGCGGCGTCAAAGGCCACCCCTACGAACAGGGCTTTGATCTCCGTCTCGTGCCTGAGAAGCTCTCCGAGCCCTTTCAGTGGTCCAGCCCTCGGACCGTCTTCGTCAACAGCATGAGCGACCTCTTCCAGCCGGGCGTGCCGGACGCCTATATCGAAGATGTTGTCCGTGTAATGGTCGACGCAGACTGGCACACTTATCAGGTTCTTACAAAGCGCTCGGAGCGCCTGCGCGACCTACTCGCGGAGCGTTTGAGCTTTGCAGCCGGTAAGCGGCATATCTGGTGGGGAGTAAGCGTGGAAGACAAGAAATACGGCCTTCCCCGCATTGAACATCTGCGTGATGCGCCGGCCGCGGTTAAGTTCCTGTCAATTGAACCTTTACTAGAGGATCTCGGGCACCTCGACATTTCCGGCATCGATTGGGCCATTGTCGGCGGAGAGAGCGGGCATGGCGCGCGCCCCATGGAAGAAGCCTGGGTGGATGCCATTCTAAGAGCATGCAGCAAGCAGAAGGTCGTTTTCTTCTTCAAGCAATGGGGCGGCGTTCATAAGTCCACTACCGGTCGATCGCTCCACGGCAGAACCTATGACGAAATGCCGCCGCGACCTCCGAAGGCAATACCCGAAAGAAAATCTCGTGCTTTGGCCGCGGGTGCGTGGCAGAATAGAGCGAAGTACTGGCTGTCACGACCTAACATCGTAGCTGTGGAGGCTTTAGGCGCGTGACTTAAACGAAAGGGATAAAGGAGCAATGACGCGCCGCTGATTCATTGCTTCGGAGCGTGCTGCCATCGCGGTAGCGTTTCCGTCTGGCCGGTCTGGACGTACTTCGTTGGCCTTACTCCGATGAGCTGAATCGATTTCCTCTTCACTTGCACTAGGAAAGACACCGAGTTTCATACGGATTTGTGGGCCCCTCAAGTACCACGAACCCTCTGAATGCTGCCCCCTCTTATAGAAATATGCGGCAGCGTAGGCATCCTCAATCCTCAACGGCACGTTGAGTCGCATATCCACACCGTGCCGTAGCGCGGCCGATGCGCATGCGAAGCCGGTGGGGAGGGTAACCTCTGCTTAGGAGCTTCAAGCAATCAGGCAGTCGAGTTGGTAAGATATGCGCTCATGTGGATCTCACGAAATTACAAAGCCCACCAATGGGAAGCTCTCAAGTTAATGACCGAGGCTGATTGGGAGACCGGCGTCGACATTTTCGAGGACCGCATGGAATCGCGGTATCTCGTGCATGCCCCCCGAATCCTCGATCACAACACCAGCGGCTTCGCTGCCTTGACTCTCGACTGCGCGGTCATAGAGACAATGGAGCAGTTTCGACGCGGCACAACAACGGCCCAAGCGGGGCTCTGGGGAGAAGTATTTCGTCTCGTTTCTCCGAGGGACCTCATTTTCAGGGTTCGTAAACGAAAAACAGGCCAGTGTTTTTTACACGAACATCCGGTGCGGACTGCTTCATCGGGGTGAGGCACCAGCCTCCCTTGTAAAGCGCAGCTCCACGCTACCGCTTATCGCATTCACAGAGGACCAAAAGGGCGTCATCGTGAACGCAAGAGCCTTCCATGCCCAATTGGAAACGACGATCCATGAGTACGCCGCTCTGTTGCGAAAGCCCGAATCGACTATGGAACGAGCGGCATTCAAGAAGAAAATGAATTACATCTGCCAGGTGGAGGACAAGCCGCAGGAAGGCATTCCGGCCTGATGCCCCACATGAGACTTATCTATCCCGACACAATTATCTGGAATCTCCTGTGCGATCAGAACGTTGGCCCGCAGGAGCTTCTCGACGCGTTACGCGCCAGGCGGTTCACTCTCGTAGTCAGTTTTCACAGCGTCTACGAACTGGCACGCAATTTTGAGCGGGACGAGCCAGTTGGTAATGCGCGCGGTCGGCAGCTCTTCTCCTACCTGAAGCGATATCTTGACCTCGATATTCCTTCCACCAAGCAATTGTGGGAAATGATCATGGCCGAGGATGAAGCTCTCAAGAAGAATCTGCAGACTATTGATCCCCTGGCCACACCTGAGGAGTCCGCGATTGAAAGGTCGGAGGTCGATAAGCTTTCCGTTGGTACAGTTGAGGGGCGTGTAAAAGATTTCCTCGAAAAGCGGAGACAATTCGCCAGAGATACAAAGGCTCAGCAGGAAGCCAGGATTATCGAGAGCGATAAACTCCGTGAATATCTGAAAGCGATTTCTGACGATGACCTTGCGACTTGGATGCCGCGGGAAACACTGACAACCTCTGGTGTTAGCACCCTCTACCAGCGATTCCTGAAGAACGCGGGCCCCAGCCGAACCCTGCAATATGTTCACAGCTTGCTGAGTTTCGCTCTGGCCGATGCGTCGAGAGGAACTGTGCACGCCGATTTGTATTCAAATTGGAAATGCGCCCGAGACGGGTCTAATAGGTTGGATCTGGTGGACGATATGCTGCACGTCCTCCAGGCAATGTATTGCGATCTGTATGTAACTGAGGAAGACAACCAACTGCGATACGCGCCGCTCCTCCTTACCTCAAGAACAAGGGTAGAAATTTACCGGGATCGGAGCGTTCCCATCGATCAATGGCTTCTGAGCCTTGTTTGATTCCTCGTGTTACGATGCCTTCGTGTTCAATTTCGGCAAACCGAAAACACTTGGCGACTGGATCGTTCATATCGCCGGCGCTATCGTCGCGATCTTCCTCGTCTGGTGGATGCTGCGGGTTTACGTGCTTTAATCCACGATAACGAAAGAACGATTTCTTCCTTCTCGCAAATACTGATTGCGCTTTCTGCTCGTTTCTCTATGCCTTAGTGCATGGTCGTTATTTCGTTAATTTCACACGGCCACTCGACCAGGCGCTCACCCGACGCCTTGTCGTTCTGAAACTGGCAGGCGCGCGATACTTTCGATCCTGCGCTTCTGATGCGGAAATTCGAGGATGGCCGGGATTTCGACTGGGATGATCTCCGCCAGCTCCTCAACGGCGCGGTGGACATTGACCGCGAGAGGATCACCGCCGACTGCGCCAGGAGATTCGGATTTCTGGCGGAGGTGACAGACGACGAGCGGGCGCTGGCGGAAAGACTGCGCGCGGCGCCTGCGCGGGCTTGAACGCCAGAAGACAGGTCAGCTACTTGTCACCTGGACGATTGTGGTAATAATTCCAGAATGTTTCACGGAGTAGGGCAAAATTGGTCTGCACGCGTATGACCGAATTGGTGAGCTTTTCCCGCAGCCGAAAGTAACCCGGCTTGGGCTGCTCCAGTTCATATTGCATTCTGTTCTCCACGATCCGAAACAGCAATTCTGAAACGTCGTCCAGCGTAGAGGCTATCATTGCGCCCACGGCAACGCCCGAGTTGAAATCGATGAGTCTGCTGAGGGGATGTACGTCCCTGTAGAATTTGCCTTTTCCTTTTACATCGCAAAAGAAGATGACTGGCTTCCCCAGGCTCAACGCCATCGCGGCCTCGGCGTCTTTGCCGTAACTATCCCGTTCTCCTGCACAATAAACAAGAACTTTCGAGCACTTTACCATCAGGCACTCTATGAGACCCTTGTCTTCATGCCCCGCAGCGGCACTCAGCGTGGGATCGAAGTAGCGCAGTTCCAGATCCTTCAACCGGGAGTCTGCGAAAATCGTTTCGCACGCGTCGGCCATCGCCCTGAAGTCTTGTCGGGTCCTCATGCTCGTGGCTACGTAGACATCGAGATCGTTTACCATCGACAAGTAGAAGCGCGTATTTTGCAGCGCGGCATCTCTCGCTACAGTGAATTTCTCAAATACTGCCGAGAGCTTCTCCTGAAGCTCTTCGACACTTCCAACTTCTTCCGATAATATGTCGTCCGCCGAGAAAATAAGCTGCTGCTGCGTCTCGGCGTGTTTCTGCTTAATGTAGCTGCCGTCAAGTAAAGACCTGACTGAGATTTTTCCGCCGACGCCAGCCAAGTGCTGAGCCATCGCATTCCGCAGCGCGGTTTCTAGTTCTGCCTGGCTCGTCGGCGTAGAGTCGTACGACTTGCAGGCCATTTCCGAAATCAGATAGCGATTATCTTTGGGAATTTGGACCAGGGGCAGCGCCGGTCCCCGTTTTTTGATGGCTGGCGTATCGAAGCGCTTCGATTGAAAGAAATCGGTAAGTTCAGATTCACTTCTCGCCCGCAGGAACCGGTAGCCGCTGCGGATATTGCCAAAAAAGAGAAGAGCATCCACATACAGCCGATTCAGTCCCCAAATCAAGTGCTGCAATGATTCAATATTATTTGTTCGCGTGAAGCTCGGATCGTAGCCCGGCTGCGTCGTAACGTCGTAAGGATGCAACGGCGTGCTTAACCAGTAGTACTGGAAGAATGCGTCGGAAACGCCCGCCTCATGTGCCATCAATAAAAGCTGGTTGAGTTGAACTTTGCTGAGCGGATCGGTGTCAATGCGACTCAACCGGATAAAGACCTGTTCGTCCGTCTGACTCGTGATCCAGGATTCAATCCCAGCTGATGTACCCGAGAGGAGCTTGAACTTTTCCAATATCGTTTCCTTCACAGTTATCCCGGTGGAATTCTGGACTTCCTCGACGGAAGCTTGGGCTCTGCGAATAAAGTATTGGACAGTCTCGCGCCTATCGCCATCCGCTCGGGCAAATGATGTGGTGAATGTTTGACCCAGCGCGTATGCTCGGATTTCGATATTGTCGATGTCGGCGGCAGGTAAGATTCTGACGTTCCAGATAATCGCGCTGGAGTCTAACGATTCCTCAACTACCAGGTTGAGTTCCTCTCGCTCGCGAAGATCGGCGACCTTGTTCAGGATTGTGACGGGCATGCAAATCAACCGTCGTGCTTGTGCGCAGCTTAACCAGTTGCGGGGAGATCAGATTGTAGCTTATCTTCGTCCCTCCGCGTTTATCCGTAGACAATAGCAGTCTAGTCTTTCATGATATTCTCTTGGTCTTCCTAAGAACAACGTGGAACTGACGAGATAAAAGAGCCCCGCTGGCTGGTGTGGCGTGTTTGCCCAATAGTATGCCTTCGAGTCGACAGTCCTCACGCAAGAACACAATTACCACGGAAGACGCGGTGGACGCACTACGGCGATCCGGGTACCTTCTTGAGACTCGAATCGCAAGGAAGCTTGATCGATTTGCCACGCACCTTTCAATGAACGCGGTGTTCACCGATCCGGAGACTGGACAGGCGCGAGAGCTCGATGCGTATTGCTTCAGGGCTGAAACAAGTGACCTTCATGAGTTCTTCGAGGCGTCGGCTCACCTCCTGATTGAGTGTGTCAACAGCCCTCAGCCGATCGCATTCTTCTCAAGTACTCGAAAACCATCTATTTATCCACTCACGGCGTCGCGACCTGCATGGCTCGGTTTGTACCCGATAGAGGAAAGCATTGGGATCGAGGATTTTCATCACTGCTTTAAGACTAGGATCTCCACGAACTACTGCACGTTCGTATCAAAGAAAACCGGCGAATGGATGGTAACGCACGCGGATGACCAGCACCGTGAATTTAGTACGCTGGCGGTGCTCGCACAGCTAATGAGAGAGAAGCAGGTGCAGCTTTTGGACGAATATTCCCGGCCGATGGACGCGGTCCAATTTTGCGGGATCGAATCAATTTATCCAGTCCTGGTTGTTGAAGGGACGTTGTTCACTGTAACGCAGAATACGCGGGGAGAAGTCAAACTGGAAGAGATTGATCATGTTCGTTACCTCAAAGGCCAGATCTGGAAGGGAACGCGCAGGCACTGCCCCATTGACGTGGTAACGGAAAGGTTTTTTCCAAAACTTCTCAAGTTAATTGAATTAGACTGCAAGCGAACTCTGGCACGGATGGAAAAGCGATATGACGAAATCCTTGAGGCAGCGCGAAATGACAAGGAGGATACCGTCCGGCAGCCGGGTGAGATCGAAGATTTCTTGCCATGAAACGCATAATTGATCCGAACAGTCAATCCGGCGAGCTCTTCGAGAATCTGCCCAGGAGGGCGCCGCTTCGCAAATATGTCAGGCCGTCTGTCCCGGTGTGGACGGAGCACAAAGCCAGCTTCATACAGCGCTACTTGAAACTGTTTATCCAGATCACCAAGCACGGGACTTACATAGATGGCTTCGCAGGTCCCCAGCGTTCGGATTTGGAACACGCATGGAGCGCCCGACTTGTTCTGCAAATTCGGCCGCCGCTGCTGCGACATTTTTTCCTGTGCGAGGAAAACAAGAAGAGCTTTCATGCACTGCACAGGTGCGTTCAGGAGATTCCGGCGCCGAAGGGCAGGACCGTCGAATTGTACGAAGGGGATTTTAACAAGAGAGTGGACGATATCCTGCAATCAAAGTACATCACCGAAAAGGAGGCGACTTTCTGCCTGCTGGATCAGCGCATGTTTGAGTGCCACTGGAAAACCGTGGAGAAACTGGCAAACAAGAAGAAGGGTGGCATGAAAATCGAGCTGTTTTACTTCTTCGGATTCGGCTGGGTGAAAAGAGCCCTCGCGGGAGTGACGAAGCACCCCGAGATCGTGGAGCGCTGGTGGGGGCGGAACGATTTTAGAGACCTGAAGGAAAGGACGCGGGACGAGATAGGCAAAGCGCTCGTAGAGCGATTCGAGACGGAGCTGCGATATAAGCACGTGATGCGCTATCCGATCTATAAACGAGAGAAAAATAACATAGTCATGTACCAGATGCTGCATGCGAGCGACCACGATGAAGCGCCGGAACTGATGAACCGCGCATATCGGCAGGCCGTGAGAAGTTCGCAAAAGCTCGCAGAACAGCTATCTTTGCTGAACGAACCGTGACGACTGGAGCTTCAGCGCCAAAGCCATCCGCGCATCTCGGTCAGGGACGGGAACACCACCGCACCGCCGCCCCCCGTTCTGCGGCAAGCTCGCCATGGCTACGTAGTTGACCCGCTGTTTCCCGCTGCATCACGCATTCCGGTGGCCGTCGAAAGGCCCTGACGGCGTTCCGTTTGGACCCCACTTCATGAAATTTGGACCGGGCGAGCTAACATCTTAAGGCGGTTCGATGGCGAACTTTGTGCCGGCCTTATCACAGCGAGTAGACCGTCCCGTGCTGGACAAGACCGGGCTTACCGGCGAATATGATTTCACACTGCGGTGGTCGCCAGATGAGAACCAAAGCCCGATGTTTAAGGGGCCGGATGGCCGCCAGCCGGGGGCTGACAGCGCATCCCCGCCAGAATCTTCCGGTCCTTCGATCTTCACGGCACTTCAGGAGCAGCTTGGACTGAAACTGGAGTCGGCAAAAGGCCCGGTGGAGATTCTTATCATTGATCATGTCGAGACGCCTTCGGAAAATTAGCGTGCGACTAAGGGTGATCAATGCCAGAGCGGAAACAGCGGCCACGAAGCCCCTTTTCCGCGATGCGTTGAAATCCCGCAGAGCCTGATCCCACAATCCCACAGATAGTTTTGTGAGTGGGTGACCTTAGCGATAGATGAGCTTCACTTGCATGGTTGGCCCAGATGGAATCTGCACGGGAGCCAGCGATACTACTCGCCCGCGGGTGTGAACTTCAAAGTGTGAGACTACGGCCGGACGAACCACGGTGGCTTTGTACCGTATGCTCGTTTCGACCCATGCGATCCCTGTTCCGTCGATCGTGAATTCTCGTTCGGCAAACTCCCTTTTGGCATCAGTGCTTCGCTCATAGTCGCCCTCCGGGTACCGTTCGGATCGGAACGCAAGCGCGTCCTGGCTCGCGGCGTCTTCCGCCCACTTGCCTAGGTATCTGCGGAGGTCGATCGGTTCGCCTCGGAGCTTGGCGACCACCGTTGCCATCTCAATCGTTTTCAGCTGCGTGCCACCATCTCCTGTGTGAAACGTGGCCTCCGTATGTACGGGCGTCAGGATAAGCCCGTGGAAGCCGTATGGGAGCGGTGCGGTGGTGGGCTCATGCTCCGATGCCGTGACCAGGCGAATACGTGGGTTCGTCGCCGCCTGAGACTGCGCATCTCTTGTGAAGGACTTCGCGACGAAGAAGCCGATTTGTGCTTGAGTGGTGGCAATTTTCTCAGCGAAGATGATGATTTCGTTCTTGCCAACAGCGTCTTCCCAGTTCTTGCATTCGAATATGAAGACGGACTTGTACCCGTCGCCGAGGTCGATTGTTACAAAGATGTCGATTTCGTGGCGGACACCGCCGACGGCGATGATCTTTTTGCTCTCTATGAGGAAGGTCTTTTCTCGGAGCGCGGGCGAGGTGCTTAGAACGTGCTGCTCGATTGCAGTTACGGCTGCTTCCAGGGCGTTGCCCTTTTCCCACGGTGTCGTCACCCGAGTAGTATAACTAAGTCTCTTACATCCGCTTGTTCCAGCCCGTTTTGATCGCTTAACCGAGGGAATATGAGTTTAATGGTAACGTTTCACCAACCATCCTTTCGATTGGCCGCCAACTCTCTGGCATTCATTGGTTTGCCTATTCCCCTCACTTAAGATTTTGCGCCAGTGATTGTCATCTCGCATTACCGCATCGTCGAAAAGCTGGGCGACGGCGGGATCGCTGCCGCCGCGCGGGTCCGAGAGACCTGCGCGGGCTTGATCCATTTGACCGGGAGGCTCCCTCTTCTCGCTCCCAGGCGCTGGTCTGCACTGAAATGGTGCTCGACGTTAATGGGCGCCAGGCGGTTTTAGACTCTACCGCGATGGCTGTCAGCGCCTCCCGCCTCCCCAGCGGCATTGACCTCGAGCCCGATCAGCACCGCACCGTCTGCGGCAGCTCGCCGTGGCTGCGTAGTTGACCCGCTGTTCCCCCTGGCATCATGCATCGGATGGCCGTCGCGTCCCGTCATTTCAGGTGCGACACCGCTTCACATGAATACAGATACCTCATCCTGGCGCCAATTCCGTGCAGGCTTCGTACCGATCGCTGCCCTGACGATATCTGGCCCAGCCTCATTCCCAGAGTGACGCCGACTCTCGGTGCCCTCAAACCCGAAGCCCAGCCCGGACCGTCGGGAGGACAGCGCGGCGACGGATTGATAACGGGAACGCCTCTTCCCGGTCTGTGACTTTCTGCGCGGGCGTCATCCTTGCTGCCCCGTATTTTCCCATCTGAATTTTTCTCACCTCATCCGCTCCTTTCCGAGTCCGGCGTTATTCCGGCGGTGCTCCCTGTCAAGGGTCTTCGATGAACGCTTCGCGCCCTCTGACAGGTCCGCGCTGCCGAACGCCTGTAAATCCGTCGCGGAATGACGCGAAGAAAACTTCAAGACAGAAGGGAAAATAATATGACTACAGAACGCAAGGATGTCTATACTCGCATCACTTCACAGATCGTCGCCAGTCTCGAACAGGGCGTCCGCCCGTGGATCAAGCCCTGGAACGCCGAGCACGCCGCCGGACGGATTACCCGGCCTCTGCGTCACAACGGGCAGCCCTATTCCGGCATCAACGTTCTGGCGCTGTGGGCTTCCGCCATGGTGCAGGACTTCGCTGCACCGATCTGGGTTACCTACCGCCAGGCCACAGAGCTGGGAGCGCACGTCCGTCAGGGAGAAAAGGGATCTCTGGTCGTGTTCGCCAACAGCATCACCCGCACCGAGCATGACGATGCAACCGGCCAGGACGCCGAGCGCGAAATCCCCTACATGAAGGGCTACACCGTGTTCAACGTCGAGCAGATCGACGGCCTGCCCGACATCTACTATTCGAAGGCCACCCCGACGCTCGACCCCGTCAGCCGTATCGAACGCGCGGAAGCCTTCGTCGCTGCCACGCGGGCAACCGTGAAGCACGGCGGCAACCGCGCCTACTACGCGCAGGAACTCGATTACGTGCAGATGCCGCCCTTCGAAGCTTTCCGCGATGCCGGGAGCTACTACGGCACGATCCTGCACGAATTGGTTCACGCGACCAAGCACCCTTCGCGTCTCGACCGCGATCTGGGCCGCAAGAGCTGGGGCGATGCCGGCTATGCTGCCGAAGAGTTAGTCGCCGAACTGGGTTCCGCGTTCCTGTGCGCCGATCTCGAAATCGCTCTTGAGCCGCGCGATGAAAACGCCTCGTACATCGCCACCTGGCTCGAAGTCCTCAAGCATGACAACCGTGCGATCTTCACCGCCGCTAGCCATGCGCAGCGCGCCGCCGATTACCTCAACAGGCTGCAGCCGGCGCCTCGGGAGGCCGCCGCGTAGGCGGCCTTCCCTCGCCAACCGGGTTTCCTTACTTATCGGATAGGTGTGCTACGTTTAAGCCGATGCTCCACTACGGTTATTTCGTGCTGCTGCAAAATGGCCGGCTCGTTGGCGCTGGCAATGATTGGGGACCTACGCCGGATACGTACAAGACGGGCGACAGCTTAGGTGTTAAGGATGGCAGCGAGGGCACTGTTGCCGGCGTTGTGAAGGGAGCCGCCGCTAAGCGGCACGGCGTTGACGTAATGGTCATCGTGGACCAGCAGCCAGCAACTGGGGTGCGAAACTCGTTACCGCCCGATTTCGTCACTGCGGTGATCGCCGCGATTAACGCGCCACCACATCCGATAGGACCACCGACAATTCAGACGCTTTGGAAGGCAAAGAACGTTCGCGCGGTCTGCATCTGGAACAGAGTCATCTTAAGGCCGCCGATTGAAACATTCCACGAATTCTTGATCGAAGTGCCTCTGAAGCATGAATTAGGCGAACAGTGGTACAAGGACGAAATAGAGAAAGGTGAAGAGGATCGTCACGTCGTGGTGCGATGGCTAGCGGCGTATCGCGAACAAGGTCAGAAGCACAGACCAGCAGACCATGAAAAAGGCCAGGTCTTTTCTGCTCCGGCAACTGGCGATACCACCGAGCTGCTCGCACTCGCGCATGACATGTATCTGCTGCAGAAGGTGAACCGCCTGCCCGACAGCCTTATGAATCGCTTGCGAAACTACGACGGCTTTCAGGGTGCACGATATGAGATTGCAATCGGAGCAGCCTTCGTGAAGTGCGGCTTCGAAATCGAATGGATTGAGGGCAAGGCGGTGAAGCACCCTGAGTTCATCGCCCACAACACGCGCACGCGTGAAGAAGTGGCCGTCGAAACAAAGAGTCGTCGCAGGAGTGGAGTGCTCCATCAGCCTGGAACCCTACCGCCAACCGAACAGCTGCGCGCTGATGTTGATCGTCTGTACCGTGAAGCGCTTCAACAAGACCAGGGCAACCGACCATTTGCCATATTCTTAGACGTGAACCTGCCGCCGAACACCACCGCGGATACCGTTGCCGGTTGGCAGCGTGAGATCGTTAAACGCTGGCAGCCCAACGAGCAGCTCGCACTTCTTGGCTTCACAAACTTTGCCTGGCACTACAGCCGCGGCGGGGCACCCCGGGCACCTGAATTCCTCCTATCCGTCCCCGTTGCATCCGCCCGCCCGCTGGCGAGCGCTGAGACATTGAAATGCATACGTCTAGCGCTTGAGACATACGGCGTGTGCCTGAACGAATACTAATCCCGCCACTCATTTTGTTTCGGTAAGCCGTAGTATAGTCGGTTTTGGGAGCGCGACACAGTGAGTGTTCTTGTCCAGCAGCCACCCGTAACCTCTATGGCGTGAACAGTTGATTGATGAGCTCTGACGTTATCTTAAGCTCTAGGAGTGCCTGACCGGGCATCACGATTGCTTGTTTTCGAGGGTGAGCGAATGCGTTCCGCAAGTCGGGAATGGCTCTTTCGAGGATCTCAGCGTAGTCTGTCTTGGGAATCGGTGAGCGGTAAGACTTCATGCTCTGTGAGCCAGAAGCCTTCCTAATCTGGCGGTCAACCCGGAGTCGCTCAGCTTGAATCTGACGCAGCTCTCGGAGGTGGCGGAAGCCCTTAGGCTTGATGAGCTTCTTGGTGACCGCCTCTTTCAGGAGACTTCGAAGGCTTCGTTTGCGCGATCCTTGAACTGGAAACCGGATCCGCAACGCCATCTCGATGGCGGTGTAACAGAGGAACTCGACGATAGCATATAGATCGTATGCGAACCAGGCGTAAACGCAAAGGTTCTGAATGGTTGCGAAATAACTGCGCACGTCATCTGGCACAGTGGGTTGCAAGACTGCGGATGCGACACGCGCGTGGTGATCTTCTATGGTGAGTGGTTTTCCTGTGTCGATTCTGACAAAAAGGAGATTACGCTGATCAGGCTCGTGAATTTCTGAAACCAGCTTGAGTTTCTCCATAAATAGGATGATCTCGGAGCCGCCCTGGAATGGCCAGTAACATGTTTTCTACGCTGTCCACTTCTTTTCCGAGCTTCCTCGGTCCTTCAACTATAACCGCCTCACAGCACACCCCTGGTAAGATCTGTCACAGCTCCCGAAGAGTGCGCATCGGGTTCACGTTGGCGGCTCGGAGCGCAGGCACCAGCGCGGCCGTCATCGAAACAACCATCAGCACAAGCGTCACGATCAAGAAGACTGAACGATCCAGCGGTGCGACCCTAAAAAGTGTGCCGGTGATGAGTCTCGTAGCGAAAACTGAAGCCAACGCGCCGAGGCCAATTCCAACACAGGCAAGCGTCACACCACGCCATAGTACAAGTTGCAGGACATCCGACCGCGACGCCCCTAACGCCATCCTCAGGCCTAGTTCGCGAGTTCTCTCCGCGACGATGTAAGAGAGGACGGCATAGAGGCCGACCGCCGACAGCAGAAGCGCCATTCCGGCAAAACCCGAAACCAATACAGCCTCAAATCGTGGCTGCACGGCCTGCTTGTCAACGTCATCCATGAAAGTGCGGTAGCGGAAGACGGGAGAATCTTTGTCGACGCCGGCAACAATCCTGCGAACTGCGTTCTGATAGCTCGATGGATCGCCCGCGACCTTCAGCACAACAAGCGGGCGCTGGTGAGTCGGGTCTTGCGCGTATGGCAGAAAAAACTGAGGTTGGTGCGGGTTCCAGATGTCACCGGTTCTGGTGTCTCCGACGATTCCGATGATTTCACGCCCGACTGTCCGTCCAAGGTTGGGCACGAAGTAGTGCCCAATTGGGTCCTCTCCAGGAAAATAGCGGTGTGCGAAGCTCTGGTTAACGACCGCTACAGGTGCCGACTTCGAATCGTTGTCGTGCGGAGTGAAAGTACGCCCGCGAAGGAGCGGGATGGAGAGTACCTCGAAATAGCCGGGTTCAGCAACCGCATTTATCGCTTCCGGCAAATCGTCCGGTGAGCGTGGGTGACCTGGGATTGTGAAGCTAGCCGAAGCCTCCCCATGAATGGGTAGAGGATGCCCGGCGCTGGCTATTTCGACGCCCGGAAGAGCCGCGAGTTGCGGAAGCAATTTCTCAAAAAAGGGAACCTTGCTGGGATCGGGATAGCGTTTGTTAGTCAGGGCAACATCGAAAGCCACGGTATGCTTCGTGTCGAAACCGGGATCAATCACTAAAATGTTGATCATGCTCCGGATGAGCAGGCCTGAGCCTATGAGCAAGGTAAACCCCAGAGCGGTTTCCGCCACGACAAGCGCGTGATGAAGACGATTGCGACGGCGGCCAGATGTCATGCCGAGCCCTCCATCTCGCAGGGCATTTGCCGGGTCCAGTCGCGACATTCTCCACGCTGGGAGCAGACCAAAGATGAATGCGGTGCCCGCCGAAAGCAAGATGGCGAATACCAGCACCCTCCCATCCACAATAACGTCATACAACCTCGGCAGATCGCTAGGAACAAACCGAAGGCCCGCCCGTAGTAAAGCGAACGACACCAGGATGCCGGCGGCTCCGCCCGCAAGCGAGAGGAGCAACGCTTCCAGCAGCAACTGACGCAGAACGCGCGGCCGGGTTGCGCCCAAGGCTGCGCGTAAGGCCATTTCCGGTCGGCGTACGTTGGCGCGGGCCAACAGCAATCCAGCCACATTCGCGCATCCTATGATCAGAAGTACTCCCACCGCCGCCAACAAGAGCGCCAGCACAGGGCGTGAATCAGAGACTGCTTCCTCGAGCAAGGGCTTAGCCGAGACGGCAAGCCTGTAGCGGTCTTCAGAATAGTGTTGTGCAAGACCGCGTTGGATCGTGTTCAGATCGGCTAGAGCCTGCTTGAGTTCGACTCCAGTCTTGAGGCGTCCCACGATGGACAGGCGAACCCCATCACGTAGCGACGTGTTGGGAAAAGGCCCTTCACTGTCGGCAGCGAACGTTGCCCAGAAGCTAGCTGGTTCGCTCACGGGATAGTGGAAACCGGCGGGCATCACGCCAACGATGGTGGACGGCTCATCGCTAATCTTCACCGTTTGGCCAAGCACATTCGGCGCTGATGCAAAATCCGAAACCCAGAGTTCGTGACTCAGAATCACAACCCGATGGCCGGGTTGTTCCTCTTCTTCTGTGAATGCGCGGCCGAGAACCGGAGCCACACCCAGAGTGGAAAACAGATTCGCCGAAACGCGCGCACCGTTCATTACCCGCGCGCCTTCGCCGTCCAACCTACTGAACAGACGCGAAACCGGATCACAAGAGGCAAGCGAATCAAATGTACGGTTCTGCCGCCGCCAATCGAAGAAGTCCGGATAGGAGGCACCTAGATAGTCGGCTACCGCAAGATTCGTTGGCGCAATTCCGGGGGGAAACTCTAGCGTATCGATCGCCACCAGCCGGTTAGCGTCCGGAAACGGCAGTGGCCGCAAGAGAATGCCATCGACCAAGCTGAAGATCGCCGTCGTCGCACCAATACCAAGTGCAAGAGTAACCACGACGGTCAGAGCAAACCCCGGGCTACGCCGAAAGTGGCGGACAGCGAAGGTCAGATCCTGCAGTACTGTCGAGAACATAGCGTCATTATGACAGCATAATGCGTGCTGACCGAGATCCCTTGCCGAAGATGGATACTACTCGGTTACCATTTTGAGCAGGAGACTAACCCAAGTTTTCTGCCCACAGTTGAGCATAGGCTGACCACTTGCAGGAATCGACGGATTGAACCATTGTTAGACCTTGCAGCGGCGGCGAAATAGTCGAGGCCGGATTCACTCGGAGAACTGCCGCACGACACCTCGGACGGCGGCCGCAAGCTGCATAAGCGATGGGATCACCGGCTGACGTTTCCTCTCTCCAAACTCTGCGAACGCTATGTATTGGTTGAATTGCAGCTTCACATTGTCTGCTGCTTGGGGAGCGGACGATTCGTGGTTAACATCGAAGCCAGAGATCATCCAACTGCGTATGGGCGGGAGCGTGAGGTTCATATTCCAAACAGCTTCGACGAGAACGAGGGCTTGGTGTTTGTCCACTCGATCGAGTTTGTGAGTTATTGCGAGCGGATCGTCCGCCGGAGTTGAGGCATGGTACGGTTGAAGCCGCTCGATGAGAGCACGGGCGGCAGCAGATTGAATTCCCTCTAGCTTTCGACTGTAACTACCGAGTTCGGCTTTCTTCCTCGGCTTTTCAGTCAAAATCGGAAAGCTGATAGCACCCTCGTGGGAGCGTTGGTACTGGTGACAGGACAAGAGCCAAGCGATGTGATCAAGCGAGGACCGGAGATGATGCGCAACCTCCCCAGCTATTATTCCGAATCGAGGCGGAACTTGCCGTCGTGCGTGTTGTAACAATTCGTTCGCAGCTTTTTGCTTGTTGTTGCTGAATCCGGCTTCGGGTGGTTTCAGGAAAGCAGTAATCTCGGAATCTAGGCTGCGGATGATCTCATCGGCCCGGTTTAGCTTCTCGTGCACGTCTGACAGTTGATCGGCAGTAAGGAGAGACTTTGGAGCCATATGGCGATGATCCCAGACTTCAATGCCTTACGGAAGGTCTAGATGCTCTTTATTCTGAAGCAGTTCGCCGATCATGACGATGTGCCCCTGAGCCTATTGTCATATGTGCCAGGTGTGGCACATCTTGATTGCGAAATCGTCATGGCAGAGCTGATCGCCAATCGGGGTCTCTAGCTCTTCCAGCGGAGCTGCGGCTAGATCGTCAGATCGTTCATCTTGCGCGTTCTGAGTGCAATGCCTCTCATGAGAGAAAACCGGTCGATGGCAAGGGTTTGGCTCGGAGAGGCCGGGCACGCCTTGCGCTTTTTTCCTCAAGTGAAGGAGGCGGTGAGCGGAGTCCCGCCCTCTGATGGCCGCCTCCGGCCAAACTCCGTTCCGCTTTTTGCACGATGGATACCGACGTTCGAAGTTCGAAGGTACCGGCCCCATCATGTCTGGCGCTCAAATTGCGAAGGACCCTCCTGGTGTCTCCAACTCCTGAACGCGGACGAACAGCAGTGTTCTTCGATATCGAAACACGTCTTCTGCGTGCGGTCATTACCTCGGCAGAAGAGTTGAGTTTTACACGAGCTGCTCACAAATTAAATATTACCCAACCTGCCCTCAGCAAACAGATCGCAGAACTGGAAGAACGCTATGGCTTTCAGCTGTTTACCCGCCGGAATAAGCGTGACGTGCAACTCACGGATGCAGGTCGCATCCTCGTAGAAAGGGCTCGATCTGCACTGACCCAAATAGAGCTAGGCATTCGTCTCGCCCAGGCTGCGCACGAAGGGAATAGCAGTACGCTGATAGTTGGGTGCTCGCCTTATGCCGACCGGGATTGGATTACAACCGCTCTTGCCATTGATCTTCATATGTTTCCCAAGCTCCACGTTTCCACAATGACCATGTTCGCCATGGAATTAGTCCGGAGCGTTCTCGCCGGCGAGCTTAGTCTTGCGCTCGTCACCGCTCCTCCGGAGGACCCTCAGATTACCGCTACCCCGTTCGCGCAGGCTCCGCTATATGCGGCACTCCTCGAGACCCATCCGGCGATTCACAACGAACGACTAATGCTGTCAGACCTGGCGAAGGACAATTGGATTCTGTTCGCCAGACGAGTTCATCCCACGATTCATGACGCAATTCTGAATACAGCAAGCCGAGCTGGAATCGTCCCAAGAACGGCGCATGACATTATGGGAGTACGGCAAGCAATTCACCTGGTTTCCGAAGGCCAGGGTGTAGCGATCCTCACCAAACCGATGGCTC